>Ga0163109_10002024_pt1 | contig 15964 bp, 21 predicted proteins | sample CRUFie1St13metaG_FD_108704 | JGI IMG/M metagenome (GOLD analysis project Ga0163109, IMG submission 108704) | Marine microbial communities from the Costa Rica Dome - CRUD Field 142mm St13 metaG | ecosystem: Environmental > Aquatic > Marine > Oceanic > Photic zone | place: Costa Rica: the Eastern... | reverse complement strand
GAGGCTCCTCCGGGGGGCAGATCAATGCCCTACCCAACGATGGTCCATAGACTTCCTACCGGGAGGGGGTTTCCCTCAAGAGGGTGTTCCCGGTAGATACGGGTAGGAGGAAAGCATGATCGTCATCCAAAGCAACGACGCCGAGGGCCGTCCTTCGTGGACCCCGGTTCCCGAAGGCTACACGGTAGAGAAGGCCGAGAAGATTCTGCGGTGGGCAGGACACACCGAGATCACCGTTGTGAGGTCCGAGGCTGCTTGATGTGGGTATGGTGGCCGCACACACCACACACAGGAGTCCCACATGGGCACCGAAGACCCCTACCACATGCGGATGAACTGCATCCACTTGGCGAAGGACATCCTCTCCGAGAGGACGCACCTCAACAAAGAAGACAAAGGCCCCCCGGCCACCCCGCCCTACACGACCGATGACGTGCTCCGTGAGGCGGCGAAACTCTACAAGTTCGTCTGCGACAAGAACGCCGACAAGACCTACGCTGTGCCGGAAGGTTCCTCGTAGATGGCCTCTGACCGCTACACCACCCTTGCCTCCGTGCTTGACGATCCCACCAACAGGATGATCATTGAGCGCGAACTGCGGCGAAGGAAGCCCTTGAAGAAGTGGCTTCCCCCTCCCACCCGCATCGCGGGTAAGGACGGGTGGAAGGGGTTCCTGTTCCTCACCTCCCGTGAGTGGCAGAGGAACCCCTACAAGGTGGTCAAAGAAGTCGAGGTCCATGCAGTCGATCACATCGCCCACGTCTTTGAGTCCACAGAGGGCTGGTTCGTGGCGCTCCTCGATGGCACGGAGGTCGGGCCGTTCCACGACTCCCGTAAGGCCAAAGACGAGGGGATCTCGCTCCTTGAAGATCAAGGGTGGGTCTTCCACGACCCGCCGCCTTGGAACAAGGAAGACGCCGACGACTATCCGTTGCGGTAGTCAGGGGCGTAGGGACCGTCGAAGGACCAGTCGCCCGAAGCGAACCGCAGGTTCTTCTTCGCGTCAAGGATGGCGTAGACGTGCTTGCAGACCCAGTGCTTGCCCTTCGGGTCTTTCTCGACAGGGCGGGACGCTGTTCCGACAGGTCTGCCGTAGAGGTAGCCGTTGGTCTTCGCCCAGTGCTCTGGACCCTGCCAACGGAAGTAGTTGCAGGTACAGGACACCTTCACAGGCATCTTCGCCAACGCCTTGATGCGCTTGTCCTTGCGGACACCCTTGATGCGGACCTTGTAGACATCGCCGCTGGATCCGCGCACGGAGTAGGTGATCATCCCCTTCTCTGGGAGGATGCGTGTGCGGCGAAACTGGATGCCCTTGGACCGCTTCTGAATCTCGGGTCCGCAGTTGCCCATGATTTCTCCGATGCGGGCGGCGACTTTCACCGCGCTTGCCTTGCGGCGCACCGACAGGGACACATGACCAGACCTGTCCTCTCTGCCCCCGACCAAGACCTCACGGCGTTCACCGGAGTAGGTCTGGTAGGAGATCAACCACTCACTGCCAACCTGACGAAGCACCTTGGCTGACCCGTACTCGATGTCACGCACCTGCTCGTACAGCTTGTTCTGTGCCGTCCACTTGCTGACGCCGGGACGACGAGCAGCCGTGACGTAGTTCTCGTTCAACGTCTGCTTCATCGCGTCTGGGATCACGCGACTCGACCCCGGAGGAGCGTTGTCCAACTGACGGCTGGGCATACGCCCTCCGTAGACGGAACCTTCCTCGTCATCCGCTTCCATGTCGTAGGTCGAAGGGCCTTCGGCATGGTAGTTCACACCCCTACCGGGCTGCTTGATCTCGTTGTTCGCCGGGTTCTCTTGGTCGTACAGCATGACATCGCCCGCTGTACGAGCGGCGTACCGCAACGCCACAGATGCCGGATCACCTCTGGACATCGACCTCTCCGTAGAACAGAGTGGGATCGTATGCCTCACTGATCTCCGGGTTGGCGGCGTCTTCTCGGGAACGCCCGAATCCGCTCTCGATGAAGGTCTGCACAATACTCTGGGTCACAGCGTCGAGTTGGTCAGCCCCCATAGAGGACAGGTTGTACTCGTCGGTCAGATCGAAGCAGTCCGACTTGAAGTCGTCTGCATCGGGGTTGCGGTCGTACCTGCGAGCACAGTCACGGACCATCTTGGGATCCAAGTCTCCGTAGGCCATCGGGCCGATCTCCACGTCCACCAGATCGAAGAAGGCATCGGAGTCCTTGTCCGTCAGGAAAGCTGCCATCCGCATGAACAACTCGACAGGCAGTGAGTCCAACTGCGGCATGTTGGAACCATCCAACTCGACAGTGACCATTCCACTCATGGGGGAGATGGAGTGAACGTAGCCAAGGATCTGTTCGGGTCCGATCACGAAGGCGATGTCGGGCACCGTGAGCACGGAAGCCCTGCGGTGAGCGAAAGCGACCAAGCACGCGCTCGCCACACGACGACGACGGTTCATGGTGCGCCTCCTCTTGCTCCACTGCTTGTAAGCAGGCTTGTTCTTGTTCTTGGTCCGCCACCGCTTCTGGCGCATCTTGATCTTGGCCTTGTTCTTCCGGTAGTACATCTGGCGCTTGTGCTTGGCCCGACCCCGGCTCTTGCGCTGGTACTTGCCCTGCTGCCAGCGACGACGGTACGCCGATTTCTCTATGCCCCCACCGTCTTCTGGGTCAGCCGTGACGATCTCCTCGCCCTCCGCACCTCTGGGTAGGGCGGCATCCGAGTGCCCGTAGTCAGGCATGGTGGACAGGTTGCCGAGGCGAGGCACGAAGTACCATTCCGGGTACACCTCGTCTGCTGCCGCGATGGCATCGCGGGCCATCTTCCGAAGGACGTTGTGAACCTTGGAGTTGGGAGTCACCGCAGCGGTCATCGAACGGCGGGTGACTGTGTTGTAGTCGTTCTTGCTCGGGTGGCCGTACTGCTCGCCGGGGAGGCCCAACGTCCGAGGCTTGATGTCGGAACCAGAGTCGGGGCCGTTGTACGAGAACTGCGGAATCACGCGACCCTCTCCACCGGGGGTCGCAGATCCGGGTGGAAGGACGACCTGCTTCTCTCGGTCAATGTCCGTGGGCAGACCCTTCTGGGACTTGTTGTTCACGAAGGTTTGAACACCGGGAACGGGAGCCATCTTGAGAGCGTACCTGTGAGCCACCCTCGCCGAATGGGGGCACTCGTCCTCTGGAACGGGATCAGGGTTGGTGCCGTTCGTCCAGAAAGCGGACTCGACCCGCACCTTGTAGGCGGTGATCGTCTTCCCCTTTCGGTTCGTGATCCTGTCGATCTTGAGGACGCGAAGATACATGGTCACGCCGTTCGGGGCGCTGAACTTCCCACCACCGCTGGAACGCATGGTGTCGCGAAGTTCTCTCTCCAGCGAACCCATGTCTCCAAGACGCCTCCGTGAGTCAAGCACCTCGTTGCCGATTCCGACGAGAGCCTGCTTGATGTCCTCCAGTTTCGCGCTGCGAAGATCCATGCGGTGCATCGCATGTGTCCGCAAAAGAACCTTGTAGAAGACGGAGCCAGCCTTGCCTACGTCCATTTCATCTGGGTAGATCGCGGCTTCTTCGGGGGGTGTGAACTTCTGCTCATTCTGATGCTTGTTGATCAAGTAGTCCTGCACCTTCACACTGCGAACTCTGTCTCGGATCCGCTTCTGGAGGAAGCAAGAACCACCGGGAGCACCCAACGGAGGGTTGAGGTCGGCATACCGGAGTGCCAGTCGTGATGGGTTTGGTCTTGTCACATCAACCTCCGCATGACGCTCGGTATAGTTTGGCTACCGACTTGTGGGGTGGAGCGCCGGATCAGCCTTTTCCGACACGCTCTCTTACCTGCTGCGGACCCCCACAGGAATCAGTGCGTGATGCGCCATGTGATCGTGAGGCGAGCCGTGTTGGGCTTCGTGATCACACCAAAGGTCAGGTAGTTGCAGAGGATGTCGAGCAGCGTGAGGTCACGGGTCAGATCGCGGTTCGGGAACACGTCTGGATTCGGGTTGGTCACAGCCGGGTTCGCAGAAATCGTGCTCTGGATGCCCATCTCATTGAGCGGACCTACAGCCTCGCTCTCATCGAAAGTGCAGGTGTAGTCCACGATGTTGGTTGGGATCGCCACCGCAGCACCGCTGGCGTCACGGAAAGTAGTGCTGGAGAAGGGCTTTCGCGCAATCTCCGCATTGAGTTTCCGCTGACGAGCATCCGGGGCGTCTGGAGACAGGACTGCCCCTGTCGCCCCCGTGCCAACGGACAGCATGTTGAACCCATGTGTCCGCGAGTTGGGATCACGGAGCAAGATGGCAGCGAGGATGCCTGCATCGAGCGTGATCACGTTCTGACGGTGTTCCTTGTGCAGCAACTTTCCGGTCGAAGCGTCCACCATCTCGATGAACACCTCTCCCTTCACTGGACGCATGGACGCCGAGTAGGGAAGGTGCATCCCGATGGTAGCGGACTCACCGGGCCGCTTGAACTGATCTTGAACGACGCTCATTCGATTCTCCTGTCACTTTGCGGCAGGCTCGGGGGCAGACTTGGGTGCGAGGATGTGCTTCAACACCATCTCCCACCCACCGATTGCCGCGACACCAGCCACAAGTCCCTGTGATGCAGCCTCTACGACGGAGACCCCAGCCGTGAGGGCAGCGCCAACAGCACCGAGAACAGCTACACCAGCGGTGACCCACGGAACAGCTTTGCCGCCCACCTTGTCCTTGAGGCCAAACTTGTTCGCGAAGGCGACCAACAGACTCAAGAGGATCCCGATTGCCAAACCCCAGTTCTTGTTCTGGAGAGCATCAACCAGAAGGGACACACTCTCGGTGGTTGCGTCGATCTGATCTGGGGTTGGGGCGGGAGCCGGGGCAGCATCCTCGGTTTCGGGGGTGTCAACGTCAACGTCAGCCCCGGAAAGGACATCGGCATCGGCATCGGCATCCCCGTCAGCTTCCACGGATGCGGGTTCCACGGCTTCTGGGACAACCTCATCACCGGAGGCGTCCTGTGCGTAGACGGGCGCAGCAAACGCCAAAGCAAAGGCAAGAAAGAGGTATCGCATGATGGTTCTCCTTGCCCTCACGGGAAGCATAGGCTGACTACCGACTCTCCAAACGCTTCTCGATCTCACGGTTTACAGCATCAGTCTCGATGGACTTGATGTAGTTCATCACGGCAGGCATCTTGCTGTACTGGTCCACGGCGATCTTGACGCGCCGACGCCACTGAACAGAGAGATCCCACTCAAAGCCGGGGATGAACTGATGGATCGTAGCGAGGTCGGGGGTTGACTCCACGCGCTCACCGTCCTGCACCACACCGGGTTCGGGAGTGCCTGCGGAGGCTGCTTCGGGAAGCAGATCCTCAAGGGACTCGCCACCGATTGCCTCTTGCACATCACCTGTCGCCACGGCGCGGGCGACAGTGACCCTCTCCACGTCCACGGAAGACTTGTTGTCGAGGCTCTGGACAACCTGACGGTCGTTCTTGCCGATCTGGACAGCCCCCTGCTTGGCCGAGGTCTTGAAACGAGCGACAACCCGACCCTCGGCTTCGTTGCCAGAGGGGGCCTCGGCAGCAGACTTCTGACCAGCGTTGGTCGCCTTGTGAGTCGAGGGGGCATTGTCGGGGCGGACCTCCTGCAAGGAACCGACACGCACATCGTCCCGATCCACCTCAAAGCCGATGTCGATCTCACCCTCGTTGATCCCATCGGCCTTGTGAACCACGATGCCAGCGGGCTGGGGAACGTACTTTGTGGGGGCAGCACTCTGTGGAACCAACCACCCGACCTTGATGGCCCCACGGAGAGCGTGGAGGGCGTGTTCCTCACCACCACGCCTCATGGTGAACCCATCGAAATCGACTTCCTCTCCTTCCATGAGGTTCGACTGGATGGATCCGAGGTGGACCTTTGCCACGGCTCGGTAGGTGTGGAAGGTGCCCTTCTGGTACTGCATGGATGTCTCCTTGAGATGTGATTGGGTGATACTCTACCCACAAGGTCATACGGGACAACGAGGGGATCGTTTCCCGGCTGTTTGAAGGCCCTGACAGGGTTTCAGTTGTCACCCTCGACCGGAGTGGGCCACGGAGAAATGATCCCCGGCATGAGATACAGCCTGTCTCCCCCAGCCGTGATCGAAACAGCCTCATGGAGTCGGGAGATAATGACATTGAGGAAAGAAGGAGAGATGCGGACCCGGCTCACGGTCTTGGCAGCGTGATCCTGCTCCGAGTAGAGGCAGAAGTCCAACACGGCGTCTGACCCGTCCTGCATGATCCGAAACGCATTGGCATACACCCCGTAGTCACCTTGTGTGTCCACAGGGCAGGTGACGGTCTTCTTGGTACTCATGGTCTTTCAAGCCATTGAAGCAACGTGTCCAGCATGTAGCAGGTCGCGCTTGAGGCGAAGGAGAATAGGAACAGGTCGGCGAGCACAGTAACTCCACTTTGATGGGAACCCATAGAGGAGGCCAACCACACTACCCAGCCCGTGTGGAATCCAGTGCAGTAGGAGCAGTTGAACATGCGTAGGAACAGGTTGGAGTCGTCCGTGTAGTCCCACATGATCGGGACGCCGTACAAGAAGCGGTTCAGAACCGACAACTTCTCGTTCATCAGGCCAAAGCACATCCCGTAGGACGCAAGCAGCAGCAAGGGCAGGGACAACAACTTCTCTGTGTGAGGGTTCAAGTCAGACTACCCGCCACTGACAGAAGGGCGGCGGTATTGTGGCTATCGTGCTGAACAAGCAGGAGAACATCATGGCTTTCTCAAAGACTGGCGTAAGCGTCACCCCACCGAAACCCGTCAACGTAGAGGTCACCCTCCGACCCGGAGATGTCCGCGATGGAAAGGTCTGGGACGGTGAGCAGTGGGTGACCGAGGACGAATGGAAGACCAAAAACGGTCTTGGCAAAGGTGCGTGACGACGACGATACAGTCGGAAGGATGATCCCGCCGAATGACCTACCCCGAATCATGGGGGTGAAGTTCGTTTCGATCAGCCAGTTGCGTGACCGCATGGCTGCTCACAAGACTCACACGAAAGCCTTGGTCGAAGTGTTGACAGAGAACGGGATGTTCGTCGCGTGGATGGCAGCGCGATGCCCCAACTGTCACTTCGTCTGGCCTCACCACAAAGCCAAAGACAAGAAGAAGATCGGACCCGACGTGTTCTGCCCGATCTGCAACAAGACCAGCCCAATCGAGTACGTTGATTTCTACAAGGTGTACGAGGTCAAACGATGGCCGGATTGACTCCAGACCGGATCAGAGTGTCGAACACGTCCGCCCAACCATGTTGTCCGTGACTGGTGCCGAACCCAAAGTTGTTCCACGGACATACCACCACCTTCGTCTTCCCCTGCATGAACGTGGCCCATTCCTCGTAGGCTTCGTGCAAGGCAGTCATGTAGGACATCGAGATGGATTGCTCTGACTCCCGGCCTCGCTGCATGATGCGATCCCGCGCAACCACAGGATCAGTCCGAAGGTAGATGACGACCTCTGGTGGAGGCACAACTCGACAGAAGGACTCGTACAGGTGGGAGTAGGTGTTCCAGTCCCGGTCGCTGATGTGGCCGAGTTTGTGGTTGACCTCTGCGAACACCCGATCCTCATGGAAGCAGCGGTCCAGCAGGAATCCCTTGTCCTCGGCAGCATGAACGGCCTCCATCTGACGACGGAAGCGGTGTGAGATCATAAAGACCTGTGCGTCGAAGGCCCATCGGTGAGGATCAGCGTAGAAGTCTTCCAGATACGGATTGTCGGCAACAGGCTCCGCGAAGACCTCGTAGCCCAACGGCTCTGAAAGCTGTTGGCATAGCGTGGACTTCCCCGCCCCAATCGTGCCCGACACCGCAATCCTCATGGCTCCTCCGAGTGGAGGTGACTGTACCCACAAGAAAAGTTCATCACAGCAGTCCGTAGCAAACCAGTCGAGCGTTCTGGTGGGTGTACGGAGGTTGCGATGGTTGCGTTTGTTGAGGTGAGTGAGCAGGAGATCGAGGAAGCCGTGGAGCATCGCTGGATGCGGCTCATGGACAAGGCGTACCTGCTGTGGGAGTGGGATGATGAGAAGACCGTCCCGCCGAGTGTGGTCAAGGAGATGTGGAAGTGGATCACAAGCGACAGGTGCAGGGCCAAGTTGCGGAAGCAGAACGACCGCATCCGCAAGCACCTGCGGCTTGATCCCACCCAACGGCTGCGGTCGCTCGTAGACTACTGGCTCCCCATCGCGGTGGAGTGCTGGCATGACTACGAGCCTGTCGAGGGTGACCCGGTTGCTGTGGAGGACGACGACCTCCAACTGCTCCCGTTCCTGTGTGCGCTCTCCACGCTCATCGAGTTCGGCGAGGTCGAGCAGGCGTTCCTCCACATGCGAGATCACTGGGAGATGTGCTGGTCGGAGGACTTCGACGTGACCTGCGAGATGTGGATGGACGTGAAGTTCCCCGAAGAAGGCTGACAATGAGGAAACTTCAAGAAAAGTTGCCCTCAACTGTCCGCTAACCCTCTCCCGCCTCGTCTGGGGGTGTAGGAGGACAAGTGATGGTCACTTTCAAGAGCGTGTCAGAACAGGACATTGAGGATCGCATCGCGCTACGGCGTCGAGAGAGCGAGGAGAGGCTGGAGGCAGCAAGGAATGGCGACATGAAGGGGATCCCTGCCAAGTACATGGCGCGGCTGATCTCTGGCATGGAGCGGGGCCTTGCGCCGGGAGGGTCGGTCGAGCAGGACGCGAACGGGCTGCGGCGGGACATGGCTCTGCCCCCAGCGCAACGGCTTCGGGCCATCGTGGACTACTGGATGCCCATCGCCCGTGCAGACTGGAATGACCGGGACGAATACTGGTGTGAGTCGAACAGCCAACTGCCGCTGCTCTGTGAGATCCTTGTCCTCCTTGACTTGGGGGAGGTCGCGATGGCCTTTGAGGCGATGGCCGATCAGTACCAAGGCTGCTTCTCGGACTACCTCGACCCCAAGAACGACATCTGGATGGACGTGGTGTTCGCGTGATCCCAGACGCGAAGAACCCCCGACAGGTTGCCCTGTCGGGGGTTCAGTGACGGTCAGACCGTCACCCGAGAGTCAGTGACTACGGACGGGTGATGGTCAGACGGGTCAGGCCACGGGGGTTGAAACAACCGATCCCGATGTTCTCAAAGACCGAGAAGCCGATGGTACGGGCCGTCGGGTCGTCAGCGGAGAGAACGGTGAGTTCGGTGCGGACAGGCATCCGACCGAAGTTCTCCGGCTCGCAGCAGACGTAGACGGTGCCGACCGGAACGAGGCGGCTGACGATGATCTGTGCGCCCCAGAGGGTGCCCATCAGACCGGTCTTCAGCAGGTCGCGCTGGCTCTCGATGTCGAGGATGTCACGACCGAACTTCCGCAGGTCAGCGTAGTCGCGGGCGTTCATAAACACCCGTGCAACCCGAAGGTCGTGGCGCTCGATCAGCGAGTAGGCATCAGCGAGGACATCACCAGAAATCGGTGCGACGACCGGGATGTCGGCGTTGACGTTGCCGAGGCTGTCGAAGCCGTTGACTGCCACAGCGTCGAGGGTAGCGAAGACGCGCTCGTCCTCTGCTGCCTGAATCTGGGCACGGGCAAGATCCTGTGCGCGTTCGATGAGGTCGAAACGACGCTCCTTGACCTGCGTGAGCGGGATCTCGGGGTTCGATGCGATCTCAAAGAGCGGGAAGATCACGCGACGGGGCTTGGTGACGGCGATGATGTTCTCACCTTCCTCACCAACCACGAACGCGGTCACGTCGGGATCCTTGTCGTAGATCGGAAGTGCCCCATCAGGAAGCTGCTCGACCAAGAAGGTCTTGCGGCCCACCGCCATGTAATCACGGCGAAGGCGAAGGGGCTGGGTCATGGAAGCGGCGAGCTTGGCGCGTCCAGCGGCAGAGCCGATGTACTCGCTGATCAGCTTCGCCTTCACTGCGTTGGAAACAGACATTGTATTCTCCGAAGTCTGAAGGTTTGTTGAAGTTGAGTCAGCGTCAGATGCGCTGGTCGTAGACGATTTCGTTCTGCACGGTGTCCGCAGGCATCTTGAGGATGCCCATGAGAACCGCATTCGCCTGCCGATAGAAGTCATTGGCTGCGACGACGTTGGCGTCACCACCAGTGATCAGGTAGCCGTTGAGAGAGGCGAACAGGTCGTCACCCGCAGAGTACCCGACAGCGAACGCGCCAGCGGCACACGCGGTTTCAAACAGCGAGTTGGCGTAGGTGCCCTGACCCGAGACATACGGCCCCTTGTCGGAAGCGACAGCGGGCTGGTTCTCAAAGTCGTTGCCAGCAGCGGTGTTGATGAAGACACCGAGTTCCTTGAGGCCAGAGGTCGGAGCGCCAACAGCGCCACCCTGACCGTCAGGTCCGCCGATCTCGTTGGCACCACGGGTGAAGGCCACCGAACCGGAAAGAACACCGAGAACGCTGGAGTCAAAGCCAGCGGAGGTGGGAGCCGCGATGGTGGCGGTGACCGGGTTGGTCTGGGTGAAAGCGTCGGTGGTAAGAACACCGACCGTGTTGCGAATGCCGACGTGGAGGAGTCGGAGGGCACTGCTGCTCTCCGTGAACCCGCCACTCGCCTGTCCAAGCATAGCCATGATTATCTCCTTGGCTCGCCCCCTGTTTACAAGGGGAGTGATGTTGATGAACCCCGTGACCGGGGCAAGGCGGGCATCCGCCTACACATAAGGGTGGGATATAGACGGGGTATTGAAACCCCGACCAAGAAATCTGAAACTCGACCCCACAACGAACGAACCCCCCATCAAGTTTCCTCGACGGGGGGCCGTGATCTTGTGAGATCGGAGCAGTCTTAGAAGAACTTGCTCACGTCGGGGGCGGACTCCCAGAGCTTGCTCAAGTCAGTGACCTCACTGGAGCCTGCTTCCTTGGAGACACCGCCGAGGCGGGTAGCGCCGGTCGAAGCCTTCTTCGGCTGGGGGCGGAGAGCAGCCTTCTTCTCGGCAGCGTGCTCAACTTCCTCCTGCACGGTTTCAGCGGCCTTCTCCTCGGCCTTCTCTTCCTTCTCGTCGGCAGCAGCCTTGTCCGAGAACAGCTTGGCGAGAACCATCATCTCGTCCGACTCGACATCCATGACGCCCATCGGGTCGTCCATCATCATCTCGTCGTCCTCGACCATCGCCTCGCCATAAGCCATCGACTCGTCGTGGTTCATGGCCTCGGAGTGATCCATAGCCTCGGAGTGATCCATAGCCTCGGCGTGGTCACCGGAGTGCTTGTCGAACGCGGCTTCCTCGGCCATCATCTCGGCGAGCATGGAATCCTCGTCGCCCATCATCTCATCGACCATCATCTCGCCACCGGCCATGCCCATTTCGGTCATCATGCCTTCTTCTTCCAGCATCATGTCCAGCATGGCTTCGTCGTCGTCCATGTAGTAGCCGCCAGCCTTCTTCTTCATTTCCTCGTCGTCCATGTCCTCATCGTCCATGTCCTCGTCGTCACCAGCGAGGCGGATCAGGACACGCTCGATGCGGGCGATGCGGTCGGAGAGAGAAGCCTTCTTCTTCATTTCCTCGTCGTCGTCGTCATCGTCGTCATCGTCGTCGGTGTCGTCGTCGCCGGGATCCTCGGACTCGGCCTTCTTGGTCAGAAGTCCTTCCAGATGGGCGATGCGGTCAGAGAGGGAAGCCTTCTTCTTGGACTCCTCGTCTTCCATTTCCTCGTCCTCGTCGTCACCTGCGAGGCGGGAGAGGCTGGCCTTGATGGCACGGTCATCGAGGTCCATCAGCGCGAGAGCCTGATCCTCGATGGAGGCGACGGAAGCGCCCTCACCAAGCATGGCGGTAGCGATGCGGATGCACTTCGCAGCCTTGCGCTCCAGAGCAGCAGCCTTGTAGGCGGGGCTGGCCGGACCCTCGTCGGGGGTCGCAGGGTGCTCCGAGTTGACGTAGGGACCGGGGTGCGGATCCTCGGCGAACTCGGAGGGGCCTCCGATGTCGTAGGCGTCCGCAGCAGGCTCGGGCTGGTAGGCGGGTGATGCCGGACCCTCATCAGGGTAGGCGGGGTGTTCCGAGGCTCGACGCTGCCGAACCCCACTGTCGTTCCATGTCATACGCTTTCGCATGGTTTTCTCCACAGGTTTCAGTTGGGTGGGTTGTTGATGCTTACCCAACGGGCAAGCAGGGTGCCGACCCGGACAACAACCCGGATTTCGGCAGGAGTGAGATCACGGCTCGCTGCCTTCCGGCAAGCGAACAGGTATCGTTCAGACGATTCATAGTTGGTCGGGACACCGACTGAAAGAGCGGCACGGTACACGTCTTGGCTGACGCGCAGACCGAAGGAAGCATTGACTCGCGCCACTCCTTCCACAAGAGCCACAGGCGAGGAAGCAACCCGAACCAGAGTGTCCACCGTAGAGGCATACCGACGCTGGGTAGCCCTGCGAAGGGTGGACGCCTCTTTGTTGAGATTGTCATTCGGCTCCATCGTGGCATCAGGCTCGGTGGCCTTCTCCTCGACGTTCTTCCGCGCCAGTTCCTTCTCGATGCGTTCCCGAACACGGGTCTTCATCGACTCGTAGAGCGCGTCCTCCACGTCTTGGAAAGGAACCTTCGGCTCCTCCTTCGCGGGGGCTTCATCCTCGCCCTCACCATCATCACCGAAGTCAAAAGCGGTGCGGGTGTAGGTCTGGGAGGGAACAGTGAGGTTCGCCGCCTTGGCGATTGCGTGATCTGACCACTGTGGGGGAGGGGAAGCAAGCACCTTGCGGACCTGATCGTCAGACACCTCTCCGGGGGAGAGGATGTTCCGCATCACAGCGCCGGGGAAGGCGGGAACCGCGACCCACGATGCCTCGATAAACCGAACACCACCGGGGGCATCCGGGTTCTCGTTGTAGGTTTGGTGGCCGCAGAGTTCTGCAATCACCCGCTTCTGCCCCTCGTCGTCCATGAACGTGTTGAGCTTCGCGTACTTGATGTGATCACAGAGGTGCGTCTCGTCCACAGCGAAGTGGCCGCACTGGGAGCAGATCGTGAAGTCGGTAGTGCATCCCATAGAGAGGGTTGCCATCTTCCCGGCTTCGATGTCTTGCACCAGTCCTGCATGCTTGCGGTCAGTGGCGACGAGAATGTCGATGTAGAGGGAGTCACCGATGTCGCGTGCTGCGGCGTCGATGATCCTACCCTTCGACTGTTCCTCGATCTGGACATGCTCACGGAAGTTGTGCGCCCCGATGAAGGTCGGGAACGCCATCCGAAGCACGTCACGGCTCCATGAGTCGCCGTTATTGTTCACGAACTGCGAGGACGAAGGCTTGATCCGGTAGTCGGCGTACCTGCGGTCTACCGTCTTGGAGCCAACCTTGACGTTGCCCAGCTTGACACCGGGCACCGTGTCCACGTCCACCGAAGCCACGATGGTGCAGTGTGTCACAAGGTATTTGTCGGAGTGCAGAGGCTCGCCAAGGATCTCGCGAGCCTGATCCGTCAGATTCCGACTGGAACCAGACGAAGCAACCTTGCGGATACCACCCCATCCCCGGTGAGAAATACGAGGATGGACGACCATCGCGTTGGCGTGCTTCAAGAATGCCATCAGCCCTGCCCCTCGATCTCGATCTCGTTGACGGGACCGAAGTTTACGATGTCGGCTTCCTTGATCAAGAACATGCACTCGGGACAGCCGCGCAAACGGTCGCTGCTGCCGTCCCGGCGCTTGTAGATCGCCTTCTTGAGCGGGTAGCCCTGACCACACTTCGGGCAGTCTGGGCACCCCACACTGACTTCGGGTGTAGTCATGCGGTACTTGCGGTCGCGAGCAGCCCAGTACAGGGACTTCTTCGCGAAGGCAGCAGCCACCTTCGACTCGCTGGGTCCACCGGGTACTTGAACAGTAGGCTGGCCTCCCGGCACCGAGTTGGTGTGGGGCGGATCAGCGTTACCGTTGCTGTCGATGCGCTGGAGGTCTTCGACTGGGTAGCGTCGGTTCCCGATAGAGAACTCCACGTCCACCATGCCGATAGCAGGCCAAACAGCGGTCACACGGCCACCTTGAGCATCCCAAACTCCGAAGGGAGCCACTACGTCCCCAACGGCGAACTGCTTGGATCGCTCTTGGTAGTTTACGTTGTTCACGGCACTGCGGCGCATGGAAAACCCCTGCTACTTGGTCAGGTCAAACCCGTGGTCGTTGACAGCAGCGGTCTTCGGAGTGATCTTCGCCAGAGCGGAAGCGGCGCTTGCCAGCTTCTCGGCGACATCAGTCAACTCGGAGAACTCGTTCTGGGTGAAGTGCCCAGCGGAATCCTTGTCCACCTCGCCGTCCACCAGTGGGCCGGGAACTTCCTTGCCGATGTCGTCGGCAGGGAACTCGGCGGTTGCGGCCTTGGGGAAGTTGGTGACTGCGGTAGTCTCCACAGCATCCGAGATCAGATCACAGCGGTACGCGAAGTCATTTGCGATCTTGGCGTCGATGCCCAGCAGGGCAGCGTTCTCTTGGATAGTGGATGCGATACGGTCAATGCTTGCGGTGAGGTTGCGTGCGCCCTTCCGAGTCAGCTTGCTCATGGTGTTCTCCAGTTGAAAAGGGTTCCCGGTGAAGGGCATACACCCGTAGCCCTACCCATAGGCGGTTCATATAGAAAGCCTACCGGGACAGATTTACAAAGTCGGGCCAAAGTCAGACCCCCAAGGAGCGAAGTCGTAGACCTCTGCGAGATAGGCAGTCTTCTTGGAACCCATCAGGGCTTCTCGCATCCTGCGCTTCATCTCTGCGACGAAGTCACTGATCTTCCTGCCGATGTTCTCTTGAGCCTTGATGGGCTTCTTGTCCTTGCGCTGTTGCTTGGTCGTCTTGCCGCCCTTGCGTACCTCGTCCATATCCGTGAACGAGATCCCAGCGAGGATCATGTCTTCCATGTCCTGCCTAAGCATATCCTTGCCCTCGGCGTCGATGACCGAGGACCAGTCAGCCTCCCCGGCTTCATCGGGAGGCGCAAAGAGCTTCTGGCTCTCTTGAATCACTTCCTTGAAGGGGTTTCCATCGTCCATGAAGGACGCGAGTTGAGACACAGGCACGTCGCGCATGATCTCACGGTACATGGTCTGGGCACCCTCGTCGGAGTCAGACTGGCCCGTGAAGTTGAGCGCAACGAAGTCCTCCAACCGACCCTGTGTGTCCGCTGCCTTGAGTATGGCCTGAAACTCTGGAGTCACACCTCTCGCATCTTCGCCGTCCTCCAGTGCGGAAACCACAGCGATGGCGCGGGCCTGTGCCTTGGCAACGGCATGTTGTTCAGAGTCACCTTTGCCGGAAGACTCCAGATCCTCCATCAGTGTCGCAAGGGCTTCGGAGTGCTTGGTCCGGTCCTCGGATGCCATGCTCCGGTAGGAATCCACGAACTGATTCGTCTTGCCCGCCATCCGGCGCAAGAAGTCGTCGCTCTTGAGCGTGTCCTCCCCAAGAGCCTCGGTCGAGTACGACGTGAGCGGCTTGCTGGGATCAAGCAGAGTGGGATCATCCAACATCTCGGACGACTTCTTCGACAGCAAAGCACCAGCGATCTCGGAAGCAGAGGGTGGCTTGTCGCTCCCGATGGCGGCGAGCACCTTGTCGGCAGCAACGGCTCTGGACCTGACAGCCTTTCGGTCACCGCCCGTCAAGTCGTCTGTCATACGACCCTTATCCGCTTCGACTGCCTCGGCGATTTCAAGAAGCATGTCCGCTGGGAGGTCTTCGGCCTTGAACGAGGGCGCACCTACCACAGCCGTGATGCCCTCAACGGCACCTTCTCGTAGTTCTCTCTGGGCCTTCTCAAAACCTGCCACAGTGCCTCGATTGGCCTTCGACCCCTTCACCCCATCAACCGCATCTTGGACTTCCTTGCTGTCGTCGGCGACAGTCAGGATCTCCAAGTCAGCATCGGTGTACTCCAACCCCAGCGCGTCGAACTCCTCCTTGACGGCTGCTTG
>Ga0163109_10002023_pt1 | contig 15967 bp, 7 predicted proteins | sample CRUFie1St13metaG_FD_108704 | JGI IMG/M metagenome (GOLD analysis project Ga0163109, IMG submission 108704) | Marine microbial communities from the Costa Rica Dome - CRUD Field 142mm St13 metaG | ecosystem: Environmental > Aquatic > Marine > Oceanic > Photic zone | place: Costa Rica: the Eastern... | reverse complement strand
TGATTTCTAGTATTTATCATCCAAGCCGTATCAAATACAGTTTCTTCAGATGTTTCTGATCTCATTGATTCTTGAGTATAGATTTGGACAGCTTTTGAGTTGAGTACATTAATTTTAGCTAATCTTAGTAAGTTTTGAATCGCAGAGTCATTTAAATAGTTATCCTGGATTGCTTCCTCAGAAAATAGATAATCTGTTAGAGCAAATTCTACGGCTTCTCTCATCCGGTTTGTTAATAAGTAGGTTGGAATATGAGGTAAGGCAATCAAAAAATCCTTGGTTGTAAAATTATAAGGGCCAAGTTTAGCCAATACGACATCCTCATCGAGTTTCAAGTTCTCAACTTGAATTTCTAGGCGAGCTTTTTCTTGAATTAGATAAGGAGATGATTGTAGGTTTTGTTGCTTTAACCATTCTTGTAAGGCTGCTAGATTTGACGTATAGAGCTCCAAAGGATACTGCCTGCGCAATGAATCTACCCAAGAATGGCTTCTTTCTTCGACCCTGCGAGCATAGATTGCTTCAGCCAGACTTTGCCTTTCATTCTCAAAGGTGCTTTGATCAGCATAAAATCGTTCCTCTTTATTCAGTAATAAAAAGATATGCCACCCGTTACGTGAAGATACGGGTGTACTAGTCTGGCCAGGCTCTAGTGAGTAAGCTGTATCCTCGGGACCTATTCCCATATCTTTCCATCCAATCCAGCCCATATAGTAATGAGTACTGTCTTCACCTGCCTTTTTCATAGACTCTTTAGCCAAAAGAATAAAATCTTCTCCATTTTGTAAACGCTTCTGGTATTCGGCAATTACAGTTTGTTCAAACGCAAAAATTTGAGCTAACTCAAGGCGGGTATTTTTTTTTCTGAAAGCATGTCTAATGTCTTCATTCGTGATTTCTTTTACCAATGGTCTTACTTGATCTTGAATCCATTTTTTTGCGGTTTGAACCCGAAGATGCCCTTCTAAATTCATAATTATATCTTCCTCTGAAAGTAGACTCTTAGACTCTGCCCATCTGGCAATATTCATGCGATCTATGAGTTCCTCTAAAAAAAGGAGCCTGGATACCTGAGAATCCTTCACGGATGCCACGGACGCATAAGCCAAATACTGAGTTTTGAATAATTCCGCATCTAAACAAAGATTATCACCATAAGCAATGATTTGATGATCCCTATCGCATTGATCAAGAGTATGAAAAAATTCATCTATACCTTCAGCCTGTTCATATTCATCCTGCTTCATCGATTGGCAGCCAAATAGAATAGCCAATACAATCATATTAAAAAAGATAGTTGCGCGTAATATGATGGTTTCTTTAGATGGCATAAGTAAATTTTTTCGAGTACTACCGAAATAGATAAGTGCCTATTTCAAAGGGTTCTAGCGGAATAAAGAGTGTTTGTTGATCCATCTCTTCCGACTGAGATTTATCCCAGCGATCAGTAAGGTTACTTTTTTGTAGTTGCTTTACTTCAAAGCCCACATCAATTCTAGTCATTTGATCTTTATCTGAAGAATTGAAGATACGTAATACAAAATATCCATTGATATGTCTGTAAAATGAGGAAATTTTAACAACAGGATTCTGAATTTCTAAAAGGGAATAATGTCTTGGAAGGGATCCTATACTAGGAATATCGTGAAGAATTGGAATGGGCTTGTGATAGGCTGGATGAGAAAAAGCTTTTGCCTCATGCACCAAATCTTCTTTTGAACCAAAAATAGACCCAAAAGAAAGTTCAGCAGTACGTTTACCTAGACATTGAGCTCCAGGTGTTGGTATAGATGGTCCTGCTTGAGGTCTTCTGATGCTACCATTGCTCACTGATAACATACCAACTGCTCGATGTAGGGTAACTGCGAAATGGTTATGCCCTTTGAAACTAATTAGTTCGTACTCAGGTAGTCCTTTATTGGCAACCCAACTGTAGCGATCTCCTTGTGAGACATAGCAGTAATCTATTTGGTGATGCGTCGTGTATAGTAGTTCTCCAGGATATTTTTTATACCGATCGGGGAAATCTTTTGGTTTCTGTTCATTGATCATGCTATGCTCAACTTCACGGTAATGTGACTCAGCATAGCTAATAGAGGTCTCAAAGCCAATTGCGAGTAGTATGCGTAGTCGACCATTGATAGCCTGATTCCGGTAGTTGACCTTTAGATCAATACCTTTTGAACCATTCAATGTTAATTCAACATGAATAGTCAGGGCGATTAGTTTAGGTTGAGCTTGCAGTATCGGTCTTCCAGTGGGTTCTAATTTAATTTCGGGAACATTTATTTGATAATAAATGTGTAAGCAATTCTCTCGTAAGGGATCTTTGACAACTTGTTCTAGTTTCCCGTAATAGTTTTTCTGTTCAACTCTCGAAAACGAATAGGTATCACCATGATCTTGGGCATATTCAAACTGTATAGGGTTTTCTAACTCACAACCTGTTTGTTTGCATCGTAAAGTGAATCCTTTTTCTGTAAACTGAACAGAGTAATTTGCGTTTCTAATGGAGCCCTTTTGCTCGATTAGTGAAGTTATCCGGCGATCGGTACTATTTGGTAATTGATGCCACTGAATAGGCCTTAGTATAGTTTCAGACTCTTCTAGTAAATCGGCAGTTTCGACAAATCGGACGACTTGATATCCCATTGCGGGTATTTCAATTTCGAATTCAATTTCATAGGCACGGCCCCATGTGTGTTGAATAAACTGAGCATCTAGGTAAGGAGCCTTGCTGCCTATAAGATAAAATAAAATAGATCTACCCGTACTGTCATAGCCCCTTAACTTTTGCAGTGGAATTTGTTTTTCTTCATGCTCCTTATCGTCATTTGCAAAAACTAGTTCGGTTTGGATACGATATTTGTGTGTAAAAGGATGAGGATTAAATATCCAGATATCTCTATAGCGTAAATCCGATTGATAGCCTTTGGTGAAACCAATTTTGGCCAAGTCTTCTACAATTTCTGTTAAAATAGTCTGAGAAGTTTCAATGACTTCTCTAAATCTGAATTCATTATCATCGTGTACGGCATCTACACTACACCCACAAATATCATCGTGGGGATGATTTTGCAAAAGCTTTTTCCAGCTGTAAAGGGTAAGATGAGTGTCGGGTTCCCTGTTGGTTAGCGAAAATAATAATGCTTGTGTTGGCTCAACATACTTTTCTAATAATGATTGAGCAGTGTGATTTTGTTGTTTGATATAGATTCGAGTCGAATAGACACTCGAAAGGATGGGGTGATCGGGATTTCCCAACAAATCTCCTTCATAATTATAGCTACAATCAATACCTAACAAGGCTTCCATAAAATCTGAAAAGCTACCCTGAGTTATGGATAACTCAGCATCGGATTTGTTATTCCGAACATGTTGTAAAATGTTTGGAATTTCTTTTTGCTCGGGCATATGATCAACCCCATTATTGAGTAAAAAGAGTTGCTTGGGCTCGAATTCTTCTAATGCCTTTATAGCTTTTTCAATTTGTTCTGTAGCAAGATCCAAATCAGGTGTTGAACTATCATATCTGCCAATAATATGTCCATACCCAAGAGCTGCCGCATTGAAATAACCCTCTTTTATGTAATATGCTCTAACTTTGGATCCATTTGGAGAAGTCCAGTTGAAATGCAAGGTTCCCAGTCTATTGATCGTATCGGGCATTCCTCTCATGAATAGAAAATTGTCAATAGAAAAGCCTTGTAAAATCTGGGGTAATTGAGCGGGATGGCCAAAGGGATCAGGAACGTAACCAACGTTTAAGCCTGATCCCCATTGTTTGGAAATAGATCTTCCAATTTGTAGATTTCTTATAATTGATTCACTACTCACCAAGAATAGATCGGGTAGTACATACCAAGGACCGATGACCAAACGCCCAGCCTTTATCAACGAATAAAGTTGTGCTTTCTTTTCGGGTCGAATTTCTAAATAATCCTCGACAAGTACTACCTGACCATCTAAGACAAAGCACTTAAATTCAAGATTATTCTCAAGCATGACAATAATTCGGTCAATCATGCGCACAAGACGCAAGCGGAATTCATTAAAACTTAAATACCAAGCTCGATCCCAGTGAGTGTGAGAGACTAAGATGGCCGATTTGGTTTCTTTATCCAAGTGATTCATAAGTCAAATTTAATCTAATGTACTTAATGTACATATTTATTCATACTTCTATGTTCGTGTGAAATTTAGCAATTTTCTATTTAGGTTTAATGCAAATATATAGCTGTTTAATATTAAAAAAACGCTTTTATTACCTGAGATCATTTTTTGCCAAGTGTATATTTTTTTTTTGATTTATTGACATATTATGTACGTATGTATATAATGTTAATACATATTCAACATAAAATGCATCATACATATTTAGATGCGGATAACCAATTTTTCAGAGGATATTATTATGAAACTTCGCATGCTAGTTATAAGTGTTTTGGCAGGGCTTAGTCTAAACCATTTAAGCAGTTTCTCAGGTGTTCTTGCGCAGCAAAATTCCCCTGCAATTGACAACCTATACCATATAGCTATGAATGGTATTGAAATAGCTGTAGATGGAGAGTTCGAAGATTGGTCCGACGCAAAATGGGTTTATTTGAGCGTGGATCATCCACTCCAAGCATATTTAGATGCCACTGATGCCGAAGGTAAAATGCCAACAAGTCCATCAGATGGTAGCGCCTGGTTTGCTATGAAAATGGATGATGAGCATGTGTATTTTGGACTAAGAGTTCGTGATGATGTACCTATTTTGGCTGGTGAAGCTGCTGGAGCTGCCTTGTATGCATATGACCATTTAAGTGTTTTTCTAGGACTTTACGATCTTGGATCAGATGCATATTCTAGTCCACACTTAGATCTTTTGAATATGACAACAGGTGCCCACCTAATCCATCCGAGTACTTCTGAGTCTATTTATACGGGAAGTACTTATCGTATTAATTCGGATAATGATAACTCAGAACAAACACTAGGTCCAGATTATCACTTAGGCTTACGTGCGGTCGCGCATGATGGGGTTTCAGTGACTGGTGAACAAGTTAATCAGCATAATTTTGGTTATATAGATGCTTCTATTGCCAATACAACAGCAAGTATTCAATCTTGGAGTGATGGGGAAGGATATAATTTAGAATGGAAGGTACCTTTTGCTTCTTTAGCTGGAAGAATTGCAAATAGTACAGGTGACTATTCCGATTTCGATTGGCCTAGTTTTTCACCTGAAGATGGTATGACGATCTCTTTTGATGTTGAGGTTGGAGATGCTGATGAAGCAGGTGAAAATATGAATACGGAATATCTAAGATTGGGAACGTCTAGTAACTTAGCAAACTACTCCTCTCGTTTTGGCTTCAGAGCAAAAATTATAGATATGGCTAATAATCCGATGAATACTCCTCGATGGACCTATCTCATTGATTATAAATCAGAGCAAAATATTGTGTTGGATGCCGATTTAAGTGATTGGAATGACGCATTCTTTTGGGGTATGAGTCAAGATCACCCACTCTTTACCGAAATCCAAGGAATTCCCCAGTCTCCCGAAGATTTTTCGGGTTACATTGCTATGAAAATGGACGACCAGAACTTATATGTTGCTGTAAGAGTTCGAGATGAAGGCACTCCCATGATTCAGACCTTAGACACTCCTAATCTTGCATTTAATTATGATCATGTAAGTGTGTATTTAGGACTTTATGATATTAGTGACATTCCATCAAATCCACATGTGGAAGGTCCTGGGGAATTCTACATGTTCAGAGAGCGTTTTGCTGGTACAGATACTGCCCGAACAGATACGATAGTTTCAAATCGAACCTATCGAATAAAACCAGAGATTGATAATACCTCGACAACTCGTGGCGCTGATTATCAAATGCTGCTTCGAGCTTTACCTTATGGCATAGAGCCTGTAGAGCCTGAGGAATACAATGGAGCTTATGTTGATACTACCATTTATAAAGGAACAGAAGCCGCAGCTGATTATACCTTGGATGAACAAGGGTACATTATGGAGTGGAAAGTACCTTTTGAGAGTCTATCGGGAGAAATTTCTAAAGGTCAGAACCCACTCCCCGGAAATTATAGGGGGATTGAATGGCCATTATTTTCACCTGAGAATGGAGTTACCGTTTCTTTTGATGCCGACTTAACCGATAGAGACGAGAGAGATGGAGCAAGAGGAATGAACCGTTTTCTTCGTATGGGTGATTTGCCAGCTTTATGGAGAGACTCCAAAAGCTATAAAATGAGAGGGCAAATCGTACAAACTCGTGCTAAAGTAGGCGTTTCAATTGACGAAGATTATACTCAAAATATTCGTCCTTATGATTTAAAGTTAGCTCAAAATTACCCAAACCCATTTAATCCCAGCACTCAGATTGAATTTTATCTACCTAATTCAGTTGAGCTAAGCTTAGATGTGTACAACTTGATTGGTCAAAAAGTAGCCACTATCACTAATGGATTCTATCAATCTGGTATTCATACTGTAACATTCGACGCTTCGGTACTAAGTTCTGGTGTCTATGTATATACACTTAAAACTAGTGATCAGATGCATTCAAGAAAATTTACATTGATAAAATAATGTGCTGGTGAATTCCAATACATCATTTTATTCAAATATGTTCAAATAGCTTATACACCCAAGAGTTGAAATCAAAACTATACCAGATATTATGCACTTTCTTACTCTGTGTTGCTTTGCTAGGGATTCCACGATCTATGGTATGGGCTCAAACCACTGGGAAAATAGCGGGTACCGTTATAGATGTTTCGGGTGAATCACTTCCCGGCGTTAATGTGATGATAAATGAGACATTGCAGGGAAATGCCACCAATGCTGAAGGTGATTATTTCATATTAAATATTAAACCAGGCAGCTATACCCTTACCGTATCATACATTGGCTTTAAGACTATTCGTATCACGGATGTTCAAGTGAGTGTAGACCGAACGACTCGTCTCGATTTCACTATGGAGGAAGAGCTCTTAGAAGGTGAAGAGATTGTAGTCATCGCACAACAAAGTCTTGTGGTCAAAGATCAAACCTCGGCATCAGCTAAAGTAAGTGGTGAAGAACTACTAAATTTACCGGTCCAAAGTTTTGTAGAAACGGTATCTGTGCAAGCTGGAGTTAATGAAGGTCAATCTGGTGGGCTACACATACGAGGAGGGCGTAGTTCCGAAATTAAGTATTATGTCGATGGGATTGCCGTATCCAATCCCTACTCAAATGCATTGGCTGTTCCGGTCGAAAACACTGCCGTTCAGGAAGTGGAGGTCATCAGTGGAACCTATAATGCGGAATATGGACAAGCGAATAGTGGAATTATCAATATTGTAACGAGAGATGGATCTAATGATTATGAGGGAACCTTCATTGCCAGTGTAGGCACCTACAGAACGGGTGATTCAGAGGTGTTCTTTGGTTTAGATCAATCGAGTTGGATAGGGGAACAAAGCTATGAGGCTTCTCTTTCAGGTCCTATTCGAAAAGATAAGCTATTCTTTTTCAGTAGTTTGAAAGCAACTTCGTCGGAGGGTTGGTTAAAAGGCCAACGAATTTTCTTGCCTTCAGACTCTTCTGATTTTTCATCTAATAATTCTGATAATTGGATCATTGAAGCCAGTGGGGATAGTGCGATTGTTCCCATGAACCAACGAAAAGGTTTTACCTTTATGAACAAGCTGAGTTGGAAAGCAACAAATAGTATAAAGGTAAATTACTCCATAACTAAATCGCTATCTGAGTCTAATTTTTACCAACATTTGTACCGATACAATCCCAATTACCTGCCGACTCAATATTCAAATTCCACAAACCACCTTTTAGCTGTAAATCATGTATTGAGTCCACGCAGTTTTTATAATCTCAGGCTTTCAGCCTATTCAACCCGATTTCAACAGTACGCATATGAAGATCCATTCGATCAACGCTACGCAATCATAGAAGGCCGATCGGGGCAACCAAGTAATGTTTTTAATACTGGAGGGGTGAACAACTATCACTTGGAACGAGCTTCTACCACCTATGCTCTTCGATTTGATATTACACGCCAATTTGGCACCACGCATATGGTCAAAGGGGGTATGGAATATCGCTACAATGATATGGATTTCGAGGAATTTTTTATTCAGGCAAGGCGGGTTGAAGGCTTTCAACGAAGTATACCCCCGATCACCTCTCGTCTGCATAACGCCTATGTTCGAAACCCTGTTGAAATAGCCGCATTTCTACAAGATAAAATTGAAATTGATGATTTGATTGTAAATGTAGGTGTACGATTCGATTATTTTGATGCTCAGACAGTAGTCCCAGTCGACCTTAGAGATCCTTACAATACTGTATCTTTACCTACAGCACAAGCTTATAAGAATGCAGATAGTAAGTGGCAGCTGAGTCCTAGAATTGGCTTTGCCTTTCCAATTTCTGAGAATGGTGTCATTCATGCTTCTTATGGTCAATTCTTTCAAATACCCGAGTATAGTAGGTTATATGAAAATCCTGAATTTGAAGTGCAATCTAGTAATTTCACACAGTATTTAGGTAATCCTAATCTAAATCCTCAAAGCTCAACCACCTATGAAATTGGTTTACAACAGCAATTAGGTGAGTTTATTGGAATCGATCTTACGGCCTATTACCGAGATTTACGAGCATTAATCGGGACCACCTTGTACGAGGCAAGAACGGGAGGTGATACTTGGGGACGTTATGAAAATACCGATTTTGGTCGTGTTCGTGGTATTTCACTTGCTACAGAAATTCGCACGAATATGGGACTTTTAGGGTCTCTAAGTTATACCTATCAGTTAGCTCGTGGTAATGCTAGTGACCCAAAACAGGCCTTTTATGATGCGCAGCAAAACAATGAATCTTCTCGAAATTTGGTGGCTTTAGACTGGGATCAAACACATAATGTGTCAACCACACTAAGTTATGTTCGAAATAAACTGAGCATGGGTCTTATATCGATGTTTTACACGGGCTACCCATTCACCCCGCAAGATATTCAACGTAACCGTATAGAACTTCTTAGAAATCAAGCTCGGTATAATGCGGAATTCTTGCTTGATCTAAGAGCCGCTTATGTCCTCACTATTGCTGGACTAGAAGGACAACTTTTTTTGACGGGTGAAAATTTACTGAATTTTTACCGACAAGATCGAGAACCTAAGATTTTTGCTTCTGAAATCGCTGCTCATGAAGCTAATGGGAATACACTTATTAATGATTTGATAGAATATCGGACTAATCCTGTCTTGCAGAAACCACCCAGAAGTATTCACTTAGGGATGCAATTACGTTTCTAATGAAAAACTTGATCAATATAGCATTTCAAATTTCAAGAAAAGGGCTTGTTTTATCCAGTCTAGCCATTATCTTGCTGATTTCAAGCCACACTTTTGCACAGGTTAATGAGTCGGGTGTATTTATCGATTCAAATAGGGGGCAACAGGATGAACGCGTAGATTTTAATCTTACGGGAAATCAGGTCGAATCGATTATTACGAATTGGGGTTCGGTTGGGAATGGTAACGGATCGATTAATCAGGCTGGGGTATGGCCAAGAGGTACAGGTCATGGCCATATTCATGAGATGACAGGAATCATTGTCACCCGAACCAAAGATGCCGAAGGTAATAATGTGACGATTGTGAGTGATGGATATGGGGCTAGCAGTGATGATACCGATATCGATCCAAACACCAATATTCGTTGGAAGTATCAACCCTTGCCTGGATACTTCAACAAAAATGCTGAACAGCCTGAAATTGCGAATGCTCGAAACCCTAATTCATGGCCTTCAACTTGGCCCGATAAATCCTCGGAATGGGATGGCGCATGGAATGGCTATTTCGGGTTGAACCAATTTAATGCCGATCAAGAGGTCTTCTATGTAATGGATGATTTGTCGAATACTGAGTATTCTTATTATCCAATAGACGGAACAACCGATGGAGGCCTTGGCCTTCAGGTACGTGTCCGACTGTTTCAGTGGTCCCAAGCTTTGGCTAAAGATATACTCTTTATGCAATACGAAGTTTCCAATATCAGCGACAGGGATTACACAACTCGTTTGAGTGAGTTACCAATCATCTTTGGAGGGTATACCGATGTCAATCCCGCTGGATCTGGAGCTACTGATGATGCAGCAGGATTTGATAAGGATTATGACATTGTCTATGGTTGGTCCAGCACGGGGCAGGGAACGTGGACGCAATTTAGAGATATAGCCCCAGGTTATGTAGGATGGAAGTTCTTGGAAAGCCCAGGTATTGATACAGATGCTGTAGATAATGATGGAGATGGATTACTCGACGAGTCTAGAGACAATGATGCAGGTACCTATGAATTCGGTACCTGTGGGGTGTATGCAGATTCTCAGATGAGATGGTCAGGTGATGAGGATTGTGACTGGAATGCACTTCTAGATGATGTAGGGAGCGATGGTATTGGACCAGATCAAGAGGGCTATCCTGGTCCTGATGCCGATGGTACGGAGGGAAATGGTCGCCCGGATCAAGGGGAACCTAATTTTGGCCGTCTGGATAACGATGAATCTGATCAAGTGGGTTTAACCTCATTTTATGGGCCTAGTTTTGGTACGGTTAATATTCACAATGAAGAAACCATTTGGCCGAACATTCAGCCCAATTTTTTTGACATCCCATTACAGGGACAAAATCAGATTTGGATCTTTGGGTCAGGACCATTCTCACTTTCGAAAAATAAAACGCAACGTTTCTCCACTTGTTTTGTCTATGGGTCCAATGAAATTGCCATGTTTCGTTCAGCTCAAGTGGCTCAACGTATCTTTGATTCTGATTACCGGTTTGCTACCCCGCCACGTCAGCCCGAAGTAAGAGCCATCCCAGGAGATGGTAAGGTGACTTTAGTATGGGATGACTTGGCAGAATATTCCCGAGACCCTATTTATGGAAGAGACTTTGAAGGATATCGAATAATTAAATCTACAGATCCACAATTTACCGATGCCGAAGATATTACCGACGCCTTTGGTAACGCCGTCTATAAGCGATCTGTTGCACAATTTGATAAAAGAAATGGATTAAGTGGTTACCATGATCTTCAATTTGGAGAAGAAATTGGAGTTCCTAATGGTGTGCATTACTACATGGGAGATGATACCGGTCTTCAGCATTCATTCATCGATGAGGATGTGGTGAATGGCCGGACCTATTATTATGCCGTAGTTTCATATGATGCCGGATACATCAGCACTTACTTTTCCGATGGTATTTCTGAAATCGAAAATCTACTTCCTATTTCACCTTCAGAATCTCCGGCAAGTATAACCGTTACGCAAGGCGTGATCACTAACTTTGATCGCAATACTGTTCAGGTCAGACCCAATCCTAGGGCATCTGATTATGTATCTGGGGTAATAGATACCGATGATCTTTCAACCATTTACCAAAGCGAGGGTTTATCCACTGGTCGCATTCAAGCCGAAGTGGTGGATGATGCCTTACTTAAAGATGATAGATACACTTTGGTTTTCCATGAAGAAGATTTAAATACAAAAGTTGAGTATAGGACCTCTCATTTTAGCATTGTTAATGCCAATGGAGATAGCCTTGCCCAAAGAGTAGAGGTTCCAACTTCTTTAGAAGGTAAGGATCTCTTGGAATGGACCTATGAGCTTCTCGATGAAGGCCTATTATTTTATTTCCAAAATCAGATAGCTGATGAAATAGATACACAACAACAGTCGGGTTGGAGTTTAGACAGTAAAACCAATCTAATTCCAGCTATTCGGCTACATCCTCCTACCTTTGCTCAACCCGATCCCGTAGTTTGGCCTATACGTATCACTATAGAAGTAGGAGATGGTACACAAGAGTTAGGTATAGCCTATACCTCCAGCACGGGGAATAATTCCTTTCCCGTCTATTTTAGACTTTATGAAGTAGGTACTGGTGTTCAAATACCATTTATTTTTAACGAAGTGGATAGTACTGAAAATGGAAAAATTGATGCGGGCGAACTCATACAGCTTGCCTTTAAAAAACGAGAAGATCGCAATCGCTTGACTCCGACTTGGAACATAGCTTTTGAGCCACCTGTAGATGCTAATGGTCTTATTTTACCCAGTTTTGAACATGTATTGCCGCAAATGGGGGATGTTTTCCACTTAAACACAGCCATTCCATTTGGGTCTCAGGATCGTTTTGAGTTACATGCTAGGGCGGCTTACTTAAATGAAGCCCCAGAAGCATCTATTTTGGAGAAAATTCAAGTGGTACCTAACCCTTATGTTGCCGCCAATGTATCGGAGGCAAAACCATTTCTAAGTGGTAGAGGAGAACGGCGCATTGAATTTCGAAATCTACCCAACAGTTCGTCTCTTAGAATTTACTCTGCAAGTGGTGTTTTTATCCGTGAGTTACAAGCTGAAGATGGCTTAGCTGTATTTGATTTGCAATCGGAAAAAGGCTTAGAAGTTGCATTTGGTTTGTATTTCTATCATTTAATTGCGCCTGGTGTGGGTGAGAAAACAGGAAAATTTGCCATTGTTAACTAGATATGAGTAAGGAAACAATACATATCATCTTAAAATTTTGGAAGGTCTTGCAGCACTGGGCTATTAGTTCTAGCTCTAAACATTGCTCTCGTTTCGTATATATGTTATTCGGTTTGATGTGGATGATCCCAAATTGTTTGCTGTTGGCGCAAAATCAAGGAACTACCGCTCTATCATTTATCGAGGTCCCAGCAGGCGCTCGATCGATTGCAATGGGTGAGGCATATGTGGCTGTTGTTGATGATCATTCTGCATTGTATTGGAATCCTGCTGGTATGACTCATGTATCTGGTAATCAGGCTGGATTTCAGTACACAGAGTGGTTTGTTGACACTCAATTATCCTATGCATCAGCGGTCATTGGTCTAGATAAAGGATTCATAGGAGCTCATTTATATCTTTTTGATGGTGGACTTATGGATGTAACCACATTATACTATCCAGAGGGAACTGGAGAACAGTTTTCGGTTCAGGACATTAGTCTAGGCTTAAGTTATGCACGGGCTTTAACCGATAAGTTTTCTATGGGAGGGACGCTAAAACTGGTTCAGTCCAGAATTTGGAGGATGCGAGCAAGTAGTTTAGCGTTGGATTTGGGATTTCAGTATCAAACACCTTTAGAGAGACTAAATTTAGGATTTAGTATCACCAATTTTGGTAGTGAAATGCGATTGGATGGGGACAACACATTTGTCCGAATCGATCAAGACCCACAAACAGCAGGTGATAATGATGGTATCCCTGCCAATCTTTATATAAAAAGCTGGGATTTGCCACTGATTTTCCGAATTGGATTCGATTATCATGTGATAGAAACACTCGATCATTCGGTTAGAATTGCAACTGATGCGGTTTATCCCAATAATAATTCTAATTATGTAAACATGGGCATGGAGTATGGTTACCGTGATATAGTGTTTATAAGATCTGGTTATGCCCATTTATTTTTGACAGACAATTATGGACAAGGCCACTTTCGAACAGGTATAGGTCTTCAGCTTTCAAACAAACTTCAATTCGATTTTTCTTACAGTGAACGAGGAGATTTGGGTAGTGTGAATACCTTAGGATTAAGTGTAAATTTTTAAGTGGACAATCATGGTAGACTTAAATAATACAGACGAACACTTATATGACCTGGTAGCTCGGGATCTGAAGAAGAAGATACGAGAGTATTATTTCGGTCAAGAAGGTAAAATTCCCAATTACTTACAGCTCACAGAAATGTATGATGTGAGCATGTCTACTATCAAAAAGGCTATGAAAATACTCAACGAAGAACATGTTCTCGTTAGTAGAGTAGGTAAAGGAACCTTCGCAAATAAAGCGTTTTTGGAAGGTAATTTGAATGGCGATTCAATTAAGAAGAATGGTTCAGAGCATCATAAAACGGGAAAGGTTGGGTTAATGATTCGAGATATAGATGGTCCATATTTTTCTGGAATTTATAGAGCTCTTGCCGATAAAGCAGATACCTTGCATCAACAGTTAATGCTTACAGTAAGTCGGGATTTTCATCAGCAAGAGGATTCATTGCTTCGGATGATGATGGCTCATGAGGTGGACGGAATGTTATTAACCACTCGCAGGAAGTCCATTTTTGGAAGTTCAATCTATGATTTACTCTATGAACAACATATCCCTACGGTTTTACTCCATGATGTTTATGATGCTAAACTACCCATTGTAGATGTGAATAATTATTTGGGTGGATCATTAGCTGCCGAACATTTACTTAAACATGCCAAAGGTAATTTATCGGTTATTGTAGGAGAACATGGATTTCGAGCTGATGATCTGCGTTTAGAAGGTTTTTTAGACACCCTTAAACAACATGATATTGATATTGAAGACCGCTGTCATGTCTTTCGTTACTCCTTTGGCACAGAGAATACAGCTTTTGATGAAGGCTATAAACTAGGGATGTCTCTAGCGGTTAAAAACCTAGACATTGGTGGAATATTCTTATTTAATGATCTAATAGCCATGGGGTTTCAAAAAGCTATGCTTGAGCGAGGAATTTCTATACCCGATGATATACGCGTTATTGGTTTTGATAATATTGAGCGCTGTACCGAAGCACGAATCCCGCTTACCACCATCGAGGTGCCTCGTTACGAAATAGGAGTAAAAGCGTATGAGATACTCCGAAACTTTATGAGAGATGGTCACACTAAAGTGCCACCTAGGACCTTAATTGACCCTAAACTCATTGTTAGGGAATCGGCGTGAGAGTATTCATAATTATAATGTGCATAGGCTTTTCTTTGGTTTCTTGTTTTAAAGGACAACAGAATCCTATTTTTTTAGAACGTCATTTAAGTGAAGATTTGAGAGGAGTATGGCTGACCAATATTGATAGTGATATTCTTTTTGATGCGAATCGAACAAAAGAGGCTTTGGTCAAGCTTAAAAATTCTGGCTTTACAACGGTTTATCCAGTGGTTTGGAACGATGGATACACGTTATATCCAAGCCAGTTAATGAAAGCCGAATTTGGCGATGCTTTCGGGCAGGATACAAATTTTGCTGCCCTCGGCATTGATCCTCTTAAAAATGTGATAACCTATTCAAAAGAACTTGGACTTCAGGTGATTCCTTGGTTTGAATTCGGTTTTTCCTCTAGCTATAAACAGCAGGGAGGACATATTTTGATCTCTAGACCTGAGTGGGCTGCTCGAGATAAAAATAGAGCCATACTTACAAAAAATGGATTCGAGTGGATGAATGCTATACATCCAGAAGTTCAACAATTTTTGCTTGACATAGTGCAAGAGGTTATTCGTACATATGATGTAAATAATATTCAGGGTGATGACCGTTTGCCTGCAATGCCTTCAGAAGGGGGGTATAGTAGATATACAATAGAGCTTTATAAAGAAGAGACAGGTCGCAACGTTCCGGATAATCCTATAGCTCCCGAATTTTTAGAATGGAAAGCCGATAAGTTATCACGGTTTACCCAAAATTTATATGAAAATGTTAAAGAACATGATGAGAATCTGATCGTCTCCTTAGCACCGAGTGTTTATCCTTGGTCAAAGGAACAGTATTTACAAGACTGGCCTCAATGGTTGAAAGATGGAAGCATGGATGAATTAATTCCCCAAAACTACAGATGGGATATCCAATCGTATGAAACTACCTTAGGGGCTGTAAAATCAGAATTTGATCAAAGTAAACCCGCAAATAAGACCGTTAGGTTTGCCTCAGGTATCATTATCAAGGCAGGTAATCGGTTCAATGATTATAGTTACGTGAAACCAGCCATCCAAATTAATCGCACGTTAGGGGTAACAGGAGAAGTCTACTTTTTTTATGAAGGGCTTTTTGAGCAGAACGGGTTTTTAGCTGATTCACTATTACTCAATCATTATCATATGTAAAGAAAATATAATTACTCA
>Ga0163109_10002022_pt1 | contig 15972 bp, 5 predicted proteins | sample CRUFie1St13metaG_FD_108704 | JGI IMG/M metagenome (GOLD analysis project Ga0163109, IMG submission 108704) | Marine microbial communities from the Costa Rica Dome - CRUD Field 142mm St13 metaG | ecosystem: Environmental > Aquatic > Marine > Oceanic > Photic zone | place: Costa Rica: the Eastern... | reverse complement strand
CAATAGTTTGACACCAATGGAACCAAAGATGCCTGATTTCAAGGTATCAACGCAGTATTACCAGGTTGAAAATGGATTTGATCGACTTGGAATGGGTCGTGAAGACGAATATTTCTGGAAAACCGCTAAAGAGCGTGAAAATAAATACGAAGATGAAGTAAATCCACAAGAAAAGGAGGAAAATGGGTAACTCACCAGTCGATAGAGACACTGAATATATGAAAAAAACATGGGGAACTACATGTTTAACTACAGACCATTGGGCACTTCCATTGAATACACCCCAAGAAACCCCTGTTGAGTTGAAAGAGGTGCTTAATGATGAAGCAAAACCCATTAATACCAACAAAAAAGAAGTGATTATGGAAGAATCATCTTACGATTCAATTCCAAATCGTTATTAACCATTATAGATAGTATGTTGAAGTGTATCAAACCAGATGCCAGTAAAGCAATCTCGCAGTTTTAGAGATATAAGTCTATCTTTTAAACGTCATCCCATAACAAAGGATGTAACTATCCTTAAAAATGAAGATGCGATTAAAAAATCTGTTATAAATCTAATCCGAACTCAATTTGGAGAAAGATTTTTTAATGATTTATTAGGAACATCTGTCGGAGATACACTTTTTGAATTAAATACATTTGATAATGATGTATTAAGGGAAGAAGTTATTACATTGTTGAAAAATTTTGAACCTAGAATTGACCTGACTAACGTTTTTATTGAAGGTCAGAGCGATACTAACGATTTGTTCATTCAAATTGAGTATGATATCACTGGATTACCACTTCCGACACAAAATATAGAGTTTATCTTACAACCGTCTAGGGTATAATGTCATTCAACCAGTTTACCAACCTCGATTTTAATGATATAAGAGCTCAGATTAAGGATTATCTGAGATCTAATAGTAATTTTACGGATTTTGACTTTGAAGGATCCAATTTTTCGGTTTTAATTGATACTTTAGCATATAATTCATATATTACTGCCTACAATACCAACATGGCAGTAAATGAATCGTTTATTGACAGTGCAACATTGAGAGAAAATGTTGTATCTTTGGCAAGAAATATTGGATATGTCCCCAGATCGAAGAGAGCAGCGATTGCAAACATATCTTTTAATGTAAATGTTAGTGCTACGGCATTAGGAACTACTTTTGGCGCTAGATCTGTTAAATTAAAGAAAGGAGTAGTTGCATTAGGTGGTGCAAATAATTCAAATTACATTTTTTCAATTCCAGACGACATTACAGTAACTCCAAATTCTGAAGGATTTGCAACATTTTCTGGAATTGAGATTTATGAAGGAAATTTATTGAAAAAAACCTTCAAAGTAGATGATTCTCAACCAGATCAGAAATATATTCTACCAAATAGTAATATTGATACATCTACAATACGTGTTTCTGTAATTGGAACCGCTATAGAAGAATATAGTCCATATGAAAACATTCTTAATGTAAAAAATGACACTCGTTTATACCTTATACAAGAAATTTCTGATGAAAAATATCAAATTCTCTTTGGTGATAACATTTTAGGGAAAAAACCAGAGAGTGGTAGTATAATTGAAGTAACTTATATTGAAACAAACGGGTCAGGTGCAAATGGAGCAGCAAATTTCACTTTCTCCGGTCAATTAACATACTTCCAAAATGAATCCGAAGTTAATGTAACAAATAATATATCCTCCATAACGACCCTACAAGCAGCATCAAGTGGTGATGAGATAGAAAGTATTGATACCATCAAATACCTTGCTCCTAGGGTCTATGCATCGCAATACAGAGCGGTTACTGCCAATGATTACACTAGTTTGATCCCATTTCTGTATCCTAATATTGAATCTGTTTCTGCATACGGTGGTGAAGAATTAGATCCACCACAATATGGCAAAGTCTTTATTACAATTAAACCAAAAAATGGTGATTTTCTATCTGATGTGGCAAAAAGCACAATCAAAAGCAAATTAAAGGAATACACTATTGCTGGTATTAAACAAGAGTTTTTAGATTTGAAATATCTATTTGTAGAGTATGACTCTACTGTTTCATATGACCCAGGTTTGGTTACAAGTAGAGAAGACCTCTATAGTAGAGTGGTAAATGCAATTCAAAACTATGCAAGATCAACCGATATCAATTCCTTCGGTGGAAGATTAAAATATAGTAAACTTCTTTCCCAAATTGATAGTGTTGATGATGGAATTACTTCAAATATTACTAATCTTGTAATAAGAAGAAATTTGGTCCCTGCATTCAATACTCTTGCAAACTATGAACTCTGCTATGCAAATAAGTTTCATGCTGAGGTTGAAGGATTTAATGTTAGATCCTCTGGTTTTACAGTTGAGGGTATTAGTGGAACTCTTTTCTTAACTGATGTTCCTGATACTGACATCACAATTCCAGGAAGACCACTTCAAGCATCACCGAAGACCGGATCGATTTCAATCATTAGTTTTGGAGAAGATAATGAAATTTTAACTGTTATCGAAAAGGCAGGAACTATTGATTATGTAAAAGGGGAAATTATTCTGTTTCCAATTAATATTACATCGACTTCACTACCTAATCGTATTGAAATTGGAGTAACACCAGAGTCAAATGATATCGTCGCAAAAGAGAACCTTTATATTGTCCTAGATACTACAGGAAAAAGTGTTTTAACACTTAAAGAAGATCTAATTACCTCTGGATCAAGTAGATCTGGTGGCAATTATGTCCCTCCTTCAAGTTACACCAGCAGCACGAAATTTACTCGATAAGAAATGTCAGATAGTAAAGTAAAAATCTCCAATATTCTGGAAAGTCAACTTCCAGAATTTATTTTAGATGACAATCCACTCTTTAAAGAGTTTTTGGAACAATACTATCTGTCTCAGGAGCATGAGTACGGAACAATTGATCTTGCTGAAAATATTGCAGATTTAAAAAATATTGATAGTTTTGTAAAATTAAAGTTTACTCAAACTACCCCAAAACTGACTAAATTTGTATCAAACCTTGCAAGCACTATTGAAGTTGATAATCATTTAGGATTCTTACCAAAAAATGGAATCGTAAAAGTAAATAATGAAATTTTTACATATACTGGTAAGACATCATATGCTCAAAAGGTTACTGGTTTTAATTCAACAGACAATACCATTCAACTTTCATCTTGTACTGGTTTAAATTCTTTTGAAAATCAAAGTATTATATTTGATAAGTCTTTTTCTTCTGTTGTAGCGGGACAAGTGTACTACGTTACAGAAGTTAAGAACACTACTACAATTACAATTTCTGATGAAACAACTATTCTGAATGATGTTTATTCATTAACAGATACAAATCCATTAGATGCAACTGCACTTCCAACGGCAACTCATTTTGCTTTTACGGGATGTATTAGGGGATTTTCTGGTATTGATAAAATTAGTGGAAATGGTAATTCTGAGTTTTTAAAGTTCAATAATACTAACACCAGTTTTCATGCAAAGGGTTCATCTGTTACTAATCTTAGTTTAGTATTTTTAGCAGAATTTTTCAAAAAATATAAAAAAATATTTTTACCAGGAATTGAAGATAGAAAATTTGAAAGTGTTAATATCGATAACATACTCTCAAGAGCAAGAGATTTTTATAGTTCAAAGGGAACTGACACTTCACTAAAAATTCTGTTTTCTGTTCTTTTTGGTAAGTTTGTTGAGATTTTAAAACCATTTGATAGTACAATTCAAGCTTCAACTGCTGATTTTCAACTTTCAGATATTATAGTTGCTGAATCTATTAGTGGAAATGCATCAAAACTTCAAGAAACGACTCTATTGCAGGGTTCTGTCACAAATCCAACTGCAAAGGGTGTGGTTGGAAGAAGGCAAGATGTATTCTTAGGCAATAAAAAATATCATAAAATCTTTTTTAGTAGAAATTCAATTGAAAATAGTTTTAAAGTCAGTAAAAAGACTAGAGTTTTAGGAGTTGGTGTTACTGATACAACCCTAACCGTAGATTCCACTATTGGATTCCCTGAAAGTGGATCATTTTTTAATAATGAGAATGGGGATTATGTTGAAGTAACTTACAGTGGAAAAAGTGCTAATCAATTCTTTAATTGCGTAGGTTTATCGACAACTCTCATAGAAGGTGATATTATCCTTGATGATAATTTTGTATATGGTTATGAAGATAATGACATGGATAAACTTGTCACAATGCGAGTTGTTGGCACTGTTGTAGGACTTGCAGAGAATGCAAATACTACTAGTCAATTTAGAAAAAATGATTTAATTTCAGTTAAGCATCTTGGCGAAAAAATAGATGAAGACGATGTTAGATTTAACAAGTGGTTTTACAATAATGTAACATATATGAATGTGGAGAACACTCCATCTTCAACACTCATCCAAACACAAGGAAATCATTATCTTAATGTTGAGGACAATGTGGATATTTTATTGGAGAGTGATAATAGCGTTGTAGAATCAAATCGCTTAGTTTCATCGGTTAATAGCAGAACTGAGTTTCAAATCAATAGTGGTTCTTTATTACCAGATCAAAAATATATTGTAAGAAAAAAACTCGATTTTGCAAATTCAAATTTAAACTCTGAAGGTGTTTTATCAAATATTCAAAATACGTTTGTTGATAATGACAAAAACACATATGTAGCGTTTTCAGGTTATCCTGGGTATAATGACGTAAGTATTACCGATAGATCTAAGGAATTTCCATCTACGAAAATAAATGTAACAGATAATACAATTACTATTCCAGATCATAACTTTAAAGATGGTGAAAGATTATACTATCAATTAATTTCTGGAGCAAGTGGCATTTCAACAGGAAATTACTATGCTTCAAAAGTAAATAGTAATACGATTAAGTTAGCATCAAGTCTTGCCTCACTTAATAATGGGGTCTATTTTAATATTACTGGCATTTCAACTATTTCATCGACTCATATACACAAATTAACCCCATCTTCTTTATTTGAACTAGATTTAGTCAATCAAAATAATTTCAAGAGAATATACAAGAATCCAAAACCAGCAACTGAACATAAAGATATAGTTGGTCCAGTTGGTGTTTCAGTAAATGGTATTGAATTATACTCACCAGTTGGAGAGGACTCAATTTTCTATGGTCAGATTGATGCTATCAATATTTTGAATAATGGAAGTGATTATGATATCATAAATCCACCAAAAATATCAGCAGATAATAGCAATGGAACAGATGCTGTTCTTTATGGACAGTTTACAGGAAAAATTGAAGATGTTATTCTTACCAATCCTGGTTTTAATTATGAAAACACTCCTACTGTAACAATCTCTGGAGGAAATGGAACAGAGGCGCTTGCAGAGGCAAGAATGAGAGGATTTACTTATTCTAAGTCTTTCAATGAATTTGCTATAAATGTTGCTGACAATAAAATTAATATTTCTGATCACAGATTCATAAATGGTGAAGAAGTTGTATATTCTTGTACAGGAACTCCTATTGGAATCGGAAGCACTGCTGTTGGTTTTGGAACAGATAGATTGACAGTTGATGCAGTATATTTCCTTTCAACAATTGGTAGTACAGAACTAACACTTCACACATCAAAAGAGAATGCATTAGCAGGTATTGGAACAATTGATTTTACAAATGATGGAACTCTGCAGCATAGTTTTAGATCTAATAAAATTAGAAAAATTATTGATAGAATTGTCATTTCAAATTCTACTGACGATTTTTCCAATAAAAAGGTAGTTGTTGATGCAGTATCTTGGCCACCAACTAATCAAAAGAATTTATATTCCAGTTTTGTTGGAGTCAATATTGAAGATAACTACATCTATGCAAGAAACCACACATTTAAGAGTGGAGATAATGTAGAATATTCATTTGATGGTACTGCTATTGCTGGATTATCAACAGGGGTGAATTATAAAGTAACTGTTTTAGATGCTGATAGATTTTATTTGAGCGAAGCAGGAACAGCATCATCTATTAGTAGTGTCAATTATGAACGAAAATTGTATGAAAATCTCACTAGTGTTGGTGTAGGAACTCATACATTCCAGTATCCAAGTATTAATGTAGAAATTAATGGATTAGTTTCTATTGGAGACACCACAGTTACTCCTGCGTATTATAATGCTACTGCTATTCCCGTAGTTCGTGGAAAACTTGATAATGTATTCATTAGAAATGGTGGAGTAGGTTACGGTGTAACAAATTTAATCAATTATCAAAAAGATACAAATGTAAAAATTGAAACAGGAAAAGATGCAGATATTAAACCTATTGTCTCTAATGGTCAAATAACTTCAATTTATATTGCAAATTCAGGTTCCGAATATACTACTCCACCAACGGTCAATGTTATTGGTCAAGGCAGATTAGCAAAATTAGTTGCTAATATTGTTGATGGTTCTATAACATCAATTGATATTATTGACCCAGGCACTGGTTATACAAAAGACACAACTATTGAAGTAATTCCAACTGGATCTGGCGGAAAATTAAATGCAGAAATACATGAATGGAAACTTGATAACGTTAAAAGATATTCACACGTTCTTGCTATTAAAAATAATAGAGATTTAGTCAAAATTAAATCTAATTTGACGGAAAAACAAAGTAAAGTAGTTTCTTTCTATGCAGGCAAAAAACTACGTACATTATTGAATGATAATCTTGATGTCAATGGAGATGAGAAAACTACTGGTCTAAATCACTCTCCAATTATAGGATGGGCATATGATGGTAATCCAATTTATGGTCCTTATGGAAATACATTTGCAATTTATACTGACGGAAATTCTGGTGGTAAGAAAAAATTACAGTCAAGTTATGTAGTAGATAAGGAAACTTCAACATTACTCAGACCACCTACTGAAGAACCACTTACTGAAGGATTCTTCACTCAAGATTACGTTTATAAGGCAAATGGTGATCTTGATGAGTATAATGGAAGATTCTGTATAACTCCAGAGTTCCCCAATGGAACATATGCATATTTCTCAACACTAAATGCAAGCGATAGTGTTTCTTATCCATATATTACAAAATCACACTACAATGAGACTGATGCATTCAATTATAATGCTTTCATAGATCAAAATGATTCAACTTTAAATGATGGTTCATACAAGAGAAATGTAACTCATCTTGGAGTCAGAGATTCATTTAGAAGATATCCTTTCTTAAATGATCCTCTCAACTCAACACCACAACTTAGTGTAAACGAAGTAAAATCCAATAGAATTGATTCTGTCATTCCAACAAATTCTGGTTCTGATTATAGAGTTGGAGAACAAGTTAATTTAAATGAATTATCAATTGATACGGAAATTGGTGAAATTGTAGGAAGGAATATTTCTAATATCACTACTTCCGATATAGTATTAGAAAATACTATCTTCAGTGTTGAAAATGATGTAGTAACTGGTATTACTACGATTCCACATGATTTTTCAAACAATGATATTATTGAGATTTCAGGAATATCATCTGCATTGTATAAGAATATTGAAGGTTTTAAGAAAATTGAATTAAATTCTGTTAATAGTAGTGTTTCAGTTGCAATTGCTAATACAACAGTCACTGGTTTTACTACAGATATTCAATTATCCGATTCTACATTCACTGGTAAGTTCCAAAGAAATGAAATTTTAAAAATTGGTAATGAATTAATGCAAATTGTTGCCATTGATGCTGCTAATAACAGATATAGAGTTACTAGAGCCGTTAATGGCAGTTCAGCAAGTGGTCACGCAGCAGGAACTGCAGTAATCAAACAACTTCAAAGGTTCACCTTTGACATAGATAAAAAATTAGAAAATAATAATATAAGTTTCAATAGCACAGAAAACTTTGCTGTTTCTGCTGTTGGTATAGGTTCTACTTATACTTCAGTTGTTGTTGGAACTTCTGGAGGTGCAAATATAACTGTTTCTATTCCTCCTAGAGCAATTTATATTAGAAACCATAGATTTAACACGGGTGATAAGTTGAGTCTTGTTTCTGTTGGAGGAACAATTAATGCATCTGCTACCGCTAGTTTGACGAATGCATTTGACATTTCTAGCGTTGATCTTTTTGCCGTAAATGTGGGAACTGATTTTATTGGATTGTCTACATCAAGAGCTGGAGTTGCTTCCTCTTCTATTTTCTTCGTCAATAGTTCAACGGGAACTAATCATACATTATCTCAGACAAAACCCAATCTTACTGGAATAGTTAAAAAAGTTTCCGCTAATGTTGTCCTTGACGAGGCGCATAATTTAAGTTTGGGTGATGAAGTAAGATTTAATGTTATCCCAAGCAAAACTCAAACATCTATATTAAAATATAACCAAACTCTCAAAAAACTTGTAGTTGATCCTAAAACATTTGTTCCTGCAGGAATTGCAACTGGAACAACATCAGAAATCACTATTGAAAATCATGGTTTGAAAACAGGTGATGTTGTAATTTACACAAATGCCGTTGGAGTTGCAACACCCCTACAGAATAATAGACAGTATCATGTTATTAAAATAACTGATAATAGATTAAGATTAGCAGAATCAGATTTCAATTCAAAAGTATTCCCATATCAAAATATTACCATAACTGAGCAAGGGTCTGGAACTCATGAAATATCAAAAGTAAATCCAAGACTAAATGTTCTAAATGGTGGAAAACTAGAACTTGATGTCAAAGATACAAGTCTCGATAATTTTGATATTAACTTCTATATTGATGAAGAGTTTAATTCTAGATATGAGTCCAAACTAATTAAAAAACCCGTCGATGTAAATGGAAACTCCATTATCGGTAATAATGATCCTAATACAAAAATTGTGTTGGACATTAACAATGATTTACTAAAAGAATTTTATTATAGACTTGAAGGTGATGATAGTAACTTCACGGACACCCATCCATCGTCTGTTGATGAAAATGTAAGTGAGTATTCTAAAATTTCTATAGTAGATTCAAAATTTAATCAAAATTATACAATTACGTCGATTGCATCGACTGAATTTGGGTTTACCTTAGTTGGGTCTGCAGAAACAACATCATATACCTCTGCAGGATTCAGCACTGCAACTTACTCCACTAATTCAAAGACTGAAATTGGTGGAATACATTCAGTTAAAATTGTAAATCCTGGCATTAATATTAAAACTGCTCCAATAGTTGTATCTGTTGGAACTACCTTAGGAAAAGGTGCAGAATTTAAAGTAGTCAGTACTGAAATTGGTGAAATTGTAGATACTTCGGTTGATGATCAAGGTATCGAATATTTGGAAGATAAAACTCTCAAACCAAAAGCAGATAGCAATATTGTTCTTAAACTTATCAATACTAGAACATTAAATTCAATCGGTATTGTTACTTCTGGAATAAATTATATTACACCACCATCGATAGTTGCCATTGGAAATAGTACAATTGTTACAAGTTCAACCCTTCAAGGTGGATCTGTCGAAACAGTAGATATCATTGTTAATGATAGTAATCTAAAAGAAGATCTTAGAATTATACCAACAAATAACTCAAACGGAGTTAGCATAATTAATGCAGTTTCCAATTCACAGGTAAATACTCTTTCACTAAAAGCACCTGTAAATGGATTTGTCACTTTCCCCTTTGAAATTGGAGATGAAATATATGTAGAAAATGTTCAGATTACTGACAATGCAGATGGATATAATTCAAGTGATTATGGTTTTAAAACTTTCATTATAAGTGCTCGTAATACAGTTAGTGGAACAGAAAGTATCAGTTATTCTATTGCTGGTATTGGATCTACTGGTGGAAACTATAACCTTGCTCAAAATGCACAGTTTGGTAGGGTCATTAAAAATAATCATTTAGCAGCATTTACTCCTGAATTTAGAAATGTGAGATTCACAGAGGGAGAAAAAGTTATTGATATTAATGATCCAAGTATATTTGGTATTGTTGCAAAAAATGGTTGGGATGAAATTACAAATACTTTAAGAATTTCAGACATTAATGGGGAATTTACTGAGTCATCGGTAATTCGTGGAAATGTAGGTAACTTTAAAGCAACTATTTCAGAAATAGAAAAATTTGATTTTGATTTAGAGGTAGGAAGTACATCTCAAGATAGTGGTATATGGGCAAATAATATTGGTAGATTAAATGACGATCTTCAAAGAATTCATGATAATGATTATTATCAAAGATTTTCATATAGCATTCGTGGAGAAATTGCATTAGAAAAATGGAAAGAATCCATTGATAGTTTGGATCACACTGCCGGGTATAAGAATTTCTCGGATTATCAAATTATTAATACGCCTCCGGAAAAAGTTAATATGTCTCCTCCCGATACGGAGATTAACTTTAATGTTGAAATAGTTAGCGATGCATCGGTACAGACAAGAATGAGTTATGACCTTGCTTCAGAAGATACAGATGCACCTAATTTATCTAAACTCATTATATTTGATTCTAAAGTAATTACCGATTATAACGAATCTAGGACCAATAAAGTTCTTATGATTGATGACATCAGTCCCCAATTTACTGGTGTAACAACGAGTGTTGGTGGTGGAATCGTAGGATTAAGTACATTTGCCATACTTAATGGGGGTAATCCTCTTCTTCATAACACATTTAACCCTGCAACTGGAATTAGCACTGAAAGTGTATTTACAATAAATGATCATAATTTCAATACTGGTGAAAGACTTTTATATGATCCAACAAATGCTGGAATTAATACTGGTTCATCTATTGGAATCGTAACCGATAGTGCTCCTGGTGTTGCTTCTACTGATTTAATGCCATCATTTGTCTATGCAATTAGAACAAGTGAGGATACTTTCAAACTTGCTATCAGTGAAGCAAACGCACTTGCTGGTGCAGGAATAGCAATGACAATTACCAATTTTACCGGAATTGGTATTACTCAGTCACTTTCAGTGGAAACTGAACTTGCATCTTCTAGAAGCATTATAACAATTGATAATGTTATCCAAAGTCCTCTTGCAAGAAAAGATGTTATTGTTGGTTTGGCATCTTCAGTTGGAATTGGTTCAACACAGATTTCAGTAACAGATGTATCAAACATTGCAGGTAAGTCTATTATTAGAATTGAAGATGAAATTTTAAAAGTTGATTTGGTCGGTATAGGAGCGACTAACATACTTAATGTCCAACGTGGAGCAATGGGTACTGTTGCTGTCGCACACACTGTTGGTGCCGCTACTACTATCGTCTCAGGGGACTATAGAATCAATCAAGGTAAAATTTACTTCAGCGATCCACCATATGGACCTGCTGGAATTGGAAACTTGACAACTAACTCAACTTTCTCTGGAAGAATCTATTACAGATTAGAATATGATACTAATGTTATTATGGATGATGTTTCAGAAGAATTTGATGGAACTAAAAAACAATTCAACATTCTTAGAAATGGCATTGGAGTTACTGGTATTACCACCAATTTTGGTGCAGTTTTAATTAATAATATTTTCCAAAAACCATTCTTTGGTGATGTTGGTTCTATTCAAGAGTCTGATTATAGAGTTATTAAAACGGGTAGTGGAGAAGACATTCAGTTTACTGGTGAAGAAGCAAATAAGGATCTTCCTCGTGGTGGCATGATTAATGAATTTGCAGTTGGTGTTGGTAGCAATTATCAAGTTCCTACTCGTGCTATTGGTGCTGCAGTTGTAAATGGTTCCGGTGTAATTACAGGAGTCACTGTTGGTGTGGGCACCACAGGTGTTCGCTCTGGTGGTGCTGGACACTTATTCCCACCAAACGTTTCGATTGCAGATACACTTGGTGGCGGAAGCGGTGCTGCGGTTACTGCAACTGTTGGCGCTGCAGGAACAATTACTGGATTTACTGTTGTGTCGGGCGGAACTGGATATAGTCAGGCAGCACCACCCCTAGTATTCACAGATGAACCTGGACCATATAAAAATCTTACGTTGGTTGGTGGTTCAGGTACTGACGCCAAAATGGACGTTGTTGTTGGTACTGGTGGTAGTATTATTAAATTTAACATGTCAAATCGTGGCATTGGGTATGAAGTTGGAGATGAACTATTCTTAACTGGTCTGCCATTTAATCCAGTTGGAGTTGGATCTACTGACTTTAGTATCACTGTTAGAAATAAGTACCAAGACAAGTTTGCTGGATGGGCATTTGGTCAATTGCTTGAACTAGATGATTTTAGTAATCAGTTTAATGGTGCTAGAAAAACATTCCTCATAACTAGAACAAAAGTTACAACAGAATATTATAGTCTTGTTGCACAACCAAATTCGGGAATTATTCTTCAAAATAATTTCTTAGTTTTCTTAAACGATGTTCTTCAGCGACCAGGAATTGATTATGTGTTTACTAGTGGAACAAGATTTACTTTCAATGAAGCTCCAAAAGCAGGAAGCAGATTCAAAATATATTTCTATGCTGGTTCTTCATTAGACTATCAAGAAATTGATGTTGAAGAAACAGTAAAACCTGGTGACAGATTAAGACTACAAAAACAGGATTTCACTCCTAGTCAAAGTGAAAGAACCATATATGAACTAATTGCTGCTGATACAGTTGAAACTGAAACTTATGGTGGTGTTGGTATTGTTACTGATTCATCATTCTTAAGACCTGTAGAGTGGACCAAGCAAACTTCGGATCTCATTATTGACGGTCAAGTTATTTCTAAAGAAAGATCTTACCTTGAACCTCTATATTTCCCATCAACTAACGTGATTGCTCCCGTCAGTTCGACTGATACTGAAATATATGTTGAAGATTGTTGGACATTTTCACAAGTTGATGATCTTGCTCAAATACAAAATAATATCAGAATTGTTGGACTTGGAACTACCGCAGTTGTTGAAAAGATTGAATCAGTCACATATGATGGTGATTTTGGAAATGTTACTGCTATCGGAGCAAGTGCATTAGGAATTGGAACTAACACACCAAAGATTGAATTTACTATTTTCCCAGATCCAAGAATTTATAGCTCAACTGTTGCTAATGGTAAGGTTCAAAACCCAGGTATTTCTGTAGGTGATTATTTTGTAATTAGAAATACCACTCTTGGTGCTGGAGTCACATCAATTGATGGTGATGTGAACAATGTTGTTGCAGTCAGTACGAGTTTTGTTGATAATGTTTATCGTGCTGCAAAGGTAGTACCTGCAGGAATTGCATCTGGAATTGTAGTATCTGCTAATATACAGTCCTTGGCGGGAATCAATACCCTCACACAACCAACTAATCTTGCATCTTATGGTACTTATAGTTGGGGTAAGATAAATACAGGAACTAGACCTGTAGGAACTGCAAAATCATTCACTTTCCATAATACAAATGGTGTTGCCGGGATAAATACGTCTGCACACGTATCTAGACTTTCTCAGTTAAGAGTAGGTTACTAGTTTTAGTATAAATAATCAAAAATCGGACAGACATGCCTGCCATAATTACTGACCAATTTAGAATATTAAATGCAGAGACCTTTGCAAAATCTCTGACTGGAATTGGTACAACCTCTAATTTTTATTATACATTTTTAGGACATCCAGATCCATCAAATGTAGATATTGAGGAATATGGAACTAGCACTTGGTCATCGAGTCCCCCGGATCCAAGAGACTCATTTGAACAAGAAGACAGATATTATGATTCTATGCTCTTTTTGAAAAGAGTTGGAATCAATGATGTTGCAAGAATTGTGCCAAGAATTAATTGGACTTCTGGCATAACATATGATATGTACAGAAACGATTATGACATTACTAATGGAGCACCACAAACTAGTTCTAAGACATTATATGAATCTCGTTTTTACGTTGTAAACTCTGAATTTAAAGTTTATATTTGTATTAATAACGGAACAAATCCCGATAATCCAAATGGTCAAAGATCATTGGATGAACCAAACTTTGTTGATACAGTACCTCAACAAGCAGGAAGTGATGGATACCTCTGGAAGTATCTTTATACAATTTCTCCCGCAGATATTGTTAAATTTACTACAGAAAAATATATGCCACTTCCTTCAAATTGGGGGGATGCTAATACTGCAAGTGTAAAAAATGCTGCTGTTAAGGGAAGAATCGAAACTGTAACCATTAAAGACAGAGGTTCAGGATACTCAATCGATCCAGATGGAGCATCGGGCACAGTGGCAAATGTTCCAATTCTTGGTGATGGCACTGGTGGAGAAGTTTCCATTACTATTACTGCTGGAAGGGTTGACACAATTAGTGTTACATCTCCTGGAACCAATTATACTAGAGCATTTATTAATTTTAGCACCACCTCTTCCGGCAATAAAGATGTACTTGCTGGTGGTGGTGCCGAATTTGAGGTTTCAATTCCACCAAAAAATGGTCATGGAGCGGATATTTATCGTGAGTTAGGTTCATATCGAGTCATGGTTTACTCCAAATATGATAGTGATCCTGATTATGTGATTGGAAATACTTTCTCAAGAGTTGGTCTTGTTAGAAACCCAACCGAATATGGAAGTTCAACTGCTAATCTAAATAGTTCTACCGCGACCAATCTTAGTGCATTGAAACTAACACCTACAGGCATAGGTGTCACATCTGGAATCATTTATCCAGCAAATGCTGAAATTAGACAAACAGTTGGTTCTGGTCAAACAGCAGTTGGTTATGTTGCTTCTTGGAATCCTGATACTGGTGTTTTGAGATATTATCAACCTGTCGGTTTATCAACAATTGCAAATAATGGTTTTAGACAGTTTGATTTTACAGGAATAGCAACTGCAATCAATTGCGCTGATGCAGTATTTGACAATACTAGTCAATCCATTCTGCAACCTGATACATCATTTAATGGTTCAAGTATAACTACTGGTGGAAGAATATTTGATTTAGGACAAACTTTTACCAGTGGAAAAGCAAATCCAGATGTTGAGAAGTACTCAGGTGATATTATTTACATTGATAACAGAGCACCTATAACTAGGTCGTCCTCACAAAAAGAAGAAGTAAAAATCGTAGTAGAGTTCTAAGAACATGACCCAGAACACCAATCTAAATGTCTCTCCTTATTTTGATGATTTTAATGAAGACAAGAATTATAATAAGGTATTGTTCAAACCTGGATTTCCAATTCAATCCAGGGAACTAACTACATTACAATCTATTCTACAAGGACAGATTGAAAAGTTTGGACAACACTTCTTTAAAGAAGGGTCAATGGTTGTTCCTGGTGGTGTATTTTATGATAACAAGTATTTTGCAATTAGAATCGATCCTACTTTCTTAGAGATTCCTGTTAGTTCATATATTTCATATTTAAAGGATAATAATATTGAAATTCAAGGTGAGACTTCTGGTGTTACAGCAACTGTAGTAAATTGTCTCACAAATATTGAATCTGAAGACTCTTTTGATACTCTATACATTAAATATACTGCTTCTGGCACTGATGGCGTAACAGCAGAATTTCAAGATGGTGAAAATTTAATTACATTAGAAGATATTAACTTTTCGTCAACTACTATTACTGCAAATAATTTATTTGCAAGATGTATTGCATCAGAGTCTACAAAAATCGGTTCTTCATCTTCAGTAAATGAAGGGGTATTTTTTGCTAGAGGATATTTTATAAAAGTACCCGGAAGCACTGTAATTTTAGATCAATATAGTAATTCACCTAGTTTCAAAGTAGGTCTTCAGATTACAGAAGATATTGTAACCGCTTCTTCTGAAAATCCCGATCTATTCGATAATGCAAAAGGATTTTCAAATGAATCTGCTCCGGGCGCAGATAGATTTAGAATAACTGCAACTCTTACCAAGAAAACTCTCACAGATAATGCAGATGCTGATTTTGTAGAATTATTGCGTGTAAAAGATGGAGTTGTTGAAAAATTAGTTAACAAAACAGATTATAATATTTTCAAAGACGAACTTGCAAGAAGAACATATGATGAATCTGGCGATTACTACATTAGACCATTTGCTGT
>Ga0163109_10002021_pt1 | contig 15972 bp, 15 predicted proteins | sample CRUFie1St13metaG_FD_108704 | JGI IMG/M metagenome (GOLD analysis project Ga0163109, IMG submission 108704) | Marine microbial communities from the Costa Rica Dome - CRUD Field 142mm St13 metaG | ecosystem: Environmental > Aquatic > Marine > Oceanic > Photic zone | place: Costa Rica: the Eastern... | reverse complement strand
CTCTTATGCCGGGAACCGATAGTGATTTAGTTAAAATTTACACTAAATTTATCCGTGATCGATACAAGGACATCTATTTGAAAACAAAGGTTGACAAGATACAACCTGTTAAGAACGGATTAAAGGTTTTCTTTGAAGGCAAAGACTGCCCTAAAACAGCAACTTATGACAATATCCTTGTGTCTGTGGGCAGAAAATCAAATGGTGATCAGATAAATATTGAAAAAACTGGTGTAGTATGTGATCAGCGTGGAATCATAAAAGTAGATAAACAAATGAGAACAAATATAGATAACATATTTGCTATCGGAGATTTAACTGGTGACCCAATGTTAGCCCATAAGGCAACTCATCAAGCAAAGGTTGCTGCCGAAGTCGCGAGCGGTAAAAAAAGTTCCTTCGATGCTAGAGTGATTCCATCAGTCGCCTATACTGATCCTGAAATTGCTTGGGTTGGCGTCACAGAAAATCAAGCAAAATCAGACGGCATAGATTATGAAAAATCAAGATTCCCATGGGCGGCGAGTGGCCGATCACTAGCAATTGGGCGGGACGAAGGGTTTACAAAACTTCTATTTGAAAAAGAAACAGACAGAGTCATTGGGGGAGGCATTATTGGGCCGTACGCTGGAGATCTCATATCTGAAGTTGCTTTAGCAATTGAGATGGGTGCCGATGCGGCAGATATAGGAATGACTGTTCATCCGCATCCAACATTATCAGAGACAATTGCCTTCAGTGCTGAGGCTCAAGAAGGCATCCTAACCGATTTATACATGCCTAAAAACAAATAAGATTGTTTATTTTTATTTGATCTTCATTCCAGGCTTCGCGCCATTGTCCGTCGATAGTAAAAATATTTGGTCGCCACCAGGCCCTGCAGCTAATATCATGCCTTCTGATGTGCCAAATTTCATTTTTCTTGGAGCTAGATTTGCTGCCACAACTACGCTTCTACCCACTAAATCTTCAACTTTATAAGCTGATTTTATTCCAGCAAAAATTGTTCGTTTTTCTTTATCAAGATTCACAATTAATTTTAGTAATTTATCTGCTCCCTCTACTTCTTTGGCTTCCTCAATAACACCAACACGAAGATCAACTTTCATAAAATCATCAATTGTTATTTTTCCAGTTTCTTTAGTAATCTTATGTGACTGATCTTCTTCATTTGTCATTATATTTTCCACCTTTTTCTTTTCTATTCTAGTGAGTAATGGACGATATTTTTTTATTTGTTTACCTAAAATTGGTGAGTCTAGGTCCTTCCATTTCCATTCTCTCTCATTGAACAAATTCATTGCATTGATAGATATTTCCGGAATTACGGGATAGAGGTAAATCATAAGCATTCTAAATAAATTTAACCCTTGCGTGCAAACACTCTGGACCTCCTTATGAAGAGTTTCATCTTTTATCATAATCCAAGGTTTTTTGTTTTCAATATATCGATTAGCTTTATCGGCTAGCGAAATTATTTTTCTCATTGCTTTAGAGTATTCTCTGTTTACGAAATGGCTAGAAATGTCATCTGAGGCAGAGAAAAATTGATTAAAGAGTTCTTGATTATCTAATTCTTTAGAAAGCTGATTACCAAATTGTTTGTTTATGAATCCAGAACATCTGCTTGCAATGTTGATTAGTTTTCCCACTAAATCAGAGTTGACTCTGGCTACAAAATCCTCAGTATTCAAGTCTATGTCTTCCATGCTGGGACCCAGTTTTGCCGCGTAATAGTATCTGATATAGCTTGGATCAAGATTATCTAGATATGTTCTTCCGTTTATAAAAGTTCCTCTTGATTTAGACATTTTCTTACCATTAATCGTCAAAAACCCATGAGCAAAAACACTCGTTGGTTGTCTTATACCCGCTCCCTTAAGGACGGCAGGCCAAAATAACGCATGAAAATAGACTATATCTTTTCCAATGAAATGATATAGTTCTGCCTTACTTTCTGCATCAAAGTAATCACTGTATTTAATCTTATTTTTCTCGCAAAAGTTCAGAAAGCTTGCGAGGTAACCTATAGGCGCATCTAACCAAACATAGAAATATTTTTTTTCTTCTCCTGGGATTTTAAATCCAAAATATGGATCATCTCTTGAAATATCCCAATCCTGAAGACCCATTTCAAACCACTCAAAAAGTTTATTTTTTATGCTTTTATGAAGCTTAGAATCTTCAATCCAGATTTTTAGGCTTTCTTCGAAATCACTCAATTTGAAAAAATAATGCTTAGATTCTCGCCATACAGGTTTTGTATCACTAAGTGTGGAAAAAGAATTTATTAGTTCATTGGGATTATATGTTGCGCCACATTTTTCACAGGCGTCTCCATATTGATCCTCAGCTTGACATTTAGGGCAAACACCTTTTATGAAACGATCAGGAAGAAACATTTTCATCTCTTCATCGTACGCTTGCTTGATATCTTTTGTGTAAATGTGTCCATTCTTTTTTAAAGCATTAAAGATTTCCTCAACGAGCTTTTTATTTTCAGTTGAATGAGTGGAATGAAAATTATCAAATTCCACTCCGAAATCGTTAAGGTCTCGAAGTTGTTGTTTTGAGATTCTTTCTACTAGAACTTCTGGGTTAATATTATCCTCACGTGCTTTTATCATTATTGGTGTGCCATGAGCATCAGCAGCACAAATATACAGACAATTATGACCTATCATTTTTTGAAATCTCACCCAGATATCAGTCTGAATATATTCAACTAGATGCCCCATATGGATGGATCCATTTGCGTAAGGAAGCGCGCTGGTTACGAGTATATTTTTAGTGCTTGCAGTCATATTCTTGAAAATGTGAATTAAATTTAATTAATTGTTACTTAGCGAATTATGCCATGATAATAACTTTTATTGTTGCTTAAGTTATTTTTTCAATTTTTTGACATAAAATAACGAATAAAATTTGATGTGATATACAATATTGATAATTTATAAAACTGCTGGTGATAGATAAGATGACCTTTAATAATGAGCAGGAGATTGCTGAGCTTGTAAAAAAAACCCCAATTCTTGGTCTGAATAGGCATCTTGATCAAATAGGGCGCCTCTCTTCTATAATAATAGATGAAGAGAAATGCAATTTAGATATAGTTCTTGGTTTTTATGATAAGGAATTAACGCATTACAAAGATTTTTTTTCTACTCTGATTAGGAAAAATTCAGAGATTGGCAATATCAATATCAATATTACAAGTGAAGTTAAATCTCACAGTGTTCAATCTGCAATGAAGCCAATAACCGATGTTAAAAATATCATCGCGGTCGCTTCTGGTAAAGGAGGAGTTGGGAAATCCACGATTGCATCCAATCTTGCAATATCGTTACAACAAGATGGCGCAAAAGTTGGAATTCTTGATGCGGATATCTATGGCCCCTCTCTACCATTAATTTTTGGTATCGAAAATGAGCGACCAACGAGTAATGATGGCAAAAGAATCAATCCTCTTATTTCTTATGGGGTAGAAGTTATGTCCATCGGGTTCTTGATCGATGCTAATAAGCCAACAGTGTGGCGCGGCCCCATGGTAACATCAGCTTTGAACCAACTTTTAAAACAAACTATTTGGGGAAATCTAGATTATCTTGTTATTGATATGCCGCCCGGGACAGGAGATATTCAGTTGAGTCTATCTCAGCAAGTCCCAGTTAGCGGCTCAATTATCGTTACAACTCCACAAAATATAGCCCTTCTTGACGCAAAAAAAGGATTAGAAATGTTCCTAAAGGTCTCAGTCCCAATTCTTGGAGTTGTGGAAAATATGAGTACTCATATATGTTCAAATTGTAAGCAAGAAGAAACTATATTCGGCGATGGTGGAGGAGAGAAACTTTCTAGCGAATATGATGTTGATCTTCTTTGCAGTCTCCCTCTAAATTCTGATGTAAGGCAACAAACTGATAATGGTGAGCCATCCGTCATATCTCAACCAAATAGTGAGTATTCCAAAAGATTTAGAGAAGGCGCGAAAAAAATGGCTATTAATCTGGCATCTATGAAAAAAGAATACAGTCAACACTTTCCCAATATTGTAGTGGAGGAGAATTAACTTGAGTATCAAATCAGATCGCTGGATAAGAAAAATGGCTTCAGAAGAAAAGATGATTGAGCCATTTGAGCCCAATCAAGTTAAGTCAGTTGATGGAGAGAAAATAGTATCTTACGGAACCTCAAGCTATGGTTATGACGTAAGATGCTCAGATGAATTTAAAGTGTTTACGAATTTAGAAAGTGTGATAGTAGATCCTAAAAGATTCGATGAATCTAGCTTTGTAGATAAGAAAGCAGATGTATGCATTATTCCACCCAATTCGTTTGCCTTAGCGAGAACTGTTGAATTTTTTAAAATTCCACGAAACGTTCTGACAGTTTGTCTTGGAAAATCTACTTATGCTAGATGTGGTATTATTGTAAATGTAACACCTCTGGAACCAGAATGGGAAGGACATGTTACCTTGGAATTCTCAAATACAACTCCACTACCTGCTAAAATTTACGCGAATGAGGGCGTCGCTCAAATGTTATTTTTTGAATCAGATGAAGATTGTGAAACTTCTTATAAAGATCGGGCAGGCAAATATCAGGGTCAAATGGGAGTTACCCTTCCAAAGACTTAATTAGTTCACTCTAACTTTCAATGGAATTTCAATTTCATTATTTATTTTAATCACTCTCAGATTGTCATATGTAATCTGATTTGTAATAAAAAGATTCAGAGCTTTTTTATAAATCATATGTTCGACTTTGAGAACTCTTGCCGCGAGTTTTTTTGCATCATCATCATTTTTAACTGGTACTTCCCCCTGTATTATTAGTGGACCAGCGTCTAGCTCATTTGTTACAAGGTGTACACTACAGCCGTGAATTTTTTCATTTTTATCAAGGACTCTCTGGTGAGTATTGAGACCCTTGTACTCAGGTAATAAAGAGGGATGAATATTAAAAATTGGTTTGTTGAATTTTTTGATAAACTCTGGTGACAGTATCCTCATGAAGCCAGCAAGAATTAGATAGTCAGGATTATATTTTACGACCTTATCAAGGAGAGCTTTATCAAAACTGATTCGATCACTGTAGTTATTATTGTTAACAATATGAGTGGGTATTCCATGAGTTTTTGCTCTATCTACTCCTCTTGCACCCGAGACATTACTGATAACTGAAGATATCTCAAGAGCAATTTCATCAGCTTTTATTGAGTCAAGTATTGCTTGAAAATTTGATCCACTTCCTGAGAGGAGTACAACAGCTTTTTTTGTAGTGTCTGACTTAAATATACTCAACTCCGTGAGACCCCTCAACTATGGTTCCAATCTCCCAAGCTGACTCATTACATCTATTTAGAATAGAAAGAGTTTTATTTGCATCTTTTTTATCAACGATCAAAATCATACCAATACCACAGTTAAACGTTTTTCTCATTTCAGAGTCCGCAATATTTCCGTTAGTCGCCAACCACTCAAAGATTGGATCCTGCTCCCAGCTATTGATTTTTATCTGAGCCTTTAGATTTGAGTTCAATATTCGTGGAAGGTTTTCAGTAATACCACCCCCGGTTATGTGCGCCATTCCATTAATTTGTATTTCTTCCATTAACTTTTGGATAGATCTCACATAAATCTTTGTTGGCTCAAGAAGCGTTCTTAATATTGTGTGCCTAAGATTATCTTCAGGCTGGTAATTTTCAAGAACTTTTCTTATTAGTGAATATCCATTTGAATGAGGCCCACTCGAGGCAATACCTATGATAGTGTTATTGGATTTTATTTGTTCTCCAGTAATAAGTTTAGATCTATCCACTACTCCAACACAGAAACCAGCGAGATCATATTCATTATCCTGGTACATGTCAGGCATTTCTGCGGTTTCTCCTCCTATCAATGCTGCTCCGGAAATTTCACATCCTTTAGCAATTCCTTTTATAACATCAGAGGCAATGTTGATGTGGAGTTTCCCACATGCAAAGTAATCAAGAAAAAAGAGCGGTTCAGCGCCTTGAACCAGAACATCATTAACACACATTGCGACTAAATCTATACCAATGCTGTCATGGATATTTAAATTTTGAGCGAGCAACAACTTTGTGCCAACACCATCAGTACCTGATACTAAAACCGGATCTTTGTATTTTTGAGATTGAAAATCAAACAATCCACCGAAACCACCCACTTCCGCCATAACCTCAGGTCTTTTAGTTTTTTCAATAAATGGCTTTATTTTACTTACCAGTAAGTTACCAGCATCAATGTCAACACCAGCATCCTTGTATGTAAGTTTTCTATCTTTTTTTATGTTATTTTTTTTCAAATTAATTGGTTGTCTTGAATGCTTAGAGAGTATTATTTTTTGAATCTATAATCATTATATACTTAAAGTTTCCAAGCAGATAAGATTATCTTTAAGTCTTTTTATAATTGTAAAACAGCATGATATCGAAAAAATCCATTTCATTGTTAATTGCATCCGTATTATTTTTGGGTTTTCATTCTTTTTCGCTAGCTCAACAACCTGATTTGTTCGAAATAGAAATTGATGCTGACATGAGGGATCTCAGAAACAATATTAGAATTCAGAAGCAAGCAATAGAAAAACTTATAGTGAGACTTACCAATCCAGAAAAAAGTGATTCAAAAAAACTAACAGAGCAATTTTTTCCTGAGCCAGCAAAATATATAAAGCAATTCAGGAAAATTGAAAACGGAGGCGTTCTAGTTTCATTAGATGGTGACTCTATTCAGGAGGTATTAATTGAAGCAGGAGTGAGCTTATGGAGAATCGACAGACCAACAATCATGATCTTTCTGGCTATTGAATCAGCTATGGGTGAGAGAGAAATTGTCTTATCAGATTATGGCCATAGAGTTTTTTCATATTCAACCAGTATAGACAAGAATCTAAATATTAAGGATCAAATAAAGAGTGTTGCCAGAGAAAGAGGTATTTCAGTAGTATTTCCAGATATGAATGAAGATGAGCGAAAGATACTCAATTATAGTGATATATGGGCTGGTTTTATTGACAGGATGCTCGAGGTGTCTGGGAGATATAATGCTTCTAATGTTTTGACAGCAAAAGTAAGAAAAGACGAGTCAAATGATATCGAATGGGTATTCTTTTTTGGTAGAGATACTTTAAAATTTAGTGCAAATCTTAATGATGCTATTCACAATGTAGCAAACGAAATGGCACAAAGATATGAGTATTCCGGCAGAATACCCCCGAAAAATATTGTATTGAACTTCACTAAAATTGAATCTATCGATGATCTGGCAGTGATAGATCTCATATTAAAATCATCAAGCATGATCAGTGATTATTCACTAAATAAAGTGAGTGAAGATAATATCTCTTACATTTTAAAATACAATGGATTAAAAGAAGATTTAGAATCTACGCTTAATGAAAACAAATCAATAGAGATCGATAATGATTTTGTATACAGTGAGATGTACATCAGAAATCCGAGCGATTATTTGAATTATAAATTATTAAAATAATTAATACATGTATTTAAAGTCTATTCCTAATTTAATTTCTATTATAAGAATAATACTAATTATTCCTATCTTATTGCTTATCTATAGTGAAAGTTATGATTTAGCACTCTCTCTTTTCTTGCTAGCGGGCTTGTCTGATGCTCTAGATGGATATCTTGCAAAAAAGTTTGACTGGAGAACAAGAGTAGGAGCCCTTCTAGATCCTGTAGCTGATAAATTACTGGTTGCTGGAACTTTCATTATTCTTTCTTGGTTAGGGCTTGTCCCTCTCTGGCTTGCTGCTATTGTCGTATCAAGAGATATAATTATTGCTTTAGGTGTATTTATCTATAGTTTTGTCTACGAACCTTTTCATGGTGAAGCAACAAAAATAAGCAAGATTAATACATTTTTAGAAATACTTTACGTCCTAATGGTGCTTTCATATGAAGCTTTCTATTGGCCGTCAAAAACAGTAATTATTATCACTGGATCAGCTGTATTTGTAACTGTTTTTATAAGTGGGCTGGACTATATAATGTCCTGGGTAAGGAGAATTAATTCTCAAAGAAATATTAACTAATTGGGAGCTGTTCAAAAGGAGTATATGTCTATGGGGCAATTATCATTAGCGGTTCAATTAGATGATTTCGCTGTTTTTGAAAGTTTCTTTCCAGCAAGAAACCAAGAAATATATAAACTTCTATCAGAATTAGATGGATCATCAGATAGATTTGATGGTTTTTGGTTATGGGGGGAAACTGCATCAGGAAAAAGTCATTTGCTTCAAGCTGTCAGTGAGAATATGGTAAATAATTGTGTTTATATACCAATGAAAGAATTAATTAGCCATGATCCTCATGTTATTCAGGATCTGTCAAGCAGGAATATTGTGTGTATTGATGACATTGATTTATGCGCAGGAAAAAGAGAATGGGAACTTGCTATTTTTGAATTATGTAATCAGCTTTTAGATAGAAAATTGTCTTTGGTAACATCATCAAGTTCAAGGGTCGTTAATTCAGGATTTATTTTAAATGATCTTCAGAGTAGGCTCTCAATTTTACCATCCTATAAAATCCAACATCTAAATGATGAAGAATCAAAGAATGCATTAAGGTTAAGGGCAAAATTTAGGGGGATAGAAATAAGCAATGAAGTTCTGGATTATCTTCTAAAAAGAGTAAATAGGGATATGACCAGTCTTTATGAGATACTGGATCGTTTAGATAACGCATCATTGGTAGCTAAGCGAAAACTATCTATTCCATTTGTTAAGGAGATAATTAATCAGTCTAATTGAGTTGCTTTGCAATCCTAGAAATCCTCTTACCAAGGGCTCTAGCTAGACTTACCTCATCTGGTGAAAGTAATTTTTGAGTTTTTTCATCAGAAACATGACTTGGCCCATAGGGTGTTCCACCTTCTCTTGTAGTTGATAATTCTTTTTCTGAAAAAGGAATTCCAGTCAATAACATCCCATGGTGAAGTAAGGGTATTGCCATAGTTAAAAGAGTGGATTCTTGTCCGCCATGCATACTTCCAGAAGAAGTAAAAACACCGGCTGGCTTTTCTGTAAGTGCATTATTAAGCCACTCATTCGTCGTGTTATCGAGAAAATATTTTAGTTCTGCAGCCATATTGCCAAATCGACATGGGCTCCCTAAAATTAACCCATCACAGTCAAAGAGATCTTGTTTTTCGATATAAGGTGGACCTTGGTCTGGTATATCATCATTTTTTTCATTGCTAATTGGGATGGAAGGGACAGTTCTTATTTTTGATGACACGCCCTCAACTGAATCAACTCCATTAGCTATTTCCCTGGCTAATAATTCTGTTGCCCCATATTTAGAGAAATAGAGAATAAGAATTTCTTTCATTTTTATAAAACCTCCAAAACTTTTTCAGGCGGCCTGCAAATCATGGCTTTATTTTTTTTATGATTAATTACAATGGGTCTTTCAATGTATTTAGGGTTATCAGATAACCACTTTGAGGCTGAATAATTATCCATAGATGACAATGAAATTTCATGCTCATTTGATATCTCATGCACTCTTGCTATTTCGCTTACTTTCTTATTGAGCATATCAGCTATTTGGATTAATTCGAAATCCTTAGGTGTTTCTATTAAATATTGTATAACTTTTGGTTTTTTCTTTTTTTTTCTAAGAATTTCCAATGTTTTCCTTGATTTAGAACATTTAGAGTTATAATAGATGCTTATCACTTGAATCACCCTTAATTACTAGCTCATGATTCGGTTGATAACTTCTTCTTTTGAGAGCATCACAGAGTCCTGACTATTTCTGCTTCTGAATTCTATTTGATTATTTGTAATTCCTTTTTCACTTATCACAATTCTATTTGGTATTCCAATTAACTCTGCGTCCGCAAATTGAATACCTGGACGAATTCTACGGTCGTCAAATAGTACTTCAATATTTTGATCTCGGAGAAACTCATAGAGATCTATTGCCGCTGTTTCTACTTCTTTTGATTTATGCATATTTATTGGAATGACTATTACTTTAAATGGAGCAATACTTTCTGGCCAAATTATTCCATTTTCATCGTGATTCTGTTCAATTGCTGCAGCGACGATTCTCGAAATTCCAATTCCATAGCAACCCATTGATAATGGTACATCCTCACCTGAATCATCTTGAACAGTTGCTTTTAGAGCCTGACTGTACTTTGTTCCAAGTTGAAAAATATGTCCTACTTCGATCCCTCGCGCGATACTTAGTTTCCCTTTTCCCTGTGGTGAGGAGTCTCCAGCTTCTGCATTTCTGAGATCAACTGTATCAGGACTTCCAAGGTCATCGGAATAATTTGCACCAATAAAATGATAGTCTTTTTCATTGGCACCGCAAATGAAACTATCCATTCCAGCAACAGCATGGTCAAAATATGTTTCTAATCCGAGATTGATCGGTCCGATAAAACCAAAATCAAAGCCTGTTTCTTTTTTTATTTCCTCTTCATCTGCCATCGTTACAGGCAACGATATACCTGGGATTTTTGCTGTTTTAATGATATTTAATTGATGATCTCCTCTTAAAACAACAGCTATTGGCCGTTTTTCCCCCTTAAGTAGCAGTGTTTTTACTGTATCTTTTGGCTCTACCTTTAATAGGTTGCATAATGAGGCAATATCTTTGGTATTTGGTGTATGTTTTTTTTCTTTTTTTCTTTTCGATTTTATTGTTTTTACTTGACTCCTTAACGTTGGAGTGAGCTCTATGTTTGCAGCATAATTTTCCTCGTCACAATAGGCGATAGCATCCTCTCCAGAATCTGCTATCACATGAAATTCTTGCGATCGATTTCCTCCAATTTCACCACTGTCTGCATCAACGACTCTATACTCTAAGCCCATTCTTTTAAAAGCCCTAGAGTAAGCTTCATGCATCAAATTGTATCCCTGTTCTAATGAGTCTTGATCTAAATGGAATGAATAAGCATCTTTCATCAGGAATTCACGAGCTCGCATTACACCGAAACGTGGTCTAATTTCATCACGAAATTTCGTTTGAATCTGATATAAATTAAGAGGGAGTTGTTTGTGGCTTCGAAGTTCTCTTCTTGCAATATCCGTAACAACCTCTTCATGAGTGGGTCCAAAACAATAATCTCGATTATGACGATCTTTTATTCTAAGTAACAATGAACCATATTCATTCCATCGTCCAGATTCCTCCCATAAGGAACTTGGCTGTATTGCTGGCATCAGTATTTCTTGAGCTCCGGCATTGTTCATTTCTTCTCTGACAATATTTTCTACTTTTCTAAGTACCCTCAGACCGATTGGCATCCATGTATAAAGTCCTGCAGAAAGTTTTCTTATTAACCCGGCTCTGAGCATAAGTTGATGGCTAATGATTTCAGCATCAGATGGATTTTCTTTGATTGTGGATAATCCCAACTTCGAATAAAACATATTAATCTTCTTGATTTGTATATAATCGATATTCTACACACTATGTGATCATAATAGAAAAAATGCTTTCTTTGATTTTTTATATGAACCACTAATTTATATGTATGCCAGGAAAGAATCATTATTAATATTATTCAGTTATGAGTAATTCAAAAAATTTAGCTAAAAATAAATATCTTAAGCAAATTGGGATTGATGTCTGGCGTATGAGAGATCAAAGCACATCTGATAATTGTGCTATCTCAAATACCAGCATTCAAAAAGAAAAGTTATGCCCATATTGTAATGCTGAATTTGATGATGCATGTTCATATGAATTAAAAACTCAGTCAAAATTAATGATTTTATATGAATCAGCTGATAGAGGTAGTATAGATTTTGATGAATCACAAGATGAAAAATATATAAAATTGATTGAAGCAATTATTTTTTCGATTGGATTCAATCAAGAAGATGTAATTATCTCTGGGTTCTGCTGTAAACAAAATTTTAAAAATGGCATTAAAGAAATCATGCCGAAAAATATAGTTTTAATGGGGAAATCTATCACTGGTAAACTCTGTGATAAAAAAAATAAGGATGATATTCCTGATGGAGTCACCTCAGTGTACGGTTTCCCTGCTATAATAACTCACTCAATTGATGAGATTTACATGAATGCCGATCTAAAGAAAGATCTTTGGTTAAATATCAGACACTTATCGTCCATATGAGCACGACTAGATATGGAATTGATGATCTCGATTTGAAGTTTTCTGAGATGGACGTATCTGATATTGTTTTCGTTGCTGATATTGAGAGAAGAAACTATAAATACCCTTGGACCAGAACAATATTTAGTGATTGCTTGTCATCGGGTTATCTCTGCACAGTTGCTAATTTTAATGACAAAATAATAGGCTACTCTGTTGTCTCAACCTCAAATTATGATGCTCAAATCTTAAATTTATGTGTAGATAAGGATTCTAGAGGACTAGGATTTGGGGAAAAAATAATGGATCTTTTAATAGAAGACATAAAAAGTAGGGGTCTCAATGAGATTTACTTAGAGGTCAGATCCTCTAACATTCAAGCAATCTCTCTATATAAGAAAAAAGGATTCGAGCTAATTGGAGTGAGGCAAAATTATTATATGGATCATAATGGAAGAGAAGACGCAAAGGTATTTTTCTTAAACACCAAAAAAATTGGCTACAAACAATAATCTATATTTATATCAGTAATTAAAGAAAATTATTTTTCATCCTAAAAATCCTATGACATCTTCACTAGAAAAATTCGATAATCGCAGAACTTTTGCAATAATTTCTCACCCAGATGCAGGCAAGACCACATTGACAGAGAAGTTACTGCTCTTTGGCGGTGCTATTAAAATGGCTGGCTCGGTAAAAGGGAAAAAAGCCAAAAGGCATGCAACCTCAGATTGGATGAAAATGGAACAAGAGAGAGGTATTTCAGTTACATCTTCAGTAATGCAATTTCCGTATAGGGGTTATGTGGTTAATTTATTAGACACACCTGGTCATGAAGATTTTTCAGAGGATACTTATAGAACACTTACTGCTGTTGACTCAGCAATGATGGTTATTGATTGTGCTAAAGGAGTTGAGTCGAGAACAATTAAGTTAATGGAAGTATGCAGACTCAGAGATACACCAATTATTACATTTGTAAATAAATTAGATCGAGAGGGCCGCGAGCCCATCGAAATATTAGATGAAATAGAATCCATTCTGAAGATTAACTGTGTCCCAATTACTTGGCCAATCGGAATGGGATCGAATCTAAGAGGAATTTATCACATACGTGAGGATAAAATTTATGTATATAATAAAAAAATTAATAATTCCGAAGAGAGCGAAACCAAGATTATTGAATCAGTAAGATCTGATGAAGCCAAAGAATTTTTGGGTGTAGATGCTGAAAAATTTTATGAAGAAGTTGATCTAATTAAGGAAGTTTACCCTGTATTTAATAACGATTCGTTTGCGCAAGGTAAACTGACACCAACATTTTTTGGCTCAGCTATTTCAAATTTCGGAGTGCGGGAACTGATTGATGAGTTCGTGATAATTTCACCAAAACCTCAATCTCGCGATACTGATATAAGGAGTGTTGAAGCTGATGAGGATAAATTGACTGGATTTGTTTTTAAAATTCAGGCCAATATGGATCCAGCACACAGAGACAGAATTGCATTTTTAAGGATTTGTTCAGGGAAATACAAAAATGGAATGAAGTTATTTCATACTAGATCAGAAAAAGAAATAAAGATTTCAGATGCCATTACATTTATGGCCTCAGATCGTAAAAAAACAGAAACGGCCTTTGCTGGTGACATAATTGGTATTCATAATCATGGAACGATTAACATAGGAGACTCTTTTACAGAAGGAGAGAACTTAAAATTCATAGGTATACCTAATTTCGCACCAGAAATATTCCGACGAGTAATTCTCAAGGATCCCCTTAAACTCAAAGCTCTAAACAAGGGTCTCACGCAACTTTGTGAAGAAGGAGCGACCCAGTTATTTAAACCATTGAATAACAACAACTTAATATTAGGTGCCATCGGCATACTTCAATTTGATGTGGTTGCTCACAGGCTCCTTCATGAATACAAGGTTGATTGTAGTTACGAATCAATAAATATTGCTACAGCTCATTGGGTAGAATCTGAAGATAAGAATTTGTCAAATGATTTTGAGGAAAAAAATATTGAAAATTTAGCTTATGATCACGGCAAATCCTTAGTCTATCTTGCACCAACAAAAGTAAATTTAGATTTAACAAAAGAAAGATGGCCGAAGATGGTTTTCAAAGATACAAGAGAATTTAAATAGGTCAAAGGATATTTATCTCCTCGATCTAGTATTCCTTCTCTTTTTTTCTGGAATTTTATTATTTATCAGATTTATATTGCCAGATGAAATTTCTCCTAGATTCTTTGTAATGGAATCAATATTAATTTCGAGATTTCTGTCACTCGTTATATTTTTGTTTATTTCTTCAATGTGGCAGCTAGTTGACCCACAGCAGCCACCTATGATTTCTGCGCCTATATTGCTAGCGAAGTTCGCATAAATTCCCATGTGCTCAGGAGTTTCTTTGTGTTCTATTTTTCCTTCAATAAGTTCTGGTATTCCACAATTACCCTTAACTACGAGATGCATCTCTTTATTGTTTCTGTCACGAGCCAGACAAATAAGTGACGCAATTATATCTGGTGTTCCGATACCACAATTAGCTCCATAACCAATTACATTGGGATAATATTTTTCAGCAAGCTCAATTAAATCCTTGGGTTCTAAACCCATCATCGTTTTACCATGAGAATCAAAACTGAATGTACAAATGATTGGAAGCCTGGTTTTCATAGAAGCCATGATAGCGCATTCCATTTCCTCAATAGATGACATTGTCTCGATCCAAATTATTTCTGCACCACCTTCACTCAAGGCAGAAGCCTGATCGAAGAAACAATCTATCGCGGCATTTTCAGATAATTCTCCCAAAGGAGAGATTAATTCTCCAGTGGGACCAATTGAACCTGCGACGATTATATCGCGAGGAAAATCTTCAGTTACTTTTTTAGCAATTCTGGCTGCCTCATAGTTTAATTCGTAAACTCTGGCTTCCATGTTATGCAGAGACAGTCGGTATTTATTTGCTCCGAATGAATTAGTCAGAATAATATCAGACCCAGCAATAATAAAATCTCTGTGATTGGATGCTACATTTTCTGGCTTTTCAATATTCCACATTTCAGGTGGATAGCCTGAATCTAGTCCCATTTTAAAAAGATTTGTACCTGTTGCTCCATCTGCAGTTAGAGCTTTTTTATTTTTTATAATTTCATTGATTCTGACATTGATTTCCATGATATTCTCCAAAAAATTCTATCTAGGTTGTTATAAATGATCAGATAAGAATTTTTTATATGGCACCATGACTCATATCTTCTTATAAAAAAACCTCATAAGCTTATGCTAAACGAGGTGTTTCTATTTAGCTGAATTTATTTTACGCCCGCAAGCTGATCAAATCGGCGTAATTTAGATTTTACATGAATCAACCTAGTAGTAAAGTTTAAAAGATTTTGTGCTTTCCTTTTAAGATTTCATAATACATTACACAATCACCAAAAAAACTGTAAATCGGATTGAAAAATGTAGCTGGCTTATTCTTCTCAATAGTAAAGTGACTGAACCACGTCAAACCATAAGCGGAGATAAAGCCAAATGCGATATTTCTTAATTCAAGGTTAGTCATGAATATGATATGAAAATATATAAATAAACTGGACCCAATAAAATGAAGTAATTTGGTGTACGTATTGTTATGTTCACGAAGATAGTATGGATAAAATTCTGAAAAGTTTTTGAATTTTTTTTTCATGTTGTAAAATTTTTTAAAAAACATCCGCCAGTTTAAATATAAAAAAAACATATATAACAATCAAACTGATATAAATTGGGTTAAACGATGAGAATTCTTTTTCATTTTTCTTGAGATAGTTTTTGTGAGCCG
>Ga0163109_10002020_pt1 | contig 15975 bp, 11 predicted proteins | sample CRUFie1St13metaG_FD_108704 | JGI IMG/M metagenome (GOLD analysis project Ga0163109, IMG submission 108704) | Marine microbial communities from the Costa Rica Dome - CRUD Field 142mm St13 metaG | ecosystem: Environmental > Aquatic > Marine > Oceanic > Photic zone | place: Costa Rica: the Eastern... | reverse complement strand
CGTTTTCAGGATTACGAAGAATACTATGGACAAGGAATTATTAGAACAATTACAAGGTGGAAATCGCTTTCAAAAACGCTTTTTAGAACAACGTAAAGTGTTCTTTTGGGGTCCAGTCCATGATGAATCGGCAAAGAAAGTAGTCGATCAGTTGTTGTTCTTAGATGCTGAAAAGCCTGGAGAAGAGATCAAATTGTATATCAATAGCCCAGGTGGTGTTGTTACTTCAGGTATGGTTGTAATGGATACCATGCAAATGATTGCCTCACCAGTTCGTACGATTTGTATGGGGATGTGTGCATCCATGGGAGCGCTCATGCTAAGCCATGGTGATAAAGGCCGACGAGAAATCTATCCGCACGGACGAGTGATGATTCATCAGCCATCCATTGGAGGTATTCAAGGCCAGGCAACGGATATAGAGATTACAGCCAACGAAATTCAAAAAACCAAGATTCTTTCGGCGGAGATTCTCGCCAAAAACTGCGGAAAGTCAGTAGAGAAAATTCTGGAAGATTTTGACCGTGATTACTGGATGAATGCAGATGAAGCAATTGCTTATGGAATTGTAGATTCTGTATCAGAATCAGTATAACCTTCTAAATGCAATTTCTTCCTAACTCAATAGATCGTTACAGCACAGCGTTTACAGATAAAGAGCACCCTGTGCTGTATGAGCTATACAGGGAAACCCATTTGACGCAGACCATGCCTCAAATGGTTTCAGGCCACATGCAAGGATCTATACTCCAGTTATTTGTCCATATGGCCCAGCCCAAGCGCATTTTAGAAGTAGGTACGTTTACCGGGTATTCTGCCATTGCTATGGCGTTAGCGATGCAAGAGGGGGGTGAAATCCATACCATCGAATACGATGATAAGTACAAGGAGATCATTGAGCAATACGTGCAAAAGGCAGGTGTGCAGGACAAGATAAACCTTCACTTTGGTTCTGGCCTCAAGGTAATACCTCATTTAGAAGGTGCATTTGACATGGTCTTTATTGATGCCGACAAAATCAATTACAGTGCGTACTATGATTTGATTTTTGACCAAGTTCCCGTCGGAGGATATCTGATAGCCGATAATGTCTTATGGAGTGGCAAAGTCACCGAAGATGAGCACCAGTTTGATAAGGACACGCGTGCACTACACGCCTACAACGAGAAGATCGCACGAGATCCAAGGGTCAAGCATATCTTACTTCCTTTGCGCGATGGATTAATGGTCGCTCAAAAGGTTGCTCAATAACTCTTCCTTATAGTTAACTAGAGATCTAAACCAAACTTTTTGGATGTTTCTTGGGCTATTTCATAGCCTGCATCGGCATGCCGAATCACGCCAAGTGCTGGGTCGTTATGAAGCACGCGACGAAGACGAGCATGTGCATCATCTGTACCATCAGCAAGGATCACCATACCTGCATGTAGGGAGTATCCCATACCAACGCCTCCCCCGTGGTGAAAGGATACCCAGGTCGCTCCACCGGCAATATTGGTGAACGCGTTTAGAATTGGCCAATCTGCCACAGCATCACTCCCATCTTTCATCGCTTCAGTTTCGCGATTCGGAGAAGCTACAGATCCTGTGTCGAGGTGGTCTCTTCCGATAATTATAGGAGCAGACAGCTCACCATTTTTCACCATTTCGTTAAATGCCAAGGCCGCCTTTTCCCGTTCACCAAGTCGTAGCCAACAAATTCTTGAAGGAAGCCCTTGAAAAGCGATGCGTTCTTTGGCCATATTGAGCCAGCGATGTAGCGAGGCATCTTCAGGAAATAATTCCTTAAGCTTGGCATCGCATTTAAAAATATCTTCTTCATTACCACTTAGAGCTACAAAGCGGAAAGGCCCGCTTCCTTCGCAAAACAAGGGTCTGATGTATGCAGGCACAAATCCAGGAAAGGCAAAGGCATTTTCAATGTTTCGCTTATCCTTAGCTTGGCCACGGAGGTTGTTTCCATAGTCAAATACAATACTCCCTCGGTCTTGCATAGCAATCATAAGCTCAACATGTTTAGCCATGGTGTCCCATGATTGATCGCGGTAGTCATCTGGATTTACCTCTCTGAGCGTATTAGCTTCTTCCACAGACATACCTTCTGGAAAGTATCCGATGAGTTCGTCATGAGCCGATGTTTGGTCGGTAAGGGTATCTGGAATTATGTTTCGCTCGAGCATGCGCTCCAAGAGATCGACCGCGTTGCATAGAACACCGATGGAGAGTGCTTTTCCTTCCTTGGCGTAAGCTACTGCTCGATCGATAGCCTCATCGATATCAAGACATTTTTCGTCCAAGTACCGCGTTTCAATTCGCTTGTCGATTCTCCACTCTTCCATTTCGGCAATCAGTGCTGTGCCCTCATTCATGGTAATAGCTAAAGGCTGAGCACCACCCATACCTCCGAGTCCTGCTGTCACGTTGAGCTTGTGTTTCAAGTCGCCTTCGAAGTGAATTTTAGCTAGCGAAGCATAGGTCTCGTAGGTGCCTTGCACGATGCCTTGGGTTCCAATATAAATCCAACTCCCGGCTGTCATTTGACCATACATCATTAACCCTTTTCTCTCCAACTCCTCAAAGTGCTCCCAGTTCGCCCAATTCCCTACTAGATTTGAGTTTGCAATGAGAACGCGAGGTGCGTCTTTATGGCTTCGAATGACACCTACTGGCTTACCTGATTGGACAAGAAGAGTTTCATCATCTTCGAGACTTTCTAGGGTCTTTAAAATGAGGTCAAAAGCCTCCCAGTTTCTAGCAGCCTTTCCTCTTCCTCCGTATACAATCAATTCCTCAGGTCGCTCTGCTACTTCGGGATCTAAGTTGTGCTGAATCATGCGCCAAGCGGCTTCTTGGGCCCATCCTTTACAGTGGAGTGTAGTCCCTTTAGGTGCGGTTACCGTTCTTGAAGTTTTAGTGCTCATTGTTTGTTTTTTTGATAAACTGATGCTGTATACTCTCAGCATGTAGGCTTTGGAAAAGCTCCATAATAAAGGCTTTAGACAACCCCAATTGATGCCCCCTTTCCAAGGCTAAAGTAAGTGTATTTTCCCATCGTTCCGGCTGATAAATTGCAAGATTTTCCTCTTGTTTGTAAACGCCAATATCACGGGCGATGTTCATTCGCTCTTGAATCAGATGTAAGATTTCTTTGTCCAAGGAGTCGATGGCATGTCGCTGGTTATTGATATAGTCATCGGAATATCCTTCTTTGGTATGAAGGTCAGACCACTGCACTTGTTGAAGAATGCTAGCAAGGCGACGAGGAGTTACCTGCTGCGCGGCATCGGTTAGTGCCAGGTCTGGATTGATATGACTTTCAATCATTAATCCTTGGTAGCCCAATTGTCCCATTTGTTGGCTGAGTTCATCGAGGAGGTCACGTCTTCCGCCCATATGACTTGGATCGCCTATCATCGGAATATCGGGTCGTTGACGCTGAAACTCTAGGGAAAGTTGCCAGTACGGAGGATTTCGGTAGGCGGTATTGTTGATGGCAGAGAAGCCCCGATGAATTGCATAAAGAGAGGAACACTCCGCTCGTTCTAATCGCTCTATTGCACCGAGCCATAGACCAACATCTCTGTTCACCGGATTTTTTACAAATATCGTAACCTCTGTTCCACGTATGGCTTCAGCTAATTCATCAATCAAAAAGGGGTTTACCGTCGTACGTGCGCCGATCCAAAGGTGTTTAAAGCCCGCATGTAAACAAGATTCAACGTGGCTTGCTCTCGCTACTTCGGTAATGGGATCAACCCCAATTTCCTTTGCGGCCTCTATAAGGTAGTCAATACCTTCTTCTCCAAGACCTTCAAAAGCCCCGGGTCGGGTTCGTGGTTTCCAGAGTCCACCGCGGAGTAAGAAAGGCTGTGGAATGAGTTGTTGTAGACCACGTGCCGTATTTAGCATTTGGTCTCTATTTTCTACAGAGCAAGGCCCTAAAATATAGAGAGGTTTCGAAGAAGATAGAGCATCCATAACCACCTACAAGGTACGCGATTTACGAGGGGATTATATCAGTACTTCTCTAAGCTCGTGTCAATTTTATCAGCCCAAGCAAGAATACCTCCTGCGAGGTTATAGATATTGGTGATTTCCGGTCGGTTGGACATGATGTACTGCACGGCGCGGGCACTTCTAGCACCTGACCGGCAATGGATCACTACATCAATATCATGGCGGATAGCCTTTAAATGGCCAGGAAGCTCTCCAAGGGGAATATGTTGGCCTTGAATTTCCGCAATTTCTATTTCGTAGGATTCTCTTACATCAATGAGTTGATGTTCTTTACCTGCGTTGCGCCATTCTTGAAGCGTCTCTACTGATATCTCTTTAACTTCCATAAGGACTCAATCTGTGTTTGACTAACTTCTTATCATACAGGCCCCAACGGTCACATTGCTTCCCTCGTCAACTAAAATGAAACTTCCCGTCACTCGGTTTCTTGAATATTCATCGTAAAACAACGGCATGGTGGTACGTAGTTTAACTCTTCCTATATCATTTAGGCCTATTGTGCGGTTCTCCTGATCCTTTGACAGCGTGTTTATATCCATTCTGTACTCTATGGATTTGACTACGCATCGGCATTGTTTTGTCGTATGAATCAAGGTGTATTTGCCACCAAGTTGTAATGATTTACTATCATCCATCCAACAAATCATGGCATCGATGTCTTGCCCTTTTTTGGGTTCATTGTTAGATCGCGAGATCATATCTCCTCGACTGATATCAATCTCGTCTTCTAAGGTCATGACAACAGACATTGGGTCAAAGGCCTCTTCTACTTCTTGATTGTCACAGTGAATAGCTTTAATCTTTGTCGTAAATCCTGATGGCCAAGCTTTTACCTCATCACCTGCACGAAAGACGCCTCCAGAAACCCTTCCAGCATAGCCTCTGAAATCGTGAAAGGCATCAGACTGTGGGCGGATAACCGTTTGCACTGGGAATCGTCCATCGATATAATTGCGATCATTTGCAATATGCACATTCTCTAAGTGATACATAAGGGTTGTACCATTGTACCAGGGCATCTTGTCCGAGGTATTGACCACGTTGTCACCATGCAATGCTGAAATAGGAATGAAGGTTACATCTTTTACATGCAGTTTACTTGCAAATCGCTTGTAATCAGCCTTTATGCTTTCATAGGTGGCTTGGTCGTAATCGACGAGGTCCATCTTATTGATACAGATTGTAACATGGGGAATGCCCAGCAAAGAGGCGATAAGGGAGTGCCGTTTGGTTTGTTCAATGATCCCTTTACGCGCATCGACCAAGATTATGGCAAGATTGGCTGTAGATGCGCCCGTGACCATATTTCGCGTGTATTGAATATGGCCAGGAGTATCCGCGATAATGAATTTTCTCTTTGGCGTAGCAAAGTAACGATAGGCCACATCAATGGTGATTCCCTGCTCACGCTCAGACTTTAAACCATCAGTGACTAGGGCTAGATTGATGTGGTCATCCCCTCGTTTTTCACTCGAAGCTTTTACGGCTTCCATTTGATCCTCAAAAATCGACTTACTATCATAGAGCAAGCGTCCAATTAAGGTGGACTTTCCATCATCGACACTGCCTGCTGTTGTAAAACGCAGCAGTTCCATACTCATATATGATGCGCTATCAAAGGTATTGTTTGACATAATCTCTTGATTTAAAAGTATCCTTCTTTTTTACGGTCCTCCATAGCGGTTTCTGATCGTTTATCATCAGCGCGACTACCTCGCTCAGTAGATCGAGCCGCAGCAACTTCTTGAATAATCTTATCGATTGTATCGGCATCCGATCTGTAGGCACCAGTAATGGTGGCATCTCCCATGGTTCTGAAGCGGACGATTTCCTCGCGAATTTCCTCTCCTTCACGTAATGTGATAAAGGGTGATTCAGATAAAATGACACCATCCCGTTCGAAAATTCTGCGTTTGTGTGCGTAATACAGAGAGGGCAGGGCAATGTTTTCCATTCCAATGTATTGCCAAACGTCGAGTTCTGTCCAATTACTAATTGGGAATACACGGAAGTGTTCCCCGTGGTGCTTTTTCCCATTGTAAAGATTCCATAACTCTGGTCGCTGATTTTTGGGGTCCCATTGGCTGAACTCATCACGGTGAGAGAAGAAGCGTTCCTTAGCTCTTGCCTTTTCTTCATCACGTCGAGCACCGCCCATCAAGGCATCAAATTTGTGTTTTTCGATGGTATCGAGCAGAGTGGGTATTTGTGCGATGTTTCGGGAGGCGTTAGCTCCTGTTTCTTCGTGGGCCATTCCGCTGTCAATCATGGACTGAACGCTTCCAACGATAAGCTTTGCTTGCAATTCTTTTGCAAGGTCATCCCTAAATGTCAGTGTTTCTGGAAAGTTGTGTCCCGTGTCAATATGGACTAAAGGAAAAGGAATCTTAGCTGGAGAAAATGCCTTTTTTGCAAGGTGGGTCAGTAGAATGGAATCCTTTCCGCCCGAGAATAGAATACAAGGGTTTTCAAATTGTGCGGCAACCTCTCGAAGCACATATATGGCTTCCGATTCTAATTCACGAAGATGGTTAATGCTGTATCCCATAGTTATGATTTTTTAATATGCTTAATGGCATAGTGATAAAGCGATGCCGTAGAATCTTCAATTGTATCTCTTTCGGTATCTAGCGTCAAGTGAGGATTACTTGGAATATCAAATGGCGCATCGATGCCTGTGAAATTTTTGATTTCTCCCTTCCGGGCTTTGGCGTAAAGCCCCTTGACATCGCGCTCCTCACATTTTTTTAGGCTCGACGATATGTAGACTAAGTGAAACTCATCACCTATAATGCGCTGAGCCATTTCTCGTAAATCATTTTTTGGACTCACAAAACTACAGATGGTTACCACGCCAGACGTACTGAATAACTTAGCTACCTCTGCAATGCGCCGAATATTTTCTTTACGATCGTCTTCACTAAATCCAAGATTGTTATTGATTCCGGAGCGAACATTGTCGCCATCGAGAACTTGCACCACAAAGCCTTCATTAAACAACTGACGCTCCAATTGTTTTGCCATGGTACTTTTGCCCGAACCCGACAAGCCCGTTAGCCAAAAAACAGCACCTTGTTGGTTAAGAAAATCCTCCTTTTCTTGTCTTGAAACAAGTTGATCATATATAGGAAAGATATTATCAGACATAATGGTACAAAGTAAATGAAATTAACACTAATGCAAGGTGTGTGCTAGAACGACAAATGTTCTTACACCGTGGGCAATCGCCTCTTCATGGATGTCAAAGTCAGGGCGGTGCAGACCGGAGTTGTTTGGATTGCCGGTCCCCAGGCGGAGAAAGGCTATGGGCTTTCCGTATTGACCGTATCTGGCAAAGTCTTCAGAGGTCATTCGCATAGGGATTTCTTGACAGGATAAATCTTGTGATTCAAGCGCTTGGATGGCATCTTGGGTTAAGTCCGCATCATTGAATAATACGGGATAGCCCTGACGAATATCAAGGGTGGCATTGCCTTGATTAAATGAAGCGATTTGTTCAGCTAAGCTTTCCAATTTATCATGCATAGCTTCCCGATGTGCCTCATTCATAGTGCGCAATGTTCCTTCTAACATGACTTTAGAGGGAATAATGTTCGTTGCTCCTTTACCTTCAAATACGCCAATGGTAAACAATATAGGCTCAATGGGATTGGATAGGCGAGAGACAATTTGCTGTGCCTGAACCACAAAGTTTGAGCCCATGGCAATGGTGTCTCCGGTTAAGTGCGGCCGAGCGGCATGCCCGCCCTTGCTCTCAAAGGTTACACGAATCTCATCTGATGCCGCCATAAACGGTCCAGAGCAGTGGCCTATAATCCCAACATCAAGCTCGGGACTAACGTGTAAGGCAACAAGCTTCGCGATCGGAAAACGCTCAAAGAGCCCCTCGTCAATCATCAACTGCGCACCCCCTGGCAAGACTTCCTCATGGGGCTGAAAGATGAAGTACACTCTTTTTGAGGGGGGCTGGTTAGTTTGAAGTGTTTCAATGGCCCCTAGTAAACAAGCCATATGCACATCATGCCCACAGGCGTGCATAACACCATGGTTAGTGGACTGGTAAGAAGTGGTGTTTGTCTCGTTGATTGGCAAGGCATCCATATCGGCACGAAGGGCAAGGCAGTCGCATGCTTCAGGTCCAATCCATGCAACAATGCCATGACCGCCGATATTTTTTTCATAGGCCACACCCCAGCTGTCAAGGCATGATTGGATGTATTCAGCCGTTTTTTCTTCTTTTCCTGACAATTCAGGATGCGCATGAAGGTGTCTTCGGTGACTAATTGCGTGCTTGATTATATCTGAAGAGAGCATCATTTTTTACGTCGATTGACGACTTCTTGGACGACATAGGCGCCTCTGAAGTCGCTTTTCATTTGATAGGCCCAATACGAGGCTTCTAGATAGGTGGAAAAGTCCCCTGCCTTTAATTCAGTGTATGGTGAGTTAAATACCTTATACGTCGGCAAATTTCGATAAGACCGATAGAATTCATCCATGACTTGACTAACCACAGCTTCGCTTCGATCGGATATAACGAGTATTCTATAGCCTAGACTCAAATTCGTTCGCCGAGTAACTTCTCGTAATCCGGCACTGTAAGATTGTATATCGTTATAGAATGTTACGGAGGTATTACTCTTCTCATTAACGATTCGATCCTCATAAGGAATGGTATCAAGAGCGACTTCTTGAGGATTATTGCTTGAGGATTCCGTTAAGGCTTGTTCCGTGCTTTCTCCTTCCACTTGGGCACTAACAGGTAAGGAAGCTAGGCATAGAAAAACAAAATAAAAGGCTGGATTTACAAGCCATTGTGAACTCAGATTAAGATTGTAAGCCATGACATTGTTTGTATTTTTTTCCACTACCGCAGGGACAAGGTTCATTTCGTCCTACTTTTTTTGTGGCGCGAACAGGTGTTGCCTTGGGTTTTTCTTGTCGCCTTTGTTGGGCATTGCCTCCTTCGCTAGGTCTTGAAGCGGTAAGTTTTTCAGAAGGTTCAGCTTGTTGTGCTTGCTGAGCTTCTTGATTGGCAACAATATTTACTTTGGCAAGAAAGCTGCAAAGGTTTTCATTAATATCAATGATGAGGTTTTCAAACAGTTGATAGGCCTCTTGTTTGTAGACTAATAATGGGTCTTTTTGCTCATAAGATGCCGTTCGAACTTCCTGCTTTAGATCATCCATGGTTCTTAGATGATCCTTCCATTTGTCGTCTATTAATGCGAGGGATATACTGCGTTCCACAGCCGTCATAACAGCATTTCCATTTCCTTCCAACGCTTCTTCTAGTTTTAGCGTTACTTGTGCCTGTCTTCGACCATCGGAAACGGGAAAGACAACATTTTTAACTGTATCTCCTCGTTCTGCATGAATCCGCCGAAGAACGGGTAGGGCATTGTCTCGAATCTGACTAGTTCTTCGTTTATATTGCTCGGTAATTTGCTCAAACAAGGAGGCAATTAGCGCTTCACTGTTGCCGGACTCAAACTCAGATTCATCTATTGAAGGATTCAGGGCAAACATTCTAAAGCAATAGAGCTTAAAGCCTTCGTAGTCATTGTATTCCTCCTCTTTATAAAGTTGAATTGCGTTGGCTGCCAATGAGTAGAAAGCATCTAGGATATCAACGCTTAGCCGGTCGCCAAACAAAGCATTTCGTCGTTTGGTGTAGATTACTTCGCGCTGCAGGTTCATGACATCATCGTATTCAATCAAGCGCTTTCGAGTCCCGAAGTTATTCTCCTCCACTTTCCTTTGGGCCCGCTCAATAGACTTGGTAATCATGTTGTGTTGGATAACCTCTCCTTCCTCATACCCAAAACGATCCATGACCTTCGAGATTCTTTCAGAGCCAAAAAGTCTCATTAATCGGTCTTCCAAGGAAACAAAGAATTGCGAAGAACCAGCATCTCCCTGTCTTCCAGCTCGTCCACGTAGCTGACGGTCAACTCGTCGGGAGTCATGCCGTTCCGAACCAATGATTGCCAGCCCTCCAGCATCAAGAACCTCTTGAGATAATTTAATGTCGGTTCCACGACCGGCCATGTTGGTTGCAATGGTCACTGCACCAGGTCTCCCCGCCTCGGCGACGACTTCAGCTTCTCGCTGATGCTGCTTGGCGTTCAGGACATTGTGTTTGATTTTTTGCCGAGATAACATGCGGGCAAGTTTTTCCGAAATCTCTACAGAAGTTGTGCCAACTAGGACAGGTCTTTTTTGGTCGGTTAACACTTTGATTTCTTCGATAATCGCATTATACTTTTCTCGCTCGGTCTTATACACTAGGTCGTTCCGGTCATCCCGAATAATGGGCTTGTTCGTGGGAATCTCAACCACATCAAGCTTGTAGATGTCCCAAAACTCTCCTGCCTCGGTAATGGCTGTTCCCGTCATACCTGAGAGCTTGTGATACATTCGAAAGAAGTTTTGAAGCGTCACGGTAGCACGAGTCTGGGTGGCAGCTTCTACTTTGACATTTTCCTTTGCCTCAATCGCTTGATGTAGACCGTCGGAGTATCGACGACCGTCCATTATACGCCCTGTGTTTTCATCCACTATTTTGACCTTTCCATCCATGACCACATATTGATCATCTCGCTCATAGAGGGCATAGGCTTTGAGGAGTTGGTTAATAGAGTGTAAGCGCTCAGACTTGACAGCAAAGTTTGACATCAACTCGTCCTTTAGCTTAAGTTCTTCTTCTTCGGGAAGTTTCTTTTGTTCGATTTCTGCAATCTCAACGCCAACGTCGGGAAGTACAAAGAACTCTCGGTCTTCGCCATTGGCCGTAATCAAGTCAATCCCTTTATCTGTGAGATCAATCGAGTTTTGTTTTTCTTCGATGATAAAATAGAGAGCTTCATCTACTGTCGGCATTTCTTTCGCCTGATCTTGTAGGTAGAAGTTTTCAGTCTTTTGAAGAATTTGTCGATTTCCTGCTTCACTTAAGAATTTAATGAGGGGCTTATTCTTCGGAAAGGCGCGGTAGGCTCTCAATAAATCAAATCCCCCTTCTCCTTCTTTATATCCTGTGTTTCCTTCGGCAATCTTTTTCTTGGCGGAGGTGAGGTATTGGGTGGCATCCTTTTTTTGAACATCGATCAGTCGCTGAATACGTGGTTTTAGCTCATGAAACTGCTGCTCGTTGCTCTTGCCGATAGGTCCAGAGATAATAAGAGGCGTTCGGGCATCGTCCACTAAAACGGAGTCGACCTCATCAATCATTGCATAGTGCAACTTGGTTTGCATGATTTCCTTGGTGCTATTGACCATATTATCTCGCAAATAATCAAAACCAAACTCATTGTTGGTCCCATAGGTTATATCCGCCTTATAGGCCTGTATTCGCTCGGGAGAGTGAGGTCGGTAGAGGTCAATACAGTCGACAGTGAGCCCGAGAAAGGCAAAAAGCGGTCGATTCCACTCGCAGTCCCGACGTGCTAGATAGTTGTTTACTGTAATAATGTGTACGCCCAATCCCGCAATGGCATTTAGATAGGCAGGTAGTGTGGATACGAGGGTCTTACCTTCACCTGTCTGCATCTCGGCAATCTTACCTTCATGAAGGACAATACCACCGTGCAGCTGCACATCATAGTGAACCATTTTCCAATCAATCAAACTGCCTGCTGCATCCCATGATGTCTTATACTCAGCGATGTCATTTTGAATCGATACGTAGTCAGCATCAATGGCCAATTCTCGATCCAAATCAGAGGCTTTGACGCGAAGAACATCGGCTTCGGAGAAACGTCTAGAGGTCTCTTTCATGACGGCAAATGCTTCCGGAAGGATTTCTTTTAGAAAGACTTCAATGGATTCATCTTGCTTTTTTTTCAGGCCATCAATCGTTTTAAAGATTTCTTCCTTAGTATCGAGATCAAGATCTTCCTGATTCACCTTTTGATCCAATTCGGAAATTTCTGCTTTTATGCCCGACAAATGCTCATCTAGGCGCTTACGAAACTCGCTCGTTTTATTGCGCAATGCTTCGTCACTTAACTGGGCATATTCTGCATAATTGGCATTGATAAGGTCTATTCTTGGCTGAACCGCTTTACGGTCACGCTCATTTTTTTTACCAAAAAGGTTGAATACTCCTTCTAGAAATCCGGCCATAGGTCTTTTTCAGTACGGAAAAATACGTCATTATTGTCCCTTGTCCAAAGTATTCTTCCCTCAATACATAGGGACTTCACTACCTTTAAACGCATGAAAAAATTGAATGTTTTACTTCTAGGCGGCGGCGGACGAGAACATGCCTTGGCGCGGTCCTTTAGCCTATCACCTCGATTGGATAAGCTTTTTCTCGCGCCTGGTAATGCAGGTAGTCATTCGTTAGGAGAGCCTGTAGACTGCCCACCAACAGATTTTGAAGGGTTGGCACATGTAGTAGAGCAAAACAAAATCGATTTTATATGCGTAGGGCCTGAACAGCCGCTAGTCGAAGGGGTATATGATTTTTTTTCAGTCCGTAATATTCCCGTCTTTGGTCCGTCACAGGCTGCGGCTCAATTGGAAGGTAGTAAGGGTTTTGCTAAAGCGTTTATGAGTCGGCACAACATTCCTACGGCATCATATCTTGAGGTAACCGCCGATAATCTGGAAGAGGGTATGGAGCATTTAGAGCGCGTTAGCGGTCCTTATGTATTGAAGGCAGATGGCTTAGCCGCGGGAAAAGGAGTGCTTATTTTGGATTCCTTAGCCGAAGCTAAAAGCAGCCTGCGCAACATGATTATAGAACAACAGTTTGGTCAAAGCAGTGCTCGAGTAGTGATCGAAGAGTTTTTAACGGGCATAGAGTTTTCTGTGTTTGTGCTAACGGATGGCAAAGACTATAAGATTTTACCAACAGCCAAAGATTACAAACGTGTTGGAGAGGGTGATACAGGGTTAAATACAGGAGGGATGGGTGCTGTTTCACCACCACCCTTTGTAAGTGAGGAGATAATGGCTCAAGTGGAGCACTCTGTAATTCAACCTACGATAAACGGACTGCAGAAAGAGGGTCTTATCTATCGCGGTGTAGTGTACATCGGGTTAATCCTTTCTGAGGCGGGAGAAGTTCATGTGATTGAATACAATTGTCGATTTGGAGATCCAGAAACTCAGGTTGTCTTGCCAAGGATTACCTCGGACGTGTTGGAAGCTTGTTGGAGTGCTGCCACAGGAAATTTGAAAGAGTATCAATTAGCAATTGACAAACAATGTGCTTCTACGGTGGTCGTCGCATCAAAAGGCTACCCAGAGGCTTATGCAAAGGGTTTACCTATGACGTTACCTTCGCCACGCCACGATGCATTTATTTATCACGCGGGCACGAAAAGGAATGGAGGTGCGCTAGTAAGCAATGGCGGACGAGTCGTTTCAGTCACCGCTTTAGGCGATGATTTAACCTCTTCCTTATTGCGCGCAAAAGAGGTAGCGGGTCAGGTCCAATTTGACGGCGCGTTTTACCGTGCCGACATTGGATATGAGTTTATCTGAGACGAGTCGTTCAATTAATGATTTATTGTCAAGGCGATCTGAACCTGAGTATCTCGACTTTCAATAATAACTTGATATAAACCAGCAGATAAAGTGGATGTTGTAATCCCTACCCCATTCGTGCCTTGTACTGATTGCCCTTGCGATGACATCATATGTCTTCCGGCAGCATCAATTATTGTAATCGTGTATGGAATACTTTGCTCGGAGGTCCATTGAATTTGAACATCCCCGCTACTTGGGTTAGGCGATAAAGTAACTTCTTGCCAATTCATGGTGAAAATACCCGTGGTCGTATCGATATCAGCCTCTACTGTAACACTAGCACTTCCGCTACATCCATTGGCATCGGAAACATCAACACTGTAACTACCGGCTACAAGACCAGTAATTATGGCATCAGTACCTCCATTACTCCATAGATAAGAATAAGGAGGTGTACCCCCAGAGGCAAATGCACTTGCACTCCCGTCAGGATTATTGGCATCGGTTTGAGGACTTGAGGTAACACTTACCGAAACGGCAGATGGCGCGGAACCCACGACTACTGTGGCTGAGGAAGAACACCCACTGCCATCACTTACGACAACTGTATAGCTTCCTGCGCACAAATCATTTGCAGTACTTGTGTTTTGTTGGTTCACATCATTCCATTGATAGGTAAATGAGCCATTGCCATTTACCGTTACACTAGCCGATCCATCACACCCACATGATTCGTCTGTGGATGAAGTGGATAAAGAAAAGGATGGATTTACCGAGGAGACAAGATAGTTTACGGTCGTATCGCATCCTGTGATATCGGTCATCTGAACGGAATAATTTCCTGCAGATAGTCCAGTAATGGAGCTCGTTTGTTGTCCTCCAGGGCTCCATTGATAAAAGATTTGCCCTGAACCTCCAGTGGTAGTTAACAAAATGGCTCCTGTGTTTTGGCCACAGGTATCCCCTGTTATCGCTGCACTGACATCAATTGGATTAGGGCATGGAGTTGGTCCTCCACCTATGACTACGGTGGCTGAGGATGAGCACCCACTTCCATCGCTTACGGTGACGGTGTAAGTCCCTGCACACAGATTGTTTGCAGTACTTGACGTTTGTTGATTAGGATCGTTCCACTGATAGGTAAACGGTCCATTTCCGCCAGTGACGGTCACAGTAGCCGACCCATCACATCCACTGGTTTCATCTACAGAGGAAGTAGATAATGAAAGGGATGGATTTACCGAAGGAACAGAGTAGCCAATTGTGGTATCACACCCTGTAATGTCGGTAATCTGAACAGAATAATTTCCTGCAGAGAGCCCAGCAATGGAGCTTGTTTGTTCTCCTCCAGGACTCCATTGATAGAAGATCTGTCCTGAGCCCCCGTTCGTTGTCACTGCTATAGCTCCGGTATTTTGCCCACAGGTATCCGCCGTAATGGAGGCGCTAGCCGTTATAGGATTAGGACATGGAGGGGGTGGCCCTGATTGACACAGGGGATCATTAGCCGTTAAGACATTAATGGTAAATGAGTTGTTTGTGGTGTCCCCAATGCCATTTCCATCGGTTACAATGCCTTCTACAGTGTAACTTCCTGGCGCAATTGGCGTAGACATCGCAGCGACTAAATCTGCATTGATGTCACCGAAGTAATTCGTGCCAGCTCCGGATAGAAATATAGTATCTGAATTACTTGTCCATAACCACTGATATGTCTCTCCTGCAGGCACGACTTCAGAGCCGTCTGTAATTAAAGGAATGCTATCCCCAGGACAATAGTTTATCACAGTGTTCGCGTTGTTTGGACTAATAAGACCTGCAAAGCCCGTGGCAGGAGTGTGCGCTAAGAGACCTCGCACCAATAGGGGGTTGGGGAATCCTAAATTGCCCAAATCATCAAAAAGTCCTCCATTGATATTGGCATTGGTTGCACCTGCCGTGAAAATTTCTGAACTGTAATAAAGGCCAAGATTATCTACAGTATTGGTTTCTTCAATCATAAAGGCATAGGTCTGTCCTCCATTAAGTGGAACTTGACTTGGAAAGAGTAAATCAAGTCGGACGACAGGAGTATCCGCCGCTGTAACGATGAAGTCTGCGGTAGTTGAGAGTACATTCGCAGGCAAACCATTGAATGTAGAATAGAGATACCCTCTCACGGTATCTCCGATTTCTAAGTTTCCATCAAAGAATGCCTGTATACCCACAGCTTCGCTCGGGACATTCATGAAGTAGTTGTTTCCCAAAATCCCAGTCCCTCCTGCACCAATACCAAGAGAACCCTCTACCTGACTGTTGGATACGGCTTCATCGCGAGCATAGAGACTATCACTTAGAAAGAGTTGTATGCTTGCTGTATCATTTTCTGGTACAAGGTCATTTTGACTGATGCTTACCTGGAAGGAGGCTTTATACAGTTCAATCTGCGCAGGAGGGGAAAACCCGTTGCCCCCATCATTATACGCTACACTTGCCCCCGGT
>Ga0163109_10002019_pt1 | contig 15983 bp, 14 predicted proteins | sample CRUFie1St13metaG_FD_108704 | JGI IMG/M metagenome (GOLD analysis project Ga0163109, IMG submission 108704) | Marine microbial communities from the Costa Rica Dome - CRUD Field 142mm St13 metaG | ecosystem: Environmental > Aquatic > Marine > Oceanic > Photic zone | place: Costa Rica: the Eastern... | reverse complement strand
TTGAGTGGAGATCTGGTAAACGCGCCTGCCCTTGAACTCCGAAATGTGCTGATGGGTCTTGGGTACACGAAAATTCAGATACCAGTTCGGTGAGCGGCGATTCTTGGTCAGATAATCCTGTCGATTACGTCTTGGCATATATAATAGTATGAATTAAGTATGAATTAAATAAAACCCTGAGTGAATTTAAAAATTTGCAAAACCGACCGAGCGTCATGAGGAGCTTGCTACGTGAGCAATTACCTATCGTAAAATATGTACCGGCTTAAGACTTAAACCCCTGAAAGATTTCGAAATAGGTGCAACTCTTTCTTTTGGTGTGCGTCGAGCTAATCGAAAAACACTCCCAACAGGACCTTTGGTTATCAGGTGACCACCAGACCACCATCGACAATAAATGATTGCCCTGTGATAAATCCCGCCTCGTCAGAGCACAAGAAACTAACCAGCCCTGTCAGGTCGGACACTTCTTGTGGGCGTTTTATGCAGCGGGCCTGGATCATGGCCTTCATTTGTTCGGGTGAAACAGTCTCTCTGGGCACCTCGGTCACAGTAGCTCCGGGCAAGATCGCATTGACAGTGATATTGAAGTCTCCGACCTCGCGCGCCATCGCACGGGAAAGACCCTGAACCCCTGCCTTGGAGCTAACGTAATGCAAGTAATTCGGCCTCCCCATCGGCACTACGGCCGACGAAAAATTAATGATCCGGCCCATGCCCGACTGTTTCAACCAAGGAAGCGCCGCTTTACAGGTGTTAAATGTACCCTTTAAATTAACATCGATAACCTGATCCCAGTCAGCGGATTCAATCTCCCAGAATGGTTTCATAGTCAAAGTTGAAAAGATTGAGGCGCAATTTATGAGTGCATCAATACGCCCTTGATCGGCCCCAATTTGTGCGAACGATGCGTTACAGGCCTTGTCGTCCGTGACATCCAAAATAAGGCTCTTCAGGGCCTCTGACGAATCTGGTGACGGCTTAACATCCAGATTAAACACGCAATGGCCTAGCTCAGTAAAATAATCGGCGATCCCTCTCCCAATTCCTTGTGAGGCTCCGGTAATACAAATAACTGACGACGTCATCTAGATTTCCTTTCAAAGTAAGCTCGGTATAAGCGTAACGATCCAAGGGTTCAGCACAAGCAATATGCAGAAGAAGAAATAAATCATTACGAACGGTAAAACAGACCGGTAGATGTCTTGCATCGAAATAAGATTTGTCGCGCCTTTTAGTGCAAACAGAGTGTAGCCAAAAGGAGGTGTTATTCCACCAACCGTTATATTGACCAAGAGCAAAAACCAGAAGACCAGTGGCTCGACGGGCATCAAGTCCATGAGTGATTTGTAAAGTGGGACGATGATTAATAGCAGTGCGATTTGATCGATCAGCATACAGAGCAGAAACGGGACAATCATCACTACAAAAAGCAGCAGATACGGGGAATCAGAAAACATCGCCAGGAGAGACTGTAGACCTCCGGCGATCCCGCTCATCGCCAGCAGCTGTGAGAAGAACTTCGCACAGATCATGATCAAAATGATCATACATCCGAGTTTTGCGGACTCAAATATCGACTCGACGAGGAGATCTACATTCAGACTTTTATACAGGCGAGCGACGCACAGTGATCCCAATACGCCGACAGATGCCGCCTCTGTTGGCGTCGCAATACCTGTGAGTATCGCTCCCAACACCAATGCAATTAAAAATAGCAATGGCATCGTATCTTTGAAGGGTGAAGTATCGCCTTGATCAATATCTGTATGTTGATCAAAACCGCGGGACCTAAATATGATAAAACCGGTAAAGATCAGCGCGAGGAACAAACCAGGAAGTATCCCGGCCACCAATAGTTTCGCGATCGATTCCTCGGCAAGAGTGCCTAGAATGATCACAAGCACAGAGGGCGGTACGATAGGCGCAAGACTAGCCCCAGCGAGAATGGTACCGGCGCTTATTTTTCTGGGGTAGCCCTGATTTAACAAGGTGGGTAGAACCGTCCGACCCAGCATCGCCGCGACGGCCATACTGGCCCCTGATAAAGCGCTTAAAACCGCCGCCAGCATCATCGTAACAACATTTTGTCTTCCCGGAACAAATCCCACGACGAGCTGTATACTGTTGAATAGACGCTCAACAGCGCCCGCACGAAAAATAATCTCGCCCATCAGGATAAATAATGGAATTGTTGCAAGCGCTTGTGTCGTGGCTGTATTCAACATGCTGTTCACAAACATGCCGTATCCAGATGGTCCTATCTGGAACAATACGATGGCCACGTTAACCGTTAGGAACACGAGGAAAATCGGAAGACCTGAGACGAGCAAAAGAAGCAACGCGATCGTTGCGAGAATCATTAAATCAGCCATCTTGTTCAGAGCCCGAACGACGAACCTGTAAAAGAAACTCCAACGAAGCGACCGCTAAGCCCGTGATAAGACCAATATTTAACCAATATTTAGGTATAGGGGTCGCACTTACTGTCTGGACACCAGTCGCCAGTTGAACAAAAAAAACCTGAATGGATATGTAAACAGTCACGGCAACAACGAGAAAGGCGACCCCATTCATCACCTTCACCAGAATCAGCCGGTTTGGAAGGTTATCAGTGAGAAACGTTATCGCGACATGGCCCTTGACACGCGTAACCTCCGGAAACGCAAAGAAGAGAGAAAAAGCCAACCCGTAACCAACAAAGTCATTGGCCCAAGAAGTGGGGCTACCTGCATACCTTAGGATTATTTCCATTACAGTGATGCAGGCAATACCAAAAAGACACAGGCCACTCGTGAACAGGAGAGTCCGAGTCGCGTTATGGACCAGTCTTTCCATTAGGTCCTAAGGAGCTAACTTAGCGCTTCGCGCCAATTTCGCAAACTCTTCTCCTTTAGATCCGTTTTTCTTTATCACCAAACCAAACAAGCCGTCTGAAAAAACTTTGGGGAGGTCGTTTGCGAACTTGGCTCCCAGCTCCGTTTCCTTCATTCCTAGCTTCTTCAATTCCACAACCTCTGTATCAGCAAGCCCGTAGAATTGACCCCACGTCTCTTTTTCTAGGTCAATACCGACTTTAGTGAGGGCTGATTGCTGTGCCGAGGAAAGATTGTTCCAGGCGCCGAGATTCATCAGAATTAGGTGGGTTACATCACCAAAGCGTGGGCGCATCATATAACCCGCGGTCTCATACCACTTGAAGCCAAGCGCACCCAAGACAGGCCATGCCGCTCCATCTACGGTTCCTTTATCTAGAGCAGAATAAATTTCTGCGGGGGGCAAAACCACTAAGGAGCCGCCTAGGTGCTCAATCAAGGCCTTGTAGACAGGCGTACCTCTCACCTTGGCCCCATCAAGCCCGCCTGAGGAGCCAATTGGTTTTTTGAGCACCATGTGATACCCGTCACCAGAAGTAGGCATAGCGATTAGCTTCAGACCGATCTCGTTGTAGCTTTTGTCTACGAAGTCCCAGATTCCTGAGGCACGACGCTTGTCAGGATCACCATCAACGCCATCCATACCCATGCCTATTCCAGTGGTACCGTAATGATAGCCGCCGTGCGTGTAAACGAATTGGTAAAGACCAGCCTGAACCGGCTCCAGCTGTTCAAAGGGTGACACCGCTTCCGGACCCTTCACGTCAAGGGTTAGATCTGGGACTCTTTCCTTGACCATCTCAGCAAACTTAGGGACCGTATACTTCGCACCTGCATAGTTGGTGTTCCAACTCGATAGCATGTTCAGTTCTGCTGCCTGCGCGGATACGACAAAAAATGCCGCAGCGCACGACGCAATATACTTATTCATTTCTTTTATCCTCTATTTTTTTAAGTTATTGAAACCTTTAGAACGACCAACAGTTACTCAAAACTGACGAAAAATGGCAACCCCCATTCTTCGGAAAGACAGGTATCACGCCAGTTATGGTAATGAAAAGACAAATTATTTGTGCATAAGTCCCAAATCAGATCAAGCTCGTACCCGTTCCGCGACTCCTTGACACTCAAAATGAAAATAAATTTACTATCAAGAAGAACCAACCGCTGGCTGCCCGGCCATTTGAAATCGGCCGGCACTAGGAATTGATTGGCCCTCCCACGCGCCTTTTGGAGCTGGGAATGTTCCTAGCTAGATTGAACACATTCCATCGAGCCACTTAACGTTCTAACCTCATTCGTTATCAGGATTAGCAACAATGACAAATCTATCTTGTCTTCCAAAAAACACTGGCCTCTTTTTCAACGGAGCGTTCCATGACGGTGATGGCTTATTAACATCAATAAACCCTGCCACAGGCGACATGCTACTCACGGCCAGTAGTGCATCAGCGGAGATCGTGAATCGTGCGGTAATACAGGCATCGAAAGCACAACACGCCTGGGCAAAAGCCGATATCAGAGAGAGAGTCACATGTGTCCGTAAATTTATCGAAGCTATCGAGGCAAACGCCCACGACTTAGCCACACTTGATTCCTTGGATACTGGTAATCCGTACCAAGGCATGCAGATTGATGTGAAAATCAGTCTAGCGGTTATGGATCTATTCGCCGGTCTAGCTCCAGAAATCAAGGGAGAGTCTTTTCCTAGTCCTGGCGACCGAATCAATTTTTCAGTCCGCGAACCTCTGGGTGTCGTTGCTCGTATTGTGCCGTTTAATCATCCATTTATGTTCGCATGTATAAAAAGTGTTGCGCCGTTGATCGCGGGAAATGCGGTGGTAATCAAGCCATCGGAGCACACCCCTCTCAGCGCTCTACGAATCGCTGAGATTGCGGGCAACCTTTTTCCTCCTGGAATTTTCAATGTCCTAAATGGTGGTCGGGAGACCGGTAGTGCACTAGCTCAACACCCAAAAGTTCGTAACGTCAGTCTGGTTGGAAGTGTACCTACGGGAAAAGCTGTACTGGCTGACGCCTCGTGCGCCATCAAGTCTGTTCTGCTCGAACTTGGCGGAAAAAATCCATTGGTTATTTGCCCTGAGGTCGATATCGATTTCGCGATAGCTACCGCTGTTAAAGGTATGAATCTGACCTGGACCGCAGGCCAGTCTTGCGGCTCAACTAGCCGTCTCCTGGTACATGACAGCATCTATGAAGACGTAGTGGAGGGCGTCACGGAATGTTTTCGTGACCTGACCCTCGGGATTCCGTCCGACCACGAGACAGAGATGGGCTGCCTCACGACAAGACCCCACTTCGAAAAAGTGAAGGAATATCTAGATATCGGATTGTCAGAGGGAGCGAAAATGACCACGGGTGGAATACCCAAACACACGCCACATCCAGACGGACTCTTTATCCGGCCAACCCTGTTCTCTGATGTGAGTCCCAGCATGAGAGTAGCAAACGAAGAAATCTTTGGCCCAATCCTATCGGTATTACCTTGGTCGACGGACGACCAGGCTATCGACATCGCGAATTCAGTGGACTACGGTCTGACTGCTGGGATTTTATCGAACGACATCAATCAAGCCTTAAGAATGTCTAAACAAATTCAGGCAGGCTATGTGTGGATAAATAACGCAAGTGATCACTATCCTGGTGTGCCGTTCGGTGGCTTCAAAGATTCCGGGCTGGGTAGAGAGGAGTGTCTCGAGGAAATGCTGGCCTACACCCAGCTGAAGGCCATCAATATTCATCTGCGTTCGTGATTCTGTGCCTATCAGCTGAGGCCAAGTGTGATGCCAGTGGGCTCGGTATTGCTAACACTATGGTCTCGTCTAACCAAATTCCAAGACGCCCAGGTAGAGGCTCTGGAGTTCTATTTACTGACCGAGGGTCAGATGCTCGTCGGATTTTTGTTGCGTATCCCACAGGGATTTGAAGATCACACTCGATTCAATCAAGGCCGAAAAATGTCCTTGCTCGACGATCTCGCCATCCTTAATTACTAATATCTTGTCTGCATCCTTAATCGTGCTTAGTCGGTGCGCGATAACAATCGTCGTTCTATCAGTAGCTATCTGCTCCAGATTCTTCTGAACCTGTTGCTCGGTCACAATATCCAATGATGACGTCGCCTCATCAAACAAAAGTATGGGTGGATTTTTTAGAACGACCCTCGCTATCGCAATCCTTTGCTTCTCGCCGCCTGAGAGTTTGAGTCCACGAGCGCCGACTTGAGTGTCTAATCCTTCAGGTAGGCTGGCAACAAACTCTCTTAATCCCGACACTTCAAGAGCTCTGGTCACCTCTTGATCACTGGCATCGACCCGGCCATATCGAACGTTATTGGAAAGGGAATCGTTGAATAGAACGGTGTCTTGAGGGACGACACCCACGGCATCCCGAACGGCACCACGTGAGAGTTCCTTGGTATCTTTTCCACCTATAGATATCGATCCATGATTCGGCTGGATGATCTTCAAGAGTAATTTTCCGATTGTGGTCTTTCCTCCGCCAGTCTCACCCACAATCGCTACTGTTTGACCCGGCTCAACGATAAACGAAATTCCCGAAAGGGTTGGACGACTTTGATCATAAGAGAAATGTACGTCGTCGAAAGCAATTGCAGAATTCTCAAGCTCATCCATTGAGTTTGCTGGATCAGACTCACCAGATTCGTCCAGTATATCGAAAAGACTCTCCATATCGATCAGAGACTGCCTGATCTGGCGATAGATCCAGCCCAATAAATTGAGGGGCGTAAAAGCCTGCAGAATATAGGTATTCAAGGTCACGAATCCACCAACTGTTAGCGCGCCAAGCTGCACATCGAAAGCGGCCAGTACCAAGAGAACGATCACTCCGGACAAAACAATCATCGTCTGGCTCAAATTTAGATACATCAGCGACAACCGGCTCTGGTTTGCCGCCCGCTCGTAACTAGCGAGACCGAGGTCGATCTGCTCTGTCTCATATTTTTCGTTATTAAATAGTCGAACGTTCTCGACGTTTACGAAGCTATCGACCATGCGGCCGGCGACAGCGTTATCAGCCTCGTTCATTTCACGTCGAAATCGTAACCGCCAAATCGTAATTCTCAGTGTAAGAAGAACATAAAAGACGACGGTGCCGGTGATGATAAGGGCATAAATCCCTCCAAACGTAATCCACACGATCACGCTAACCAGAACCAACTCAATCAGGGTCGGACCAATATTAAAAACTACATACCGGAGAAGAAAGTCGATCGCTTTCGTGCCTCGGTCAATTAATCGATCGAGCGATCCGGTGTGCCGCGACAGATGAAAAGAGAGCGGTAACTGATGCAAATGCGCAAAAGTTTTCAGGGCCAGGACACGGATCGCGTGCTGAGACACATGGGTGAACAGCACCTCCATTAACTCCAAAAAAATAAGTGAGAGGAGACGTGTGATCACATACACCACGACGAGACCAACTGCACCCAAGGCCCAGACTGGGAGAACCTCATCACCATTTAATCGGTCGATGGCTAAGCCTAAAAACCATGGCGTAGCTAAATTGCTCAATTTCGCTAGAACCAAACAACCGAGGGCGGCGATTAACCTGAGTCTCAGGTCAGGGCGCTGGCGAGCCCAAAAGTAAGGCTTTATCGCTTGCGCTTGTTCTGAAAGCGTCACTAATAGGCCGACAAGTTATTCGTGCCCATCAACCACTGCCGCCTGGCATGATGACTGAGCAACCACCATCTACAAACAGGTCGGTCCCTACGATGAAGTCTGACTGGTCGGACACAAGGAACGCCACCGCGTTGGCGAGATCTGCCGGAGCACCCGCACGATTTCTAAGGTTGACGATTGGTCTGCTCGGGTCGAATTCATCTTTTCCGACCGGGGACCCGATCTTATTTGGCACTACACTGTTCACACGAATATTATATTCCGCCGGTTGTATAGCCATAGCTTTCGTAAGATTTACCACACCACCCTTAGCTGCAGCATATGCAATCGCTCTGCCACGACCGAAGTAGCCGGTCGTTGAGGATACATTAACGATGTTACCTGGGATTCCCTGCTCGACCATCTTGTGGGCCACACATTTCGCAAAGTAAAACGGGGCGGTCAAAGTGATATCGAGCGTCTTCTGCCATGTGGTCAGGTCGATTTCTAGAATACTTTTATTATCAGAAATAGCGACATTGTTAACAAGGATATCGATTCGTTTGAATTCCTCGTGAATAGCGCTAACCGTAGCCATAATCTGTTCCGGGCTAGATACGTCACAGACAAATGGCGCGGCGGCAACTCCTTTTCCTAACAGATCTGCAACAACCTTATCTGCGCGCCCCTGGTCGAGATCAACAACCGCAATTGAGGCACCATCCTCTGCAAGCCGGTGGGCAATAGCCTCTCCAATATTTCGACCGGCGCCGGTGATGATTGCAAGCTTTCCCTCGTGATCCATCTCAAATTTCCCCAACGTCAGATACCGTGCATTCTTAATTATGACTATCCCATATAAACCAATGGTCAGACAAAGATATTGACGGTCTCGGTGGCCCAAAGCGGTGGTATGTATCCACAAAACTGAAGAGCCCTTGCGGAGCAGACTATCCTTCGGGACCGTTGATTACCTCTTTGCGATGAGAACCAAGGAACCAGCATCCAATAAATTCAGGTAAATCCTTCGATAAAGACGCCCTTATACAGCTCTTTTTCCAATATAAATTCGAACAAGCCAAATAGAATCAAACCCAAAATAACGCTGGTCCCCGCTGCTGTCAGAAACCTCTTTCCGCCGAAGAAATACATCGAACAGAACGTATAAACCACAGCAGCGGGAATTAGCCCCAGAAAGTAAGCAAGACCAACAAATGCCGTGATCCATAACATCGCGACCAGAACGCCCCGGCTACTTGGTTGACCAGATGTTTGGCTCGCCTCGTCGTTTTCAATGTTCGATCCGTCCAATCCAAATAATACAAACAAACAAGTAAGCAACATAAAAATCGACGCCCAGAAAGGAATAAACGCCGAGACGGGTCCGTAACTTGATCCGACATAGAGCGTGCCAATAGCGAACGCTGTTAAGGGTGCCAGCAACCACGCACCGTTGTGATTAATTTTGATCTTCATGCTGGCGTTTCCTCAGAATCTGACCTGCTAAAAAATCCCTTCAGGTAATAGGCTATGCACGCAACTATTAGGAGCATGATGACTATTGACTGGGGCCGATCGAACAAAATACTCAACGTTCCGTCTCCTATCCTTAGCGTCTGGAAGTAGCTCGTTTCCATGAGTGGTCCGAGGACAATCGCTAGCGGGAAAGCGATCCGAGGGAATCCGAATCTCATAAATAAAAAGCCAACAAACCCAAACACCAGGGTCGTGACCACATCGTAGATTTCATTGTCGAGCGAATACGAGCCAATCATTGCAAACGCCAAAACTATTGGGACGAGGGTTCGGGAGTCTACGAAAGTCAGTTTAGCGATTGAGCTCGCTGCCGATATCGTAATGACTGACGCAATTACTCCAGAAGCTGCCGCAGCAGCGATTAGGATCCAGATGATATCAAGACTCTCTGTCATGATGGTCGGTCCTGGGACCATACCATGAAGAATCAGTACGCTCAGGAATACCGCCATCTCTGCGCTCCCCGGGATACCGAACGCCAGTGTCGGTACGAGCGCGCCACCCTCCTTGGCATTATTGGCCGACTCAGGTGCGATAACGCCAACAATATTACCCTTGCCAAATGAGTCTCTTTCGCTGGGCTTGGCCGTAGTGACCGCTATCGTGTACGCCATAAATGCGGCCACGGTTCCACCGACTCCAGGTAACGCGCCAACACCGGTACCGATGGCACTCCCACGCAACAATACCTTCCATCTTTTGATTGGCTCGAGGCAGCCCTGCAAAACTTGTCGGAAATTTATGGCCTCCATTTCACCAGATCCAGCAACTGAACCCCGTTTGGCCCAAAGGTTGATCATCTCACTAACAGCAAAGAATCCGATCATCACCGGAACAAGCTTGAATCCATCCCACAGATAATCGATTCCAAACGTGAAACGCTCTTCGCCGGTCACCTCGTGGTAACCGACCGAAGCAATAATAAGACCGAACAGTCCTACGATTAGGCTCTTGACGAATTTTTTACCCGTCGACAGTGAAACAGTTACGAGTCCTAGAACAGCTAATAACAAGAACTCGGTCGGCGCGAACATCAAGACAATCTCACGTGTGATCGGGACCATCGCAATCAAGAAAATGATCCCGATGATACCTCCTAAACCAGAGGCCGCCGCCGCCGCGCCGATTGCGAGACCAGCCTTTCCCTGCTGAGACAATGGGTATCCGTCAAGCGTTGTGGCTGCGTTGGGCGCTGTCCCTGGCGTATTCAGAAGTATTGCAGTAACAGCCCCGCTTGTGGGAGCAACACCCATAACACCCGCCATCAGGATAATCGCGTCACCGGGTTCCATATTCATCGAAAACGGGATCAATATTGCCAACGCGGTGGTGCCCCCCAACCCAGGGAGCACGCCGAAGACGAGCCCAATTAGAGTCCCAAGAACGAGATAAAACAAAGAGTCCACCTCGAAAAGCCGGACCCAGGCCTCAGCAATCACCGCTAAATCAAGAGCTTCCATTCAACCAAGACCTATCAGACTGAAAAATTGTGGCGCCGTTTAGTGCCTTGCCTCCCACCGAAATTTGGCGGAAGGCAAGGACAAAAACGCGATCAGAAGACGTCTCTAAACTTTTTAAAGTAGTTCAGCGTATCCATCAGCGCTTTCTTTGTTTCCGCTGTTGTATCGTATGCCTTGACGGGGTTACCCGTCTTAGCAGACCAGGCCTGAATGTCAGGGTGATTTACGGCATAAGATAGCGCGTTATTCCACTCATCCATGACTTCCTTAGACATTCCTGGAGGACCAGCAATGATTCTGAGCAGACCTAAACTATGTAACTCCGGATGACCGATGTCTTTCCCGTTAACCGCGCCTGGGAACGCCGGATCAACTTCGTCTGCAAAGTGCGCAAGGATATTGTAATCGCCACCCTTGTTGTACCTCTTTGCAGAGCCAGACGCCAACATCGTGACATCGCCATCGCCGCGAAGTACCGCTGTGGTGTAATCTCTGGATGATTTGTATCCATAGATGTATTCACCACCTTTGCCAAGAGTCGACCAAGTAATCCTGTTGGCCATGTTTGATGTTGATCCGGGGCCTTGCTCAGGGATCTTTAGGTCACCGGACTTATTGACCAGATCATCAAGCTTTTTATAAGGCCCCTCTTTGGAGACCACCACGACGTAGCTGTCGCCACCCACACGGTTCAGCCAACTGTAGCCTTCGATGTCATAGCCCGGATTTTCTCCCTTGATGTAGGGTAGTCCATGGCCTGGGATATTAAATATTTGAACAGTATATCCGTTAGGTTTCTGCTTAGCGGTATACACAGCTGCCTTCTTGCCAGATGCGCCAGGCATATTTTTCGGTACTACCTTAATCTTGTTAAAGCTTTTGCCCGATTTCTCTCTAAAATACTCCTCGATATAAGGTGAAAGCTTACGTGTCAGTGTGTCAAATCCACCACCTGGCCCATAAGGGATCACTATCGTAATATCTTTTTCAGGGAATGCTGCTTGTGCAGGCGCCGAAGCGATCAGACCCAAAGCAACGAGTGCTGTAAGAAAACGCATGCTTACTCTCCTTGAGTTTTATAATTATTAGCCACCAACTAATCTGATGCTTCTAGCACCGTACACTTCATAGATTACGACAGTCCAGCGATAGGCTATCTGATTTTGTTATTGGCTCGATATAGTCAGCGTATGGAGACACTATAATCGTTCCCTCGCCATCCACAAAGTCACGAGCATCAGACCCAAGAGCACCATACCCACAATCAGGAATGTCCACTGAGTACTGACAATGCCAGCGATTAAACCTGCAAACAAAGGGATGAGGAATGTCGCAAAACGGTTCGAACTGGTCCGCAACCCGACGGTTAGGCCTTGGATGTCCTTTGATATCTTGGCACCGAGAACGGAGAACATAGCGGGCTGGGTAACCCCTACCGCTAGTCCCATGGTGATGTTCAAAAAAGCGAGGACCGCGTACGAATCTGTCAGTGACATCGCAGATACAGCGATTAAAGCTACCACGATAAAAACACCGAGGACCTTTTCAGAGCTCCAGCTCTTGGAAAGTATGGTGTGGAGGAACGCAGAACAAGCAGAGGATATCGCACTTACACCGATTAACACGCCGATCTGGGTTGCACTAAACTCGAGCTCCGCAAGATACACTGGTACAAAGCTGGTCTGCAGCGAAACTGCGCCCAGGCGGATAGAAGAGCAGGCGACAATATAGACTACGATTGGATCTCTAAGGAGCTGGACGGCCTGACTATAGTCACCCTTCATAGCCTGTCGTTTGGATCCGGCTCTATCGCCGCCACTAACCTCCTGAGTTAACTGCAATGCCAGGATGCTCATTAGGGCACACCAAAGAGCGGTAGCCACAAAGGTCGAATCGGCCCCTAAGTGATCCCAGATGAATCCGATAATAAACGGACCGAAAAATGTTCCACCCATACTCCAAAAACCAAGGTGGCTTGTAACGACCGGGTCCCCCCGGTAGGTCTTCCCGATACCAGTCTGAACGCCGATCCAACAGAATGACTGGCACGCGCCGAAAACAAGTTGCAGAAGAACAAGGTGAAATACACTCGTCGCAAACGGATAAGCGAGAGAAAGGACGGCACAAGCAAGAGCCAGCCGGGTGACCATAAATCGAACACCGTAGCGATCAACCATCGCCCCGCCAGGAATCGCGAGTAGGAATGGTAGCAATGACCGCATCGCCATAATTATTCCAATCTCAGCCGGACTGGCTCCGATCCCTAAAGCGTAAAGTGGCACGATTACCGCGGTCAGAGGAACGAGACCTAGGGCCATAAAACCTGACGCGAAGTAGAAAATTTTTTCCTTATCCACGGATCTGACTCAAACGTCTAAGGCCCACCAGTAGGAGAGGAAGCGAGAACATAATCAAAGTAATCCGAAAAATTTGGTGAGTAACAACAAATGTCAGATCCATTTTCAATGCAAATGCCAACAGAGCCAGCTCTGTCTGTCCACCGGGCATGAACGAAAGCACAATCTGAACCCATGGGATGTTCGATGCAGTGACATACACCAAGAATGCACAAACGCAGAGAACACAGAGCATTATCAAGACGCTTAAGATACCCGCGACAAATGCCTGCCTCATGGAGGTGACCGAGACCCCATAAAACGCGCGAGCGATATCAATCCCGATCGCGACCTGTGCGAATATCAGCAACGGCGTGAAGAGCTCTAGGTGCAGGACATCAAACCCTTGCAGGCCCGCGACCAGAAACATGGGGCCCAGCAAGGGGGCGCTGGGGATCTTGAAGTAAGCAAACAATTTCCAGCCAATAAATCCAAGTACAAGATGCATCGGAATGTGATCAGCATGGTCAAGAGCCGGTGTCTGCATCCGCAAGTCCTGGACACCGACATAGAGACCGAGGACAGACGCACCTATCACTATAATGACGACACGCATCAGATGAATGATGGTCATGGTCTTGACGTCGGCGCCCATATCACGGCCACTCGTTACCATCTCTACCATCCCACCAGGAAGCGCAGAAAACATCGCTGTGAGCCCGTCAAAGCGGAACACCCGCCTGAGTACATGGAAGTTTATCGAGGTAGCCAGTATTAAGAAAACTGGAACAATGATCAGGGTACTCCAGTAGGAAAGAAACTCGTCCACTGTGACGGCATCAAAGCCTGTACCCACCATCGCTCCCAACACACAACGCGCCCATGGTGTCAGTGGTGTGTAGGTGTCGACCCTAAGCCCAGCCACCGCCGCTATCGATGCGGCGACCATTGACCCAAGCAACCAGGCCAGAGGAACCTGTTCATAAAAAAGACAAAGCCCCCCAACGAAACCGACGAGCCAGCTATACAACGTGAAACGAGTCATCCGTACTGTTTATTCCGAAAACGATAGAATTGCACAGGATGTTTGGGCCCAGTCATGATTAAAACCGTCCTAAGCCGATACAGTTTTAATCTTTCAGTCCAAAACGAGTGTTGACTAGATTATAGCCTACGCAAATGATTCCCCACAGTTCTCGAGAGATTGGAGATACAAGATGACTCGATACCACGACCAAACCGACCGCATTTTTGTGCGCGGTGTTCAGGGTGCGTATAACTTACAGCAGGAACTCGAGCGACTCAGGTCGCAACCACGAGTTCGCAAAGCCAAAGACCTTAAGATGGTTGACGGTCCTCAGGCCTACTCACGTCACTACGTCGAGCCCAAAGACGGAATAACACAGACGTTCCACTTGCATCTAGAGGAATACAGCCCGGGTGGGAAGTCACAGAAACACGGGCACGTGAACGAGGCCGCTTTTTATATTCTTGACGGCCAAGGCTACGAGATCCACGACAATATCCGGTATGACTGGAGCGCAGGTGATATCGCGATCGTCCACAACAACTGTGTCCACCAGCACTTCAATGCCAGTGACACGGAACCAGCCAGGGCTCTGGTGATAAAAACCAAACCGATGTATCTGTTCCTTAATATGCTTTTCCAGCAGACGGTGGAGGCGCGACTCAAGGATCCGGTGCCGGGACAAGAAGGATTTGAGCCCCGCGAAGAGGAGATCGACTATAACCACCTAGAAGGAGGTTACTAATAATGGCATGGCAAGAATCTAAGTTCTGGCTGGACGGCTCAGAAAATATGTTGAAATATCATGATGTGCTTCATGAGGCCCTTACTGCTGATGAAAGAAACGCCAAACGGAAAAAAGTCGTTCATCCAAGAGACATGCCCTGGGAGTTGTCACCACAAGGCATTTTGAAGCACCTGATCAACGAGCAAATGAATACGAGAATGGAAACGGTAGACGCCTACATGCAAATAGTTCCTCCAGGGAGCCGCTCCGGAAAGCACAGACATCTCGCCGAAGAGTGCCTCTATGTTCTCGAAGGTTTCGGCTACGACCTACACCAGGACTGCGACGTAGAGATAACGGATACCTACCACTGGAAGGCGCAGGACGAGGTCAAGAAATTTGAGTGGGAGGCCGGGGACGTGATCTACATCCCACCAAACACCATACACCAGCACTTCAATGGGAATCCTGAGCGTCCTGCACGTCTCATCTCTGCAACCAATCGTGTCTACTCGATGTGTGGTCTGAATGATCTTGAGCAGCTCGAGAATGCGCCTGAATATGTAGCCGATACCAACATTGACTCGGACTGGGTAAGAAAACTGATCGCAGAAAAAGTCAACGCCTGATGATCATACTGGGGTCGCTCCTGTCGTTCCTGAGTGCGGCGTTTTTTGGATTCAATGCGGTCATGATGCGGCGGGGGGTGCTTACAGGTACTGCACTCCAAGGCCTTAGTTTCACCCTCCCCCTCGGCGCACTTTTTTTTGGAATTACGTCCCTCGCCCTGCTCACACCCGAAGATATCGAGGCCCTCGACTGGACCGGGGCCTGGTACTTTATCGGCGCGGGGATCGTGCACTTCTTAGTCGGCCGATATACCAACTACAAGTGCACCAAGGCAGTCGGAGCCAACATCGGCGGACCAATCCAACAGTTCACGGTTGTGGTGTCGGTGGTGCTTGCGATCTGGGTACTCGGTGAGTCCATCAACTGGCTAGGGTGGATAGGCATCGTCCTGCTAACGGTGGGACCCCTGGCGGTGGCAAAGGAAAAGAAAAAAAGTAAGGTCGAGAAGCTTGAGTTTGAATTTAAGCTCTTGGAGGGATATGCGTACGGGATCACAAGCTCCGTCTGCTATGGCGCCAGCCCGGTTCTGATCGCGCTCGCCCTCGAGGTCAGTACTTGGCAACTGGCGCTTTACGGAGCGTTTCTAGGTCATGTAGCCGCGTCGCTGGTGCTCCTTGTGATAGTCCTCGCGTTCGGATTGACCAGTGAGATCAGGGCGACCGATAAGAAAAATATACCGTTTTTTATGCTCTCGGCCGTTTTCGTATTCTTGTCCCAGGGGCTGCGGTATGTCGCGCTCGCGCTG
>Ga0163109_10002018_pt1 | contig 15984 bp, 7 predicted proteins | sample CRUFie1St13metaG_FD_108704 | JGI IMG/M metagenome (GOLD analysis project Ga0163109, IMG submission 108704) | Marine microbial communities from the Costa Rica Dome - CRUD Field 142mm St13 metaG | ecosystem: Environmental > Aquatic > Marine > Oceanic > Photic zone | place: Costa Rica: the Eastern... | reverse complement strand
ACATCTATTTTCTCCGCTTTTAATTGAGTAAGTAATTCTTTGTTTTCGAGTTCCTGTTTTTTATTAATAAGTGCCGTTTGAATTTCGTGTTTTGTAATATTAGCTTTTTGCCCAATAGTTTTTTTTGCTTCAACATCTAAATTTTTGATGTTTTTTAAAATGCCAGCTAGGGCACCTTGTTTTCCAATATATTTTTTTTCAATTTCAAGAATATTTGCAGAGTTTTCACATTGTGAAATTTCTTGAAGGGCTTGATTTTGAATTTCGGTTATTTCTGTAAGCATTTTTGATTTTAAATCTTGTAAATTTTAATTCAATTTTGTTTTTAATACAAGCTTTAACCCTGATTTTTAACAAAAATTTTATACTCTTAATATAAAAAAACCTCCTATGAATAGAAGGTTTTTTTTGAAAGAAATGTAAGATAAAATTATCTAACAGCATCTTTTAGAGATTTACCTGCTTTGAAAGCTGGAAGTTTCATAGCTGGAATAGAGATTTTTTCTTGTGGGTTTCTTGGGTTTACACCATTTCTAGCAGCTCTTTCAGAAACACGGAAAGTACCGAAACCAGTGATAGTTACAGAATCACCTTTAGCTAAAGTAGAAGTGATAGTATCTAAAACAGCGTCTAATACTGCTTGAGAATCTTTTTTAGTAACCCCTGAAGCAGCAGCTGCTGCAGCTATAAGATCTTGTTTAGTCATGTTGAAAACATGTTATAGAGTAAATTCTCTACCAATTTACTTATAGAGTGATTAGTGTGCAAGTGATTTTTTTCTTGCTAGAAATTGATTAAGCACTTTGTATAGACGTTTTTTGCTTTGTTTATAAAATCTTTTTCTTAAAAATATGGTTTAGTTGCCACTCGATCAAGCGTGCGGTTTTTGTTTTTGTAAAGCTGTTTTTTTGCGTTTTCATGCAAATGAAAAGACTTTTTTTGGAAATTGTTATAAAATATGTCTAGTTTAAAAAAATAATTCAAAATTTATTTTTTGAGTATGCAAAAAAGCCCTTTACTTAAAGTTATTTTATTCTTTTGTCTCATTTTTATTGGCTCTATCAAGGGCCCGGTTTTAAATGTGTTCGCTGCTGGTCCAGGTTGTATTTTAATGGGAGGGTCTACTAACAATCTTGCCCCAAATATCTTAGATTTTAACTCAATTTTATTTAATACTAATCTTAATTTTGCATATAAAGGTTGTATAAAACCAATTGGATTAGGTGAGTATATTTCTGATGGTTGGGCCTGGAATGATAACTTGGGGTGGTTAAGTTTAGCTGCGCGAGTTAATCCACAAAATCCTTCGCAAAAAATTAATTCTGGCGTGGTTGTAAATAGTAACTTTGAGTATGGTATTACAATTAATAAAACAATGGTTTCAGGACAACCAAAAGCTAAATTATTAGGTTATATTTGGGGTGATAATGCTGGTTGGATAAAAATGAATTGTACTCGAGATACTTCTGTGAATTATGATTCTGATCATTGTAATCAACAGAAATATGGCGTAGAGGTGGATTTTTCTCGTCCGGTTAAGAATTTAGATGATTATTATTATCTAAAAGGTTATGCGTGGAACCCTCATTATGGTTACATTGATTTTAGTAACGTTGTAATTGCTGTTCCAGATGTTAATTATGATTTTGTTCCAGTTGTATCTTATGAAGATGGTGAAGAGCCCAATTATGCTAATGGATCTAATACCGATCAGGAACTAATTGTAAGACTTTTTAGTCAGTCCGATCCGAACAGAAATGTATCGCAGTTTTTTCATGCTTCTCCATTTAAGTTTTGTTTAATTTTTGATGATCAAAGAACTCTTAATGGAGTTGATCGTTTCACATCTGAGTTTAATTTAGCCAGTAATGATTGTACTAACCATGCAGATGACTTTTTGAATATTTTAGATTCAAATGCTGGTTTTGAGTTTGATATGGAAAAAAATGCCTATGTTTTAGGTTCTGCTCCATTAAGATCTTTCTTAAGTACACAAGAAGGTGATTTAAATTTAGCATATGTAAAATTTTATTCTGATGATCCCGCAATTGGTGTACAACATTTCCCAGTAGACGATATAAAACTCTCATTCGATCCACCTTACGAAGTTTATTTGTCAAAGGGTGAATTTAATACTTTTGATCAAGTTGAGGATAATTTTAGTGATGGTTTTACTTTTGATTATAATGCAGATGGAGATGATGCATTTACTCTCGGGGTAAAACTTTATAGAGGTGAATTACCTAATAATACTTTTACTTACCATATAAATTTAGGTTCATCTGATAATGATTTACTTAATTTAAGTGCTTCTATGCAATTAGAGGACGTTGACGGCGATTTAGAAATTGTAAACCCTGATGTCGACACATCTTTTACACCAGCTTTTTCTATAGATTCAAGTTATGATAACGGTACAAATACTTTTACCGTACCTTTAAATTTGGATATAACAAAGTTTCAAGGATTTGTACCTGATTCTATTATTGCAACCAGTATAGATGTTGATGTTGAGTATCCGTTTATTACTGATAATGGGGCCCAGCACGAATCGAAGATGATGGCCTCTATGGTAAGAGCGGATAATTTTGAAACTTTCGAGTCTTTTATGAAAGGTTATATTCAAGATAGAGCTTTTAATACTCTTTATGATGATAAAGAAGCATCTAAGGATACTAATTATGCTAAGTTTAAAAGTTTAATAAATCGTGAGTTGTCTCAAGGAGATTTTAAGGAATGTTTTTTATCTGATTTAAATACAGATGCTTGTTTGTTTACAGAACAAAACATGATTGTAGTTACTAGACGTGAGGGAGATGAGAAGTTTATTAAATTATCTGACTTGCGGGACCGGGTTTTTTCTTTAAATGAATTGTCAAATAAAACTGTACTTTTGAAAGGTTTTGATATTTTTGTTGATGAGAATTTTGGTGCAGAGAATGGGTTTGGAGTTGTTGCACTTATTGATTCGAGTGGGCAAGGAGGAAGGATGTATGTAGACTATGGTGTTACAGAAATAATAAACCTCTTTGTTTACTTAGATCGAAACTTAATGAGTGTTGATGGTATAGAAGATGTTAATTTAGCAGTTAATGATCGGTTGCAAGAAGTGGGTGTAGGTAGTGTCACAGAATCTAAATCTTTTAATCAACTTGTGTTTAATGGTCAGTTGATTTCTAATAATTGTTCAGGTTGCTCTCGTGGCCAAACTTTAGCAAGTGTAGATGGTAATCAGGATGCACAGTTGGCCAAATTTGCTGATGGTAGATTGGTTGCCAATGAAGATGATCTGACACTTGCAAAACAAGATGATTTAAATTTATTAAGATATTCACCATTAGTTCTCAATGTTGAGAGGAATGAGCGGTTTTTGCGTTTGCTTGGGTGTGAGGATCAAGATTTGGGTATTTTACAACAAGGTATGTTTAATAATGGTCTTAGTTTGGATAAGTTGTGTTTTATGCCAGAGCGATTGGGTTTCGATATAAAAGTTTCTGATTTAGCAGTGGAGTTTCCAAAAAACAAACAACGTTCGTTTATGTTGTTTTATGCAGATCCAGGTGGGTTGCCGATCTTTTCACGAGTGAAGAGATAGTCTAAATTGAAATATTTTTGTTGAGTACTTTAAGGGTAGTTTTGAGTTCTAAAGTGTCTCCAACTTGTAAGTTGTAGTTTTTGGCTTGATAAGCGTTTAATTCTAGCACATACCGCGTGTTTTGAGTGCCAGGATAGATTGCACATGGGTCTGATTTGCAAGGTAGCGTGTTTTCGTAGATTTTTGTAACTTGTAGATTTTCGTTTATGAAAATGATATCAATTGGAAAGTGCATGTTTTTTGTCCAAAATCTTGGTGTTTGTTCTAATGGATATATAAAAAGCATTCCATGGTCCTTGTCTAGTGACGGTCTGTCAGCAAGTCCTTGCCGTCTTTTTTCTGCTGTATCGGCAATTTCTACTTGGAATGTTTTGTTTTCTATCTCGATAGCTTTTGCAAACTTGCTGTTTAAAGCAATAATTAAAAGTAAAGCTATAAGAGTTATATTAAGAACTTTTTTAATTGTGTTTCTGTTTATGACTTCCACTAGAGGTGCTATTTGATTTGGCGGTACTTTAGCATTTTTTACTAAGAACTGTGGATCTATTTCTTGGAAAGCAATGTAGTGTTCAAGATTGTGTTTTGGGCTTAGAGATACAGATTTTTTTTGTTTGTGATCATAAAAACTTACAATTTCTATTTCAAAGTGATCGGTGATTTTTTTACATACAAACTCGGCCATAGAAATTAAAACTTTTTGAAACTCTTTAATATCTAGGTTTGTATTTATTATTAAAGCTTGGTTGTGGTAAAAGTTTTTATTTTTATCTTGAATTAGGTAAAAATCTGATGACTTTCTGATTTGAAAATCATTATTTCTAAGTAGTAGCAGAAACTGTTTAAGTAGTCTGCATTTATCAAAATCAGGAGTTTGAATAGAAACGTATGCTTTATGCATTAAAGGGGGTTTTTTTATATTTTAACTTAAGCTTTTTAAAAAACCAAAAAGTTTATTTGGACATATTTTGATTAACTCGCAAATAAAAATATTTTTAACAAAAAAAACCTAGCTTCTTGCTAGGTTTTTTTGTTTATGCTTGAGTGATTTACTCTCTTTCGTCTTGTACGTATACAAATTCGTATTCTGATTTAAGATATTCGTGAATTTCTTTATCAGTAAAAAATCTTTCAACTTCTTTTTTAGCGTTTTCTACAGAGTCTGATGCGTGAATAACATTACATGCAACACTCATTGCAAAGTCACCACGGATTGAACCAGCTTCTGCTTCACGTGATTTAGTAATTCCAGTAATTAATCTTACAGCGCTTACAACTTCTAGTCCTTCTAAACAGATTGCAACAACTGGTGAGCTTTGCATAAATTTAGAAATTCCAGGGAAAAATGGTTTTTCTGCGATGTGTGCGTAGTGTTCACGTAGAACAGCTTCGTCTAGTCTCATCATTTTAAGACCTACTACTTTGAGTCCTTTTTTTTCAAATCTAGTCATAATGTCTCCAACTAACCCTCTTTGGATAGCATCTGGTTTAATTAGTACTAGTGTTTTTTCGTGAATTCCTTTAAAATTCATAGTTTAATTGTTAGTTAGTAAATGAAAATTGATTGTCTTTGTATGGTCCAATAATTGTTAAGTGCAATGTATTTGGATCTAAAAGCTCTTTTGCTAAGTTATTTACCTCGTCCAGGGTGATTTTGTCAATAATTTCTTTAATTTCATCAACAGACTTGAGGTCGTTTTGAATTAACTCTTGATGAGCTAAGAAATGTGCTTGGTACTCACTGTCTTCGAGTCTTAGTTGCATTTTTCCAAGTAAGTAAGCTTTGGATTTGTCTAATTCTTGTTGAGTGATTCCATTTTCGCGTGCTTGTTTATATTCGTTTTCGATAGCTGTGATTGCATCTTGTGCGCGTTTTGTATCTACTCCAGCACGAGTTGAGAACGAACCACAATCCGAAAATAAATCACAATCAGTATGTATGTAATAGCAAAGTCCTTTGGCTTCTCGAATATTCAAAAACATTCTCGATGACATATTGCCTCCAAGTGCAGTTGCAAGAATTTTGGCAGCCCACTTTCGAGGATCTTGATTGTTTATAGATGGAAATCCAATTACCAGGTGTGCTTGCTCTGTTTTTTTGTGTACTACATGAATTTCTGGTTTGTTTTTTTCTAGTTTAAGTTGTTCGAATTCGAGTTGTTTTTGTGTTTCTGGAAATTGAAAGTATTTTTCGAGTAGGTCAAAACCTTCTTTGGATTCAAAGTCTCCAACCAAGCAAATTACAGTGTTATCTGGCGTATATAGTTTTTTTTGAAAATCAAAGAATTGTTCTTGGGTAACACTATTAATAAGTTCTTTTGTACCTATTTGATCACGACCCATTGGGTGATCTCCAAATAAGTGTTTTTCAAAGTCCCAACTTGCTTGGTACATTGGGGTGTCTTGGTACATGTTGTATTCTTCTAAGATAACTCCACGTTCTTTCTCTATTTCGTGTTTTTCGAATGTTGCATTTAGCATCATGTCCGATAAAACGTTCATAGATGTTTCTACATGTTCCTTGGCAACTTTAACATAGTAACCTGCATATTCTTTGGCTGTGAAAGCGTTGAATTCGCCTCCAACTCCATCGATTGCTTCGGAAACTTCTTTCGTGTTTTTATAATGTTTAGCTCCTTTAAAGAACATATGCTCTAAAAAGTGTGCAATTCCGTTTTGTTCAATCGTTTCATAACGAGATCCAGCACCGACTAAAACAAGAGTGTTACATGATTTTGAACCCGGGATAGAATGAACAATCAATCTTAGATTGTTATCTAAGACTTTTTTATGGGTATTCGACATTTCTTTATGATTAACATAATTGCATAAAAATTAACATTTATTGAACTGTTTGCAAATGTTTTTTGTGGTTTTTTTGAGGCAATATGTTAGAATTTATTGGAAAATAATTATAAAAATTGAGAGATAATTTTGAAAGCCACAAACGGTTAACCGAATTAAGTATATTGTTTATAGTCGGCTTTTTTATGATTGTCTCTAAAGTGTTTTATCTACAAGTTTTTAAACATGATTACTATGTTAATGTGGCATTAGCTGCGCAACAGGGTTATAAAGAGCTTGAGGCTAATCGTGGTGAAATATTTTTGCGTGATTTTCATTCAGAAAATGATTTTCGAGTTGCAACCAATGTGACTTTAAAAACTTTATATGCAGATCCTTCTTATTTAGATTACCCAATTGAGATTGTAGAATCTTTAACTCCATTATTATTTGATTCTCTCGAAGCTACTAAAAAAGATGAAGACCGGTTAAAGCAAATTCGTCAAAGTTTGCCTGAGGATATAGAAGAAGAAAAATTGTCAGAGTTTTTAAAACCTAAAACAATTTCTGAGTTAAGAAAAGATTTTAAAGATGAACTTATGGCAAAATTGTCGTCTAAAGTTCGAAAGCGAATTATTTTAGTTACAGATGCGTCAGTTCAATTGCAATTTAACATTGAGTCTTTTGGTTTACCTTCTGTAGTTGTTGAGGGTGATATGATTGTTGCATATCCAGAAAAAATTTCTGATCAAAACTATGTTTCTAAATTAGTTGCACCAGTTTTAGAGATGTCTGTAGATAGGTTAGCTACTATTTTAAAAGGTCAGAATAGATATGTAGTTTTAAAAAAGGCTATGGATCCATCATTAAGTTTGAAAGTAAAGGAGTTGCTTGATTCAGATAAAAAAGTTTATAAAGGACTTGGTTTTGAAGACTTAACTTACAGACATTATCCAGAAAAAACTTTGGCTGCAAATGTTATTGGTTATAAAAATCAGGAGGGTGGTCAGTATGGTTTAGAGCGATACTTTGATGACATGTTAAGTGGTGAAAATGGAGTTTTTAAGGCTAAATTAGATGGTCTTGGACAAAGTTTAACAGTCGGTGATGACACGGTAATTACTCCAGCAAAAGATGGAACTGATATTTATTTAACTATAGATAGATCAATTCAATTAATGACTGAGCGGTTACTTTCTAAGGCGATAAATGATTATAAGGCTGATAGTGGTCAGGTTATTATTATGAAACCTAAAACAGGTGAGATTTTAGCAATGGCAAATGCTCCTTCGTTTGATTTAAATGATTATTCCGCCGCATTGGATAAATCTGAGTTAGTTTTGGAAGAAGAGGATTATATGAATATAGAAAGACTAATTAAAGATGGTAAGGAAACTATTTGGTTCCATGAAGATAAAGAGAGGTATCAAAAAGTTCAGTTATTTCCAGTAAAATCTGAAAATGGACGTGAAATTTATTTTGAAACTTTTGCAAATAGGGTTGGGCCTGCTGCTTATTTAAATAAAGCAGTGTTTGATGTTTATGAGCCAGGGTCTGTATTTAAGCCAATTACAATGGCGGCAGCACTAGATGTGGATGCAGTTACACCTGCTACTACAATTAATGATGATGGTCCTATAAAAGTAGATGAGTTTACAATCGATAACGCTTTAGGAGAGCATTATGGTGAAATCAATATGACTCAGGTGCTTGAGACGTCGAATAACATTGGTATGGCTTGGATTTCTCAAAAGCTTGGCCGAAGATTATTTTATTCATATATTAAGAAGTTTGGTTTTGGTAAAGCTACTGGACTCGACTTTTATTCCGAGCCTATTGGTAAAGTAACTTCATATCTAGGTTGGGCAGAGTCGGAATTGGTTACTCGTTCGTTTGGACAAGGTCTATCTGTTACACCTGTGCAAATGATAACTGCTTTTGCTGCTATTGCTAATGATGGGGTTTTAATGAAGCCTATGTTAATTAATAAGTTAACTAATTTTGATGGTTCTCATCAAAATATAGAGCCCGAGGCTGTATCTCGAGTTGTTTCTAAAAAAACAGCGAATACTTTAACTGCTATGTTAACTTCTGTGATAGATAATGGTCAGGGTACCTCTGGGCAAATACCAGGGTATAGCATTGCAGGAAAAACTGGTACTGCACAAACATACTCTAAAGGTAAGCCGCTTGAGGGGCCTGGTACTACTTTTGCCACATTTGTAGGATTTTTACCTGCGAGTGATCCAGAGATAGTTATTTTAACTAAAATAGATAAACCGCGATCTTCTCAATGGGCTTCTTCTACTGCTTTACCTTTGTTTAAAAATGTTGCTGAGTATTTAGTTGGTTACTTGTCTATTTCACCAGACAGATAGCGACTATTCAAATTTTTTGTTCATTCTAAAACCGATGTTCTATCAGTCTTTTTTTCATTGTGTAAAGTTTAATTTTGTATTTTTGAATTTAAAAGTATTAATTACTGATTTTTCTTTATATATAACCTTTGTGAGTTGTTTGTCTAATCTGTTTGTATATTTGATTTTTATGTTGTTTTTGTATTTTGTAAAGTTTCCCCATGACTGGATAGTTGAACAATAAATTAGAAACTTTATCCTTATTTTAAGTCTGTATTAAAGAAGTAGTGTAAGTTTTGGAGTTGAGTTTGATTTATTTAATAAAAATTTATTTACACCCCCGTGAAAAAAATACAGATATTTTTATTGGTTTTAATTACGATTGTCATTTCCTATATGGCAGGTTTGTATGTTTTTGCTCAAACTTCTATGCCGAAACCTCCAAGTCTTGATTTGTTTGAAACTCAAGTAGATTTTGGTGATAGTTTAAAAGGTGCCACTTTAATTAAAGATGAGCCACAAAAGGCAGAAGAATTTGCAGGAGGGGTGCAGTTGATTTCTTTTTCTAATAATCAAAAACTTGGTATTGCAACTTTTGGTGATGAATGTGAGGTTGTAGATGCTAAACCATCAGGTAAACCAAATTTTCTGATTGCCGATAGCATTATGAGTTTATCTGAATTATTTCAACAGAATGTTAAACCAAATAATGGTGTTCATATTTTTGGTTCTTTTGGAGTAGGTGAAAATAAATTAAGAAAATTTAATATTACTCCTCATAGTATTGTTAGTAAAATAAATACTGAATATTGTTGTGAAGAATTGGATTATAATAACCGTATGTTACGACCTGGTGATGTAGCTTATTATTATAGCTTTGCTCAGGATTTTACTGGTTTGGATACTCAAAGATGTGCACTCTCTAAACCTGATGTTAATCCAATTTCTTTTGAAGGTACTGGATGGTTTTTAAATTATTTATCTTCTGAAGATTTTTTGGATGCTTTATCAAATACACAAAGACTTGATACTTTATTTAAAGTTAATGATAAAACTGCAGATTCTGAATTGTTTTGGCCTCCAACAAAGGACTCTTTAAGAATACAACAATTACGTGGTAGCTTAAGATCTCAAAAGAAAAATAGTTTGATAGAAAATTCTTTTGAACCAGGTATTTATTGGATAAAATTATCTTCAGTTGCTGCCCCTATAGATCGGCGAGTAACTAATCCAATTCCAGAAAATACTTTGCGTGCAACTTTAGATGATGCAGGTAGGTTAGAGTGTGATGATGATTCTATTACGTTTGATTTTGTTTTAGAATCTAGCTCAGATTTTCCTATTTTAATTTCTGGTTTTAATTTTGATCAAAGAGATAGGTTAAATTACCAAATTTCTTACGCTGACACATTTTTAAGTAACTCTAATGCTGGGAGGATTGATATAAATAATACTCGAGGAGTCATTGATAATGAAAATGTGAATTTAAAAAATAATGGCTTGTTGTTAAATCCAGAAGGACAAATTGTATTGAACTTTACTATTACTTTAGAAGAAGGTTTTGATGGACGGGAGTTACAATTAGAAAATGTAACTTTGGATGCAGAATTGATTGGTGCAATTCCAGGTCTTGAACTTAATACTGAATTTTCTCAGTCTGCAAGTATTGCTAATGCATGTGGAAATGAATTTTCACTTGATCAAAATAATATTTCTTTCACATGTGTGGATTTAAGAAATCGTATTTTTCAAAAACAAGGTTCGATCGAGGTAACTAATAACACAAGGCGTGAATTAAATTTAGATGCGGCTAATATCAATGGCTTAAATTCTCCGTTCCTTACCTTAGCTCCTAATGGTGCTCAAGGAATTGTATTACCTGGTCAAAATAGTAACTTTGAATTTAATGTTAATTTAGATTTTAATGAATATATAGATAGCCGTGGTGAGGGTAGTTCTAGTGACTTATTTTGGAGTATAGATTCACTTACTTCAAATTTTAATTTAACTGTTGAAAGCTGTCCTGTAAATTCTCTCACTGCTGAAATTATATCTGTTAAAAAAGAAGGTGATCAAGTTGTTGACGTCTTCAATCCTTCACTATCTTGTAATCAAACAAATTTTATTGCATTAAGGTTCCGCAACTCTGGAGTAAATACAATAAACTTATCACGCAAAACGTTTATTTTAGATTTTGTGACGGATTCTGATCAGACTATTCAAGACATTTTACTTGTTGAAGAAGATCCTGTTGACCAACCTGTTGTTTCTGAAATAAACAAAGATAATAATAAATTATTTATTACATTTAAGGATGGATTAGAAAAATTAGATCCAAATGATATATTTAGTGTTTTCTTGGAATTAAAATTATCTCCGGATCTTTTGGTTGAAACCCAGCAAATGAAGATTACACAACTTCTCAGTGAAGTTTTTGATGTCAATTTGGTTTCCAGTCCTGATTTTAGATTAGCGTGTGCCGATGTTGGTCGTCCTAGGCCTATTGGGTTTTTGCCTACTTGGTTTAAAAATATATTTTCTATTTCGAGTGCTTTTGCTCAGGATTTAATAATTGAGCGAACTAGAAATTTAAATGACGCAAATACTGATGGTATTGAACCCATAAATTTGAATTGTTTGGAACTGGAAAATGTAAATATTGATTTAGGATTAGTTTTAAAGGGTGTTTTTGATGAAGAACTTGGTGCTCGTATTATAAAATTTTTAGATGTATTTACTATTTTTCCAGATCTAGAAGGTGAAGATCAAAGACGCTTTTTACAAGATCCAGTTATTGAACCTCAATTTTCACTTGATTTAACAGACTTACCTCCTGGAGAAAGTACTCTTTTTTCTACAGTTGAATTTCGAGAGTTTGATGAAGATTTTGAATCTGCAATTAATTTAGTAAAAAGTTTGCCATTTATGAAAATAAATAACTCTTGTGCCCGACTTACTGTGTCTGCTAATGCAGAGGTGGGAGCATGTTCAGTTGAGACTCTTAATCAAGCTCGTGAACATACAGTGACTGTAACTATTGCCAACCCATTAGATAAGGATGTTCTCATAAACGCAATTGCTTATAATGGGAGTTCTATGATTGAAGAGATTAGAATCCCATCAGATTCAAATGATATTGTAGAAATACAACTTATACCAGAGGAAGGTGTAGAATCTTTAGAAGTTGTTTATTCTATAGGTGAAGAGGACTTTTCTACTACTGTATCAATTCGTGATTTGGATACAACTGCTTGTATTGATTTAATAGAAATAGAAAAATTGAGTGATCTGACTTGTGATGCTTTTCATTCGCCGACTTTAAAAGATTTTTTAAATGACAATGGGGTTGAATATCAAGAAAACTATACTGGGGTGGTCTCGATAAATTTACCTGAAGGTTTGACTATTGATGCTTTAAAATTCCAAGTGAACGAGAAACTTGGTGATGTATCTACTCCGAAACAAGTCTCAGAATTTATAACTTATTCGCATGGAGGGCCTAATAGCAGCGCTGAATTTGAGGATGATTTTTATAATTTAAATGGAGATAGTCAGTTTGCAAATTTAAAATACTTCTTTTTTGGTGATTTAGACTTTAATAAAGATGCAGATTATGAGGTGCAGTTTTTTATAGGTGATAATTCAGTCGGCACTTCTGATGACTTGTCTTTAGAGTGTGAAGGGGGAGTATACTGGCCTTTAAATCCTGATGCAGTCTCTTTGCCAGCAACATTTAGTGAAGAGTATGAATTTACGACTAATGATGCTTTTGATTCTAATCTATCTGCTAGTTGTGATTTAGAAGCCCCAATTGCATATTACCCTTTTAATTATGGTGCTACTGATCTGACTTTTAGGGGTGGCGGAGCTGCAATTCCACCTTTGGTTTTTGGAGGTTTTGGTCGTGAAGATTTAGGTACTTTGGATACTTTAAGGTTTGATGATTTAGCTGATATGATTGCGAATCTTGATGATTTAACTTTACCAGGTGATGTTCAAGAGGAGTGGAGATTAGTGCAAATGCCAGCTTTAGAAATACCAGATAACTGTCCTGGAGTTTTTATTGAGATAGAGAAGTTAAATTTTGACGGAGTTCCTTCACCAGAAAAAACTTTAGAATGTAAATCTTTTTCACGAGATTTAGAAAGTGATGCTTGGAGTGAAGATAGAAACTTTATTCCAAATGATTTAAGATTAAAGGTTAGAAATATAACTGGTGAAGTTCAGCATATTCCTTTGTCGATAGATGATGAGACAGATTTATTAGAAATAATATTTGATTCTAGTATAGAAGGATTAGTACTGAGAGATGGACAATACTTTTTAACAGTTAATACTGGAGAAAATTATTTTGATTTTGATGTATTATATAAACTTGCACCAACTTTGGATAACTTACCTGACGAATTTGATTTTGAAAGTTTATTTGATTTTTCTTTAGATGGTGTCTTGATTGAATTTAGTAACTCTGAATTTAGTACAGATTGTGGAGTTGCTGATGCTCAAGAGGTTCCTGTGGATGCTTGTGTGATAGATCCTGTTTATTTAAATCTAACGGCCAAAACTCCAGTTGACGAAAATTTTGGAGAAATTGAATTTAATGATGGCGTGGCTAGTTTTACAATTGGTGATCTATCTCAAAACAAAATTTTTGATGAAGTAGCTGTAACTTTAGACAATAATTTTATAATTCGTTCAAACAACGATCTACCTTATGATAAAAATTTAGAATACGAAGTTATTGGGTCTTGTTTTAATTCAAGTATTTATCCTTTTGGAAATGTTGGGAAATGTAAAATGCCTTTTAATAACATCTTTTTACTTAGATTTGAACCAGAAGAAGGTGCGGAAAATTCTGTAATAAACTCTTTAGATGTTGAATTAAAAGTGGAGGATGGTTTTGGTACGTTGGGATCTATCCTTCCGGTTGAATTTCTTTTAACAGATGATGATGGTGCCGTTATTTCTAAAAATTATTTTCAATCAGAAACTGCGACTCCATATAAGATATTGGTGCGTTTTGATTTGAATGAGCCTATTGAGTTAAACGAGGACTTAGATTTAAACCTTGCAATTAAATATCCTCCATTTCCATTTGCTAGTCGTCTTGTTTTAGAAGGATTTTCTGTAAATGATATTCAAAAAGAGTTTTTATCTGGAACTACAGTTCATTTTAACTACTTTAATTATAATTACGGTGATTATATTGAGGGAACCTCTTTAATTCCACTCAACTTGTTAAACCGGGAATTTTTGTTTGACTCTGGTAATTTTGATTTTACTGAAAACTATTGCGTGCAAACCAAACTTTTTTATGCTGATAGAGACATTCAATCTTTTGATGATGATTTTCAGTTGGCTTTTTATAATGACGGTGCTTATCCTGTAATATTAGATGTTTTTGATCCAACTGTTGGTGCAAAAACACATTTTGTTGATGGTTTTGGTGCTAACTATGACTCAAATGGAAGACATCCTATGAGTATATTTCTCAACTCTATTCTAGATCAAAATCAAGTTCATGTGAACTTTGCAACTGCGGCTTCTGACTTATTTTATTTAATGACTATTTATTATTTAGATTTCACAGAACTTCTTACTGAAGATGTTAATGGTTTTATTAATAAGTTAAATACAATTGGTGTACTACCTAATATTGAAAATCCACAAGTTTTATTTGGAAACCATGCAATATTTAATTCTTCTTATATTTATTATCCTCAGCAGTATTCTGGTTTAGGTCCTATTAACGATGCTTCAATAAATGGTGGACAGGTTTTAACAATACCTCATTCAAATCATGAGTTTAGAGCTTGTAATGTTTCTAATAGTCTTTCACCTATTGACCCACTTAACTTTCAATCTAATAGTAGTAATCTAGATGATTTTGATTATGATGAGTTAACTAACGAAGGAGGTTTGGATTCTAATATTTATGTTCACCGAGATGCTAGTGACTCTTTTAATAGATTACGGGAGGCACGTTTAGGTTTATTAGATGGTACTACAACTATTGATAGGCTCAGACAAAATTGGGATAGTGATAACTTTTATTATGCAGAGAATGCTGAAACTTTATGGACTCAAGATATTAATTGTGCTCGAGAGCGATGGTACTAAAAATCAAATTTAAAATTATATTGTGAAAAAAAATAACTTAACATTAATGGCCTCGATTATTGCTGCGTTAGCGGTGATAATTGGATTATATTTTGGTTTTGGATCTCAGCAGAAAGATTTACCACCAAGTTTACCTTCTATAGGTGGAAGCCAGTTTGCTGGTAGTACACAAGTGATTCAAGTTAATAATTCTAATGGATTGCATTCAAGTCTTATTAAACCAGCTTGTAATGGTCGATATTCAAAAGCTCTCGAATTATCTACATCTCCTTTGTATGTTAATGCGTTTGGTGTTGATAGGGCTGTGACTGTAAGTGAGTTTTTGTCGAAAGTAAGTCCAGATAACCAACACTATGTAATGTTAATGTTTAATCAGGCTACACAAAGTTATATGGAGCTTGGGTCTAATATGTTTGGAGGTATTCCAAGAGTTAATCTTGAGGAATTTGATACCTATAAAATTGCCTCAAATCAGATGGTTTATGTTTTCACAAATAAATCAAATAAGTTTTGTTTTGAATCATCTAAGCAAAACTTTAAACCTATCGAGGATTTAAATGGTTGGGCACTTATACAGTTGTATAACACACAATTACTATCAAATGTAAGATCGGCTTATAAGTTTGATGATAAAGCAAAACCTGTAAAATTTTCTGAAACTATTTATACTCCAGGCTTTTATTGGTTTGCTTTTGACTATTCAGATTTTTCAGAAAATTTTAACACAGAGGCAGTGGCTGTTAGCTCTTTTGGTACTTTTAGTGATAAATCAATTTATTTACGTAGTTCTCAAAATGAAGAGATAAGCTTGGGTGTATATGAAGTTTTATCAAAAGAGTCTGTGAATCGTATTTTATTTGAGGTTAAATCTCAATCTTTAGATGAATTTTTATCAATCACAACTGTACTTAGGTTAAAAATTGGTGAAGATATTTTTAATGTTGCCTTACCAGAGACTTTAAGTGAAGAAAATTTATTTTCTGTTGATTTAACTCAACAAATGCAAACAGCACTAGCAGAGCAGGAACAAATTGAGGTTTTTGCAGTTTTAAAAGCTACCGATGAATCTGAAACACTTGATTTAGCTTTAGTTTTTGAGTCTGGAGAAAATAAATCTGAATCTATCGATTT
>Ga0163109_10002017_pt1 | contig 15985 bp, 9 predicted proteins | sample CRUFie1St13metaG_FD_108704 | JGI IMG/M metagenome (GOLD analysis project Ga0163109, IMG submission 108704) | Marine microbial communities from the Costa Rica Dome - CRUD Field 142mm St13 metaG | ecosystem: Environmental > Aquatic > Marine > Oceanic > Photic zone | place: Costa Rica: the Eastern... | reverse complement strand
CATAATCCCTTATGGAAGTCAATCCTGTTAGGTCAATAAATGTATCCGTGCTGTATGCAATAATTCCTGATCCTGCAGAAGTACCTGAAGGTCCATAGCTTATTTGGAAACTATCCGGAGCAGTAGTATTGTTGTCTATCCATGAAAGAGTAGCACTTGAAGAAGTAATGTTACTAGCCTGAAGATTAGAAGCAGCTAAGCATGATGGAATTTCTCGTACCTGGAAGTTATCTACATCAAAGTATCTACTACTAAAACCAGTACCTGCCTGACTCCAAAAAGCAAATTGGACCGTTCCAGAGTAACCTGTTAAAGCGATGGTTTCTAAATTTCCGCCTGAAGCTATTTGAGTATTTGAGTCATAAATTACCAATGTATCCCATGATGCTCCATTATCATCACTTATCAAAAGAATCACTTCTTGACCTGAAGAAAGATTAGATGGTGTAGAACCAAATGAAGAGGATGTTACACCGTAGTCATATACTACTTCATTGTTAGTACTCCCAAGATCTATTGGTGCTGAAACTAACCAATCATCATCTCCATATCCATAATAGCCGTATAGGTAAATTGATGCCGCATCGTTAGAGCCATTCATGAACTCATCACTCGCCCAATAACCTAAACCCGAGGCACCTGTCGGCCCTGTAGAAGGCGTTCCATCGGCGTATTCTGTCCAACATGTTGGCATAAAGGTCGAGAAGTCCTCAGTATATGGTAGAGACGCAGATTGACATTGAGTAGTTACTGATTCAGAAAATGCCGCACTTGAATCTCCAACACCACATACAGCTTGTACACTTACTGTGTAAGAAGTGCTAGCCGCTAAACTATTAATGCTAAATGATGTACTTATTGGATTCGGACTTACCGTATCTGTGGTGGTTCCGTCATTGTAAGTAACAAAATATTCAGATGCACTATTCGGATCTGTAATATTAACATCAATTGACGAACTGCTAGCTGTCAACGCTACATCCGTTAAATTTAAACAAGATGGTGATTCAGCGACACTAAAGTCATCAAAGTGAATATACCAAGGAGAGCCGGTGGCATTAATTCGAATAGCAAAGTAATAAGTACCGCTAGAAGAAGGAGTAAACGACTCCGTGACTTCTGTCCATGATGAACTCGTAGTTGTACCTGCCTCCACAAAGGAAGATCCTAATTGCACCGGAGTACCTGATGAGCTATTTTGAGCCGTATTAACAAATACATCACCTGTCCAACCAGAAAGGTTATCACCAGCCCAATTAAATATAAAATCATAACTCGTACCTGCCGTCAAGTCAAAACCTGGAGTCCACATATATTCATTAGTTGCACTCCACCTGTTATATATATAATAGTTACCAATTGGAGAGGCATACCCTGAGCCCGTGCCTGATCTCCAGTCACCATTTTCTTTAACCCAGCAACTGGGATAAACATTTGTGCCTGTTGAAGTCAACGACTCAAAACCTTCTGACCATGGAACATTGAATGTATTACACAAGGTTGTAAAAGAAGTAGCTGCACTCCAATCTGAGGTATCACCAAGACCACAAATTGCACGTACGTAAACCACATAATCTGTTTGTGCCGCTAATCCGGAAATTCCTGTATTTGTCGAATTCTCCAAAGAACTATTAGAGGCATCCAAAGCGGCAGTAGTCGGATCAAAACCGGTTGTACCCCAAGCAATCTGCCATTGTGATGCAGAGGCATTATCTGTAAATGTGTAATCCACTGTGGATTGGGTAATCCCAGAAACAATAGGGGTAGTAGGTGCTGCACATGCTGCAGGTGCAGAACAAGAAACAGAAAAGTTAAAAGTAGAACCATTTACGCTATAATCAGCATCAACATAAAACGATATCGTACCTGTAGTGGACGTGTATGTCGTCGTAGTTGAAATAGCACCATATCCATCAGCTATTACATTACCAGTACCTCCTGCCCCATCAGTAATAACCCATTGGTCACAACACGATTCCGTAGAACCACTAGTGAAATCCATGGAAATAAGATCAGTAGGGTTTGCCACAACAAAGTCGACAGCGTCGGATGGGCCATAATTAATGCCATATGTGTAGGAAGAAGTAGTTGGACAAACAGTTGCCTGAGCAACCGCACTTATTTTACCCACAAATAGGGATACAAAAAGTAACGTAAAAAATTTAAGAGAGAGTGGTAAACGATTCATGTTAGGTGATTTACAGAAAAATAATTGTTTCGGTTTTAATTAATAGTTAATCTCATTTGTGATAATTGAAAGGAAAATTAGTTGAGTAGAAGGGACTAAAATGTCATAGAAATTTAAATTTCTCCTTCGGATGCAATTAATTTTTGGTTCGGTCAATTAGCATGCGAAAGGTACTTAACAATTTATTAACATGCAAACCTTGATAAGCATGATAATTTTTAGTCTCAATGTAAAACGCATATAATGAACGTTTTATGTAGAAAAATAAATTCTTTTTTTGTAGACAACAGACGCAAAAACTGACTTTGATTGCCAATTGATTTATTAAGTTTCATTTGTGTCCTACTCGATTTTCCTTTTCGTTCATCAAAAAAAATTAGAACATGACATGTGTTTTAGTTAAAAATTTCAGAACTGTGGTAATATTGTATTAATTGTAACCCTATGTACCAAGACTTATACACCCACCACGATTACTTTAATGTAGATGATTTACTCACCGATGAGCACAAAATAATTCGTGAATCGATTCGTGACTGGGTAAAACAACGCATGAGCCCTGTAATTAATGACTATGCCCAACGCTCTGAATTTCCAGAATGGGTAGTCAAAGAACTAGGCGAAATCGGGGCCTTTGGTCCCAATATCCCAGCGGAGTATGGAGGAGGAGGCATGGATGAGATTGCCTATGGCATCATCATGCAGGAACTTGAACGCTGCGACTCTGGATTGCGCTCTACAGCCTCTGTTCAAGGGTCATTAGTCATGTATCCAATTTGGAAATTTGGATCTGAAGAACAACGAAAAAAATATCTCCCAAAATTAGCTACAGGAGAGCTATTTGGCTGCTTCGGACTAACGGAACCAGACCACGGGTCTAATCCTGGCGGAATGGAAACCAAGTTTACAGAAGACGGCGATGACGTCATTTTAAATGGAGCTAAGACCTGGATATCCAACTCTCCTTTAGCTGATGTAGCCATTGTTTGGGCAAAAAATCCTGAAGGGAAAATTCAAGGATTGATTGTAGAAAAGGACATGGAGGGCTTTTCAGCACCCAAAATCGATAATAAATGGAGTCTGCGTGCTTCAATTACAGGAGAACTTGTCTTCGACAATGTACGTGTACCCAAGGCCAATATTCTTCCCGGCGTAGTTGGACTGAAAGGACCTTTATCCTGCTTATCCTCAGCGCGCTATGGTATTGCATGGGGAACAATTGGTGCAGCACTTGACTGTTATGATACAGCACTGCGTTATTCCAAAGAGCGTATTCAGTTTGGTCGACCGATTGCCGGTTTTCAGCTACAGCAAAAGAAACTTGCCGAGATGATTACTGAGATCACCAAAGCCCAACTTCTTGTGTGGCGATGTGGTAGCCTTAAAAATGAAGGGAAAGCAAGTCCAGCGCAGATTTCGATGTGTAAGCGAAACAACTGCATGATGGCGCTCGAAGTAGCTCGAGAAGCCCGACAAGTACTGGGCGGAATGGGTATTACAGGAGAATACCCCATCATGCGTCACTTGATGAATCTCGAAACAGTGATTACCTACGAGGGAACCCACGACATTCACTTATTGATTACCGGATTAGATATTACGGGCGAGAACGCCTTCAAATAAGACCCTAGACCATCTTTTTATGCAGCGTATCGTACCTCTAACCTTAGTAGGCACCATCCTTTTAGTCCTTCTAAGTCACATTGGCTGGGCGCAACAATCAGTCTATTTTTCTCATAAGACGCTTACTGTTTATCCTAATATTCACGAAAACAGTGAGTGGCAGGACTATTCCGTGGAGGAAGTCGAGGGATATCAAATGGGATGGGTCACCTTCCGTCATATACCTGACCCATCGAGCTTACATGCTTTGGAGGAGGCAGGTATTATTTTACAGGAATACGTAAAAACCAACACCTATCTCACTGCAATACCATCGCATCTATCCCCTTCAGCCTTACTCGACTATGATGTAGAAGCGATTTCTCCTATTACAAGTGAGCACAAAGAACATAATAGAATTTGGTCAACGCCCTACCCTGCTTGGGCCCTTGAAGGGGATGATATCAAGCTATCGGTGCGCACCTATGCTCACGTCAACCTAATGTCTACCATTGATCAGATTGCGAAAATCGGAGGACAAATAGAAGAAGTTATCCCACATAGCCACTTACTTGCGGTGAGAATTCCCCGTCAGGCATTAAATGATTTACTCTCTATACCGTCGCTACGATCGATTGATCTGCAGTCTGAACCTGGCAGGCCAGAATCTGATGAGGGAAGACATCTTCACCGTTCAAATGCTATTGATAATGACTTTTACGGCGGTCGCTCGTATGACGGAACAGGGGTTAGCCAAGCCGTTAATGATGACGGATTTGCCGGCCCCCATATCGATTTCAAAGGAAGAAATGCACAAGCTACGGTCGCTAATGATTTAAATGGAGATCATGGAGATATGGTAGCAGGCATTGCGGGAGGTGCAGGAAATCTTGATCCTACAATGCGCGGAATGGCTCCCGGGAGCTTCTTATATATAAGACAGTATAATTCCAATATGGGTGGAACCTTGAACTACCACTTAGACAGTAATGTTCTCGTGTTTAACTCCTCGTACAGCAATGGTTGCAACGCGGGCTACACCAATACTACCGTACTTGTCGACCAAGAAATCTACGACAATCCTACGCTCATGCAGGTCTTCTCGGCTGGAAACAGCAATGGCGATGACTGTGGCTATGGTGCAGGAAATCAATGGGGCAATATTACAGGGGGCCACAAGGTGGGAAAGAATGTTATTGCCACGGCCAACCTTGGAGAGAATGACAATATCCAAGCGAGCTCAAGCCGAGGACCAGCATCTGATGGGCGAATCAAGCCTGATATCTCAGCTCACGGGAATTATCAAACCTCTACTGATCCAAACAACACATATGCCTCGGGAAGCGGGACATCTGCAGCTGCTCCTGGCATTGCAGGTTGTTTTACTCAACTTCAACATGTATATAAGACGCTCAATAATGGAAATGACGGACCGTCCGCATTACTCAAAGCGGTGATGCTCAATACAGCCAATGACTTGGGAAATGACGGACCTGATTTTATCCATGGATGGGGAAAGGTTAACGCTCTAAAAGCCACTATTGCCTTAGAAGAAGGACGATACCTCTCCAATTCTGTAAGCCAAGGGACGATTAACAGTCATACTATTAACGTGCCGGCAGGTACAAGTCGCCTTAAGGTTATGGTCTATTGGGCAGATCCAGAAGGATCAACTTCAGCAGCTCAAGCATTGGTCAATGACCTCGATGCTACGATAACCGATGGGAGCAATGTGTTCTTCCCATGGCTTCTTAATACAACACCCAATGCAGCAAGCCTGAATCAACCGGCTTCAAGAGGCGTAGACAACCTTAACAACGTGGAGCAAATTGCAATTGATAATCCTAGTGCATCGAGTTACACACTAACTGTAAGCGGGAGCACGATTCCCTTTGGCAGCGCTCAGTATTGGGTCACTTGGGAATATATCAATGACACACCAGTCGTGATCTTCCCTATGGGAGGTGAAGGACTAGAACCCAACACCAATGTGCGTATTCAATGGGATGCCTGGAATACAACGGATAACTTTCTTATTGAATACTCCCTTGATGGAGGGAATACATGGTCACCGATTTCAACCGTCTTGGGTAGCCTTCGCATCCTTACTTGGACAACACCGAACGTGCAAACGGGCCAAGCACGCATTCGCATAACGCAAAATGGCTTGAGTGGTACCAGTACAGAAAACTTCAGCCTTATGCGCCGACCAGAAAATGTCCGGGTGGACCGTGTTTGCCAGGATGACAACCAACTCGTCCTAGCTTGGGACCCTGTTGATGAGGCATTCAACTACGACATCTTTATATTAGGAAGTCAATACATGGATTCCATAGGGAGTACCACCGACACGCTATATAATATAACGGTTAGTGATCTCTCAGAGGAACAATGGCTTGCCGTGCGAGCAAACGGCATTAATGGAATGCGCAGTAATCGTACGATCGCCATTCCTTTTGAAGGACTCGGTTCTGGAGGGCAAAACTCCTGTGTGCTCTCCTGTAAAAGTGACATCGATGCAGGAATCCAAGCCATTGCCTCAAGTCTTCCGGATGGAGATTTATGTAATCAAAATGTTGCCCAAGGCCTTGATATTGTCGTTGAAAATCTTGGGGATGTAGATTTAGGATTCGTTGAAGTGAATTTTCAGGTCAATGATGGACCAATCATTTCAGAGTTTCTTTCAGCAACTCTTGATTCAAGGAGCACATTGGCACATAGCTTTGGAAGCATTCTCTTCATAGACCGCCCAGGAAGCAATACGCTAAAGATTTGGACAAGCGCCAATGGAGATAGCACCCATTGCAATGACACCCTCTATCGAACCATAAATCTTGCTAAGGCTGATTTGCCCGATAATACCACGCAGCAAGGCTGTCTTGGCGAACCAGCCGTGCTAACCTTTGATAACTTACTTGGCGAGGTTACTTGGTTTGATAATGGGAATCCTGTAGGACAAGGACCAACTTTTACCACCCCTAGCCTGAGCTTTCAAAGATTCTACCAAGCGCAACAGACGATTCCCTCAAGCCCTCTCCAAGCAGGACCGAGTGGCACCGACTTTGGTGGTGGAGGCTACCACGGGTCAAACGGCTTCTTCCCTGCCCTAGAGTTTGATGCGGATACAAACTTTATAATTAAGTCCGTATTAGTCGATGCCGATGGTGCAGGAAACCGAACCATCGAGATTCGACAAGGCACATCCAATGGAAATGCCATTTATAGTGAAACCTTTTCGCTAATCGATGGCCCCCAGCGCATAGGATTAGACGCTGCCATTCCTGGACCAGGAACCTACTTTATCGGAGGAAATGGTATGGAATTGTATCGCAACAACTCGGGGACGGACTATCCTTATATTACAGAAGGTATTGTAACCATTACACGATCAACAGCCACAACTGACCCTGATGCATACTATTATTACTTCTATGACTGGGAGATTGCATTAGGACCTTGTGTAGGAAATCTAGTCAATGTATTTGCCGAGCCTATAGGGCTAAGTATGACAGCAAGTGGCATTGAAAACAATATAGACTTCAGCGCATCCACAACAAATAGCAGCCTTAATGACGAATGGCAATGGGATTTTGGGGATGGAGGAAGTTCCACAGATGCTAGTCCTAGTCATACCTATTATAATGTAGGAGACTACACCGTGCGTGTTACCGCGAACAAAGGATGTTCGAGAGATACGGTAATCACGATAACAACAATCTCCAACATCGATGACCCTGAGCACGCCATGAGGATTCAAGTCTATCCTAACCCAGGTAGCGACTTGGTTACATTAGATGTGGAATCACTTGAAAACTACTCTATTAATGTTTTTAGCGCTGACGGGAAGTGTATACATCGTATGGATGCCTATGCAGGAAATCGAAAGAACGTACTCAAAACAGCAACATGGAGTCAAGGAATCTATTGGATTTCTTTTGAAAGCAATGGATTCAATCATACGATTCCCTTAATTATAGAGTAAGTCATATTTCACGGGGTATTCTGTGGCAATATCACCCTCAAAATTTTGAGTTATGCACATGAAATGCACGACTTTTTTTTGGATTGTGTGTTACTTCCCATTAAACGTCTAGGCTAGCAGGGTATAATTATCTTTTTTTGATTTATGGATGACAAGGCCAAACGGATTGAATCGCTAACCAAGAAAGTCAGCGAAAACCTCTCGCAACAAAGAAGTCAACGTCAAGGAGAAATTGACGAACGAGGACGAATCATGCCCCAAGCGAGACATCTTGAGGAAGCGGTTCTCGGAGCGATAATGCTAGAGAAAGAATCTTTTGATGTAGTTTCCGGGATACTCAAGGAGGAAAGCTTTTACATCGATACCCACCAGCGCATCTACAAAGCCATGAGGCAGTGCTATGAGGAGAATCAGCCTATTGACATCCTAACTGTTGTTGAACAAGTCAAACTCAACGGTGATCTTGAGACGGTAGGTGGAGCGTATTACATCGCCGCATTAACCAACAAGATTGCATCCAGCGCCAATCTGGAATACCATGCAAGATTACTTGCTCAAAAGCACTTGAAGCGAGAGTTAATCTCTCTATCTAATGATTTCATTCGTGACGCCTTTGATGAGACGGTCGATGTATTTAATCTAATGGATAAGGCAGAAGCTTCTCTTTTCGCTCTTTCCGAGGATAACTTAAGAAAAAGTGCAGCGCAAATCAATAGTGTCTTAACCGACGAACTTCAAGAAATTGATGAGCGACGAAAAAAGGCAGTCGATGGTAACGTACTGACCGGAGTAGGTACTGCCTTTACCGACCTCGACCGAATCACTGCGGGATGGCAAAAGTCAGACTTAATCATCGTGGCCGCACGTCCTGGTATGGGTAAAACTGCATTCACTCTTGCCCTTGCACGAAATGCTGCGGTGGAGTTTGATAAGGGGGTTGCCTTTTTCTCGCTTGAGATGTCAAATAATCAATTGGTCTCACGATTAATTTCGATGGAGACTGAAATTGCTGGGGACAAACTCAGAAAAGGCACCTTACTCGAAAGAGAATGGGTAAGTCTTACCGAAAACATTGATGCGCTACAAAATGCTAAGATCTATGTCGATGATACACCAGCTATAAATGTCTTTGAGCTGCGCGCAAAATGTCGAAGGTTGGCCAAACAGGGCATTGACCTTATTGTGATTGACTATCTCCAACTGATGTCAGGTTCAGTAGATAAAGGAGGAAATAGAGAGCAAGAAATCAGTCAGATTTCAAGAGCCCTCAAAGGACTTGCCAAAGAACTTGATGTTCCTGTGATTGCCCTGAGTCAGCTAAGTCGTGCGGTAGAGACCCGTGGAGGAGTGAAGCGTCCGCAGCTTTCCGACCTGAGAGAATCGGGAGCTATTGAGCAGGATGCTGATATGGTTATCTTCCTCTATCGACCAGAGTACTATGGCATTACAGAAAATGAAGATGGATCAGATGCCAGGGGTACGGCAGAGGTAATTATTGCCAAAAATAGACATGGTGCTATTCAAACCGTGCGATTGAAATTCCTTGATAAGTTTGCCAAGTTCACCAATAACGATGGGAAGATCCTACCCCCTGAATCAGATCAGGAAACACGCACCTTTTCTTCAAAAATAAATGATGACGATGATATCTTAGACGGCCTCAGTCCAAAGGCCGACGACGCACCATTCTAGTCCAAGAAAAAGGTTAAAGACAGGAGGCACTGAGTCAAGCTAGACTATTTCTGAGCGCGCCATATCATAAGCATGGCCGTGCAAGCAAAAAAGATATTGGGCAACCATGCCCCTACCATTGGATTTAAAGAATAACCCAAGGTCCATGTCTCTGAGAACTTATTAAAAAAGACGTAAGCAACAGCCACTACCACTGCCCCTGCTAAATGAAGTCCAATACCCCCACGAACTTTTCTTGAAGCGATTGAAAAACCAATTAAAGTCATGATAATCATGGAGAATGCACTGGAACTCCTTCTATGAATTTCATAAGCCCAATAGGATTCACCGCCAGCACCTGAAGACTTCACAACCTCAAGATAATTCCGCAATTGTTTTGTCGTCATGGTCTCTCTCGTAGAAGGCAAGGCCATAAATGTTTTCTCCGTAATGGGAAGAATCGTATCAAGATATGGTTCCTTAAATGTCGCGCGTCTCATCGACATTGTTCCCTCCTCTCCCATTGACCGAATCAGATAGTTTTGTATTCGCCATAAACTTTCCTTTTCATTAATATCCTCCACCAAGGTCGCCTTAGTTGAACTCAGCTTCCAGACAAGTCGATGATCTTGAAATCGCTCAATGGAAAAGGAGACTGCACTTCGATCGTAAGCGTTCCATTGTTGGAAGTACATCGCCGTATTGGGATTGAGAAAACGATGCAAATCGTGCTGAAGATCAACTTCTTTGTTCCTCAAACGCCTTTCTTCAAAATCTACACGAGATTTATTGGATTCTGGTAAGACCTTATGATTAATCACATAGAGTCCGGCAGCAAAAAAACAGGCACCAATTAAATACGGAAGAAGTAACCTATAAAAAGAGATACCTCCACTAACTGAGGTTACAAACTCATTTCGGTACGCCAATTTTGAGGTAAAATAGACAATGGAGATCAGCAAGAACAGGGGTGCAAGAAGTACGGCAATGTGCGGGATGAAATGAATGTAATAATCCATAATAACCTCATCGGCCGGGATAGACTTCTCAATAAAATTGTCCAGTTTCTCGGAAAAATCAACCGCTGTAGCTACCAGAGTAAATAGGAATACCGTAAACAAAAAGCTTTTGATGAGCTTGGCTAAAATGTATCGATCGATAATGCGCATACTACCATATTCTATTATCTCTTAGAGACGCTGCATACAGCGATCAAGGGTTTCGTCCTTCCACGACGAGAACACCCCTTCTTGAATAGCCTTGCGTGCATCTGCCATCAGACTTAGATAAAAAGATAAGTTCTGTAACGAGGCAATCTGGGGACCTAAGCGCTCACCCGCTACAAACAAGTGGCGGAGATAGGCTTTGCTATGCCGTCGAGAGGTTACGGCACCCGAAGCAGCACTAATCGGTGAAAAGTCCGTAGCCCATTTTCTGTTTTTGATATTGATGATTCCCTCGTGGGTAAACAACATACCATTTCGCCCATTTCGCGTAGGCATTACACAATCAAACATATCAACGCCCAAGGCAATGCATTCCAATAGATTCTCTGGAGTACCCACACCCATCAGATAGCGCGGTTTCTCTTGAGGTAACTCGGCAGTACATACTTCCGTCATGGCGTACAAATCTTCCTTAGGCTCTCCTACTGATAATCCACCAATCGCATAAGCAAACGAATCGTACTGCATCACCGCTTGGCATGATTGCTTACGGAGATCCGCGAAAGTTCCACCTTGCACAATAGGTAGCATGGCTTGTTCATGACCATACGGGCAATCTGTCGATTGGTAGGCATCCCAGCAACGCGATAACCAACGATGGGTCAGTTCCATAGACTTTCTTGTATCCTCATAGCTAGCTGGCCATGCAGGACATTCATCAAATGCCATAAAAAAGTCAGCGCCAAGTGTACGTTGAATCTCTACAGCTCGTTCTGGGGTAAATTGGTGCTTAGACCCATCAATATGTGAATGAAACAGTGCTCCTTCCTCGGTAATCTTTATTCGATCGGCAAGAGAAAATATTTGATATCCCCCACTGTCGGTTAACATAGGACGATCCCAAGTTGTAAAACCATGGAGTCCGCCTGCTTTTCTAATAATGTCCAAGCCAGGGCGTAAGAACAAATGATAGGTATTACCTAGGATAATTTGAGCCTTGATTGAGTCCTCTAATTCCGCGAAATGAATACCCTTTACACTAGCTTGCGTGCCGACAGGCATGAAGATGGGCGTTTCAATAACACCATGATCCGTTGTTATTGTACCACTTCGCGCTTGGCTATTCGTATCTTTTGCGTCAATGTTGAACTTCACCGTAATAGATTATTTCGTCTTGGGCGTATTTATCCTTGAGCGAATATATCACATTCAGCGTCCATGGCTGAACAAGAAGTCCATAGAAAGAACACAATCCGTAGATGCCAAGGCAAAGACCGAGGGCATATCACTCGTATTATGTGTATACAACGAAGCGAAGCACCTGAAACAATATCTTGAGTCTTGGATTAATATAGACTATCCAAACCTTGAACTTATCATTATCAATGATGGATCAGACGACAACAGTCTTGACATCATCCACCAGCTTACAAAAGACCTTACCAATATTCAGGTTTATACCATTACTCATCAGGGTAAAAAGAAAGCGCTCGAAACTGGGATTCAAAAGGCAAACTTCCCATGCATAGCACTGACAGACATCGATTGCTTTCCCAGTTCACCTCAGTGGTTACATGTCATGGCAAATCACTTCAACCAACGCGGCTGTCTCATTGGGTATGCTCCTTATCATTATGAGAAGCATTCCCTATTAAATGGATTGATGCAATTTGATATGAAACTGCTTGGCGAAGATTACTTAAAGGCAGCTTCTCAAGGGAAGGCCTACATGGGTACAGGACGAAACATGATGCTTTGGAAACCTGATTACATAGAGTGGAAGGCAAAATACTCCAATAAGTTAGCCACAGGAGATGACGACTTGTTCATACAATACTGCGCTAAGAATAATCAATGTGACGTTGTACTCGACAGCAGATCATGGGTCTACTCTACTCCCCCTAAATCTATAACACATTACATACAGCGTAAGTCAAGGCATCAACAGAGTGGCAAGATTTACCCCTTGACCGCTCAAGTACGATTACTTCTCCTGATTCTTCCCACATTGGTGTATTCGTGGGCACTATTTTTCTCCTTTCTCAGTTGGTCGGCACCTCTGATTTTCATGTTATCCACATTGATGCACTATTTAGGGAGTGGTGGCAACCTTGTAAGACCAAGAAATACCAAGAAATTTCTCACTTTTGTCCTAGGGCGTTGGTGTTATGGTATCATCTTCCCATACAGCATCCTTCGCACCTTTTGGACAGAAAAAAGCAAATGGCTAGGTTAACAAAACTAGAGGATAATGTCTTGGTAAAGAGAGTTCGTGATGAGGGCGACCAGTTTGCCTTCGGAGCGCTCATGGAGAAATACCGAAAGCCTATATTCTTTACGATTCTAAAAATGGTAAACAATCGGGAGGATGCTGATGACCTCACCTTAGAATGCTTCACCAAGGCCTACAAGAACATCCATAAGTATGACAATAGCTATGCCTTCTCAACATGGATATTTAAGATAGCCTCCAATGGTGCCATTGACTTCATTCGAAAAAAGAGAATAGAGACTACCTCGATTGACCGAAACATAGGAGGAGAAGATGGAGAAGGAGGGACCAGCATAGCCAATATGCTTTCCGATGACAAACTCGATCCAGAAGAGGAAATTATTCGAACACAACGAAGTGATAAACTCCAGGATCTAGTGGCCTCCATGGATCCTAAATATGGGGAGTTGATCAAGCTCAGACATTTTGAAGAGTTAAAGTATGACGAGATTGTTGAGCGCACGGGCCTTCCTATAGGGACGGTTAAAGTTCGACTATCACGAGCTAAGAAACTCTTAGCCTCTATGCTAGACGATCGTCGCTTTACCATTTAGTTTTGGTTCAACTTGAGACATTTATACCTAGCCTCACGAAGGAACAGCATGATCAGTTCAATCTGCTTGCTTCAGAGTTTATCGCTTGGAATAACCAAATCAACATGGTCAGCCGTAAGGATACCGATTATCTCTTCGAGCGTCATATCCTCCATAGCCTCTCCCTACATTTTGTAGTAAATTTTTCATCTTACAAGCGTGTATTAGACATTGGAACCGGTGGTGGCTTTCCCGGTATACCGCTAGCTATTATGTTCCCAGAAACACAATTCTACCTCGTAGACTCTATTGGCAAAAAGATAAAAGTCGTCCAAGAACTGGCTCAATCATTGGGACTTCAAAATGTTAGCGCAACCCATAAAAGGGCGGAGTCCTTTACTGAAAAAGTTGACCTAGTCGTAAGTCGTGCTGTAGCACGCACTGCCAAGCTTGAAGCATGGAGTAAGGGAAAATTTAAGGGTAAACCGCGTTTCGCCTTTCTAAAAGGAGGTGATCTCCGTGAAGAAATTGAAGAGGCTCGCCTGCAGTATAGCATAAGCCCCATCTATCAATACATCGATTTACCTTTTTTTGAGACTAAGGCAATTGTCCATTATAATGTCAGCGCTTCTTGACCTCTGATAAGTCAAGGACATTGTTTACATTGGACACGAAAAAATATCGTAAATGAAATCTTTTAAGTTATTGCTCATAGTGTTCTCTTTAGCATCTAGCCTATTGATTATTTCTTGTAATTCATCATCAGAAAAGGAAGCAGCACCAGGTGTGGAATCTCCAAAACCTAAACCCAAAAGTGATGTTCCTGATGTTGATGACAGGTTAGATAATGAGGACCGAGAGATGCTTATAAGGAACTTTTTTCTAGCCTACGATACAGCAAAGAATGACGACGACTTTGACCAGTATCTATTCAACTATTATTCTAGAGAGTTATGGAGTAAGTATAGAGAGCAAGAAGGAGAAACACCTTATCAATACAGAAGAAAAACACATTATATAGATAGAATTTATCTTGTAGATGAGTCTAAAGACTCTTATCAATATCGAGTTGATTTCTCCTTCGATTATGAACTCAACAATCGAAGCGGTGTTTCCAAGGGATATAATCTTATAACCTTCAATGAGGAAGGTCTGATCATCGATCGCCAGGAGTTTCAATCATCCAATAGCTCGTCCTCAAATCGACCAAGGGAAGAAGTAGCAGAAGAGGAAAGTGGCTTTGCGCACCATAAGCAAACGATTAGGGATTGTTTCGCATCCTACGACCAGGCATATACCTATCAAGACATGCAGTCTTACCTCAACAACTACTATGTTGGAGAAGCGTATTCAAGCTGTCAAGCTCTTGAGGGGAATAGCTACAATAATTACACTTATAAAAACCATGTTATTCCGAGCTATGGTATCCAACTAATCTCAACACAGGCTAGTTCATGGACTTATGGGGTATCCTTCACCTTTGAATATAGCACCGCATCAAATAGCAGGATCAAAAGAGTTGAAGGCTATAATGAGTTTGTCTTAAACTATGGTGGAGCCATAATCTACAGAGAGCAGTAGGATCAGCTAATCTCTAAACATACTTTTACCCAAGTAGCAATATCACAGAGCGATCCATCGTGGATGGATAAAGGATTACTTCGCGCAATTGACCATACCGGAACAAGATTCGTGGTGTGCGCGGTATTGGGACTTCCATCTTCGTTTATCATAAAATCTGCATTGCCATGATCGGCAGTTAAAAAGATCTGGTAGTCCTCCTCGAGAAGGGTTTCTATCACATCTTGGGCACAACCATCTACTGTCTCTACCGCTTTGATAACAGCAGCAAAATCTCCTGTGTGACCAACCATATCAGGATTAGCGAAGTTTAGGCATAAAAAATCAGGCTGATCTTCCTTGATGCGCCGCTTGGCTTCTGCGGTTAACTCATAGGCTGACATTTCAGGCTGCAAGTCATAGGTGGCTACCTTGGGTGAAGGAATGACACATCGCTCTTCGCCATCAAATGGTGTTTCACGCCCCCCATTAAAGAAGTAGGTTACATGAGGGTACTTTTCTGTCTCCGCCATTCTAAGTTGTGTCAACCCCGCTTTTGAAATGGCCTCACCTAAGGTATTCTCAATATTTTCTTTGGCAAACAAAACAGGTATCGTATCAAAGGACACATCATAACGTGTCATGGTCACATAATTTGTATCGATGGATTCAAGCACTAATTCATCATCGGCTATTCCATAACAGAGAGCCTGTGTAATTTGTCTGCAACGGTCTGTTCTGAAATTCCAGCATAAGACCGCATCGCCTTCGGCAATACATAAGGCTTGATCATCACACAGAGTAGCTTCTAGAAATTCATCGGTTACACCCTTTCCGTAGAGTGACTTAATATGGTCTTCCATGTTTTTGATAGCTACCTGATGATTAGCTTGACCATGAATCAAGAGATCATAGGCTTTCTTCGTTCTCTCCCATCGCTGATCTCTATCCATAGCATAATAGCGACCTATGACAGACACTAAGCGCACTTGACTGTGCGGTTCAATATGT
>Ga0163109_10002016_pt1 | contig 15988 bp, 14 predicted proteins | sample CRUFie1St13metaG_FD_108704 | JGI IMG/M metagenome (GOLD analysis project Ga0163109, IMG submission 108704) | Marine microbial communities from the Costa Rica Dome - CRUD Field 142mm St13 metaG | ecosystem: Environmental > Aquatic > Marine > Oceanic > Photic zone | place: Costa Rica: the Eastern... | reverse complement strand
TCCAACACTAAAGATGAGGGATCGCTTGCGGAAAGTGGCTTGATATTCTGGCACATAGCCTGCAGGCTCAATGGCAATTGCCTCGCCATCGGCATACAAGTGAGGTAGGGTGTGTGTTTGCGGAATAGAATGGGTAAAGAGCGCTCCTATGTTAAGACGTGTTTTATCAGACACATTGAAAGCTGCTCCACCTGCTATAGAGTGCGCAGAGAGCAAAAAGTCCCCATCTCGATGGTATGTGGGCTTGAAACCTGCAGAATTGTAGTAGGAGTATCCTCCACTCACAGCCAATCGAGGCGTAATTGCATATTCTATGGCAAACTCATTTTCATTCTGATTGCTTTCAATCTCCTCTTCTCGTCCATTGAGGTCAGCTTGCTTAAAAAACCGCTGCTTAAAGGAATAAGCTAGAGTCAATCTGTCATTAGGCGTGTAGCTTAATCCTAGACCAAGGTAAGCGGGCAAGTCACTTGAGATGACTTCTTTGTCCGTGTAAACTCCTCCGCCATCTTTGCCATCAATGACTTCTGTAACTAAATCAAAGTCCGTTTTGTGCTCATATTTAGCAGCTATAACAATGTCTTCATGGGGCGTGAGTTGTATGGACACAATAGGTGTAAAGGCACCATCTTGTTGCTTCACATCAATGTATCGATCCGCACCGAGTTCGGCATAGGCTAATGCAGCAAGACCTGCGATTGTACTTCCTGTTGAATCTTCTACCTGGTATAAATAGGTTTCTGGACTTTGCCATCCTCCGAGATCAGGGTGGTATACTTCAATGTCGGTAACGTAGCCTTCTGCTTGGGTGATCTGCTGAGCATATCGCACTTGGGCACCAACAGAGACCCAGTCATTGACCTTATAGGCAACTCCTACAAGTCCTCCTGGGCTAAATCCGACCCCTTGGCTCTCAAAGTTGTAACGGTAGTCTGTAAGTCCAGAATAATTCGCATAGTTTCCAAGCGCTGCTTCATCCGCATCTATAGTGTTTAGAAAGGAAGCTTGGAGGGCAGGAATGATATCTGCAACTCCTCGATCGGAAGCCGGCAAATCAGAGAATTTTGCACCGCCTGCTCCGGCAACCATCATAATGCCTCCATGAAAATTCCAATTTCCTTTTTTATAGGCTAGAAATGTACTCGGGAAGATGTATCCCGAAGCCTTTCCTGAATAGCTTTTCGGACGATCAAAAAAGACATAGTCATTATCGATTTCGACCCATTGATTCAGCATTTGATTATTAAACGTGAAATGAAAGCCTTCGTCAAGATTTACCGTTCCTGCGGGGTTAAAGAATACAGCATCAATCTCTTGGCTTGCCTGTCTGGCAGGCATTCTCACATAAGACGCCGATTGATTAGGAATCGTAAAAAGATTTACTTGGGCTTGTTGACTCGGCGTTGGAGCTTGAATTTCCTGTGCGGTCAATACGTTTGGGATTAGGCAGAGCGCGCTCAATGCCACGCCACCAATGAATTCAATTGTCTTTAACATGACTCAAACTTAGATAAAAAAATACACCTCAATTAAAATCTCCGCATATTCGCATTCATGAATGTTGAAAACGAAATCGCTAGAAGGAAAACCTTTGCTGTTATCGCGCACCCTGATAGTGGAAAAACAACACTGACTGAGAAATTACTGTTGTTTGGAGGGGCAATTCAAACGGCTGGTGCAGTTAAGTCCAATAAGGTTAAAAAGACGACGGCTTCTGACTTTATGGAAATTGAAAAGCAACGGGGAATATCGGTTGCCACGTCGGTAATGTCTTTTGAATACGATAATAGACTGATCAACATTTTAGATACTCCTGGCCACAAAGATTTTGCAGAGGATACTTACCGCACCTTGACGGCGGTCGATAGCGTGATTCTTGTAATTGACTGCGTAAAGGGGGTAGAGGAGCAAACTGAAAAGTTGATGGAGGTTTGTCGTATGCGGGATACTCCCGTGCAAGTATTCATCAATAAAATGGATCGAGATGGTCGAGATCCTTATGATTTGATTGAAGAGGTTGAAGAAAAACTGGGTATTCAAGTATTTCCTGTGACCTGGCCTGTGGGTATTGGAAAGGAGTTTAAAGGCGTATGGCATTTGCAAGATCATCAAATGACGGCCTTTACCGCAGGAAGTGCTGGCGAAGAAATGACGGTCTTCAAGGATAAAGAGTCTGAGGGCCTGACCAATTTTATTGGTAACACGTTCGCAGAGCAACTCGATGAAGATTTGGAGTTTCTCAATGAGTTATACGATGATTTTGACCAAGAGGCCTACCTCAATGGGCAGTTAGCTCCAGTATTTTTTGGTTCAGCGATTAACAATTTTGGTGTTCAGGAATTATTGGATTATTTCTTAAAAATCGCGCCTTCTCCGGTTGCGCGCCCAACTCAGGCGAGAATGGTTGAGCCCCTAGAAAGGAAGTTTACCGGCTTCGTATTTAAGATTCATGCTAATCTTGATCCAAAGCACCGAGATCGAATTGCTTTTTTGCGCATTTGTAGTGGGGTTTTTGAACGAAACACCTTTTACATGCATACGCGCATTAATAAGAAATTGCGCTTTAGCAACCCTACGTCTTTTATGGCCTCAAAGAAGTCTATCGTTGATATGGCTTTCCCGGGCGATGTCGTTGGACTCTATGATGCGGGGAATTTTAAAATAGGAGATACACTTACCGAAGGGGAGGAGTTGTTTTTCAAAGGAATTCCAAGTTTTTCTCCAGAGATCTTTAAAGAAGTCGTTAATCGTGATCCGATGAAGTCCAAGCAATTGGATAAAGGGATTCGTCAGTTATCGGATGAAGGGGTTGCTCAATTGTTTATTCACCCTGTCGGTCAACGTAAGATCCTGGGTACGGTAGGGCCTCTCCAATTTGAAGTGATTCAACATCGCTTGTTAGGGGAGTATGGAGCTAAAATGGACTTCCAACCCTTGAACTACTACAAGGCTTGTTGGATTCGAAGTGATAAGCCAGAGGCCATGGCCGAGTTCAAAAAGCGTAAGCATCAGCATGTGGTCAAGGATAAGGATGATAACGACGTATTTCTGGCTGATTCAGCTTGGATACTCAAGGTATGTCGTGAAGATTTTCCTGATATTCGATTCTATACGACCTCGGAGTTTAAGGTAGACCTTATGGCCGGGTAGGTCAGTTTCAGCTACCTATACATTTGAATATGAGGAATACCATCCTCTAAATATTCGTCTCCAGTGGACTGAAAGCCAAAGCTCTTGTAAAAACCAAGAAGATAGGACTGCGCCGATATTCTACATTGTCCACTGCCATGAAGGGATTCCATTAGGTCTAATGAACGTGTCATAAGTTCTTGGCCAAGCCCTTTGCTACGGTAGTCCAAATGAGTCACTATACGTGATAAGCTTGCTTCCTCATAACTCACCTTGGGAGCTAGAATTCGAGCATAGGCTACAATGTTACTTAGTTTATCCTCGGCCCAGATATGCCAAGCGCCTTCATCTTTTCCATCATTATCAAGATAGACACAATCTTGCTCAACAATAAACACTTCTTGGCGAAGGGTCATAATGTTGTAGAGTTCAAGGTTGCTTAGCTTTTCAAAGGGTTTGTCAATCCAAGTAAGTGCCATGGTTTTATGCTATGTACTTAGAAAGTTAAGGTGGTTTTGTCAAACATTGTTTGTTACGTCCGCAGCGAAAATTGTTCAACAAAAAAGCGGAAGACCCTTGAAAACATATAGCCGATAAGGCTTCCAAGGAAGAGTCCAGCTACGATATCTTTTGGATAATGAACGCCAACAACCATCTGCGCCCATACAATGAGAAAGACCCATATTAAAAAAAATATAGCCTGTGTTTTAGAGAAACAACGGCTTCCTATCCAAAAAATAGCGAGTGCCATGTGATTGGTAGCATGGGATGATGGGAAGCTGTAGGATTTTGGACAATAATCTAAAAGCAGTTGGAATCCTAAAAGAGGTTCCTGGCAAGGCCTTGGGTATGCGAAATATGGTTTAAGGATATGAGAGGACACTATATCACCAAGACCTGCAGCGAGCGCTGAGCAGACAAGAAAGGTTATGGCGACTCTCTTTTCTTGTCGCATAAATAAATAAATGCCGATTAAAACGTATAGAGGAATCCATGTCATTTTGTTGCGCAGGACAATGGCCAATTCATCAAAAGATGCCGGAGTAAATGTTTGAATCTGATGAAGCCATTCTGCTCCCATAGAAAGTTATTGTTTTTGAGCAATCAGGATTAATCGAGGAGAACGTTGCTTATCAAAATAGTTGAGCGAATAGTCTCCAAACACCTCTTTGCAAACAAGATTATTATCCTTGAAGCATTGCATGAAATCCTCTCTGACTAGGCCAAAGACTCTTTCTTCATGTTCTTGCCATTCATCATTTCGCTTAAAACGTATTCGCTTGATAAGGACTCGGTCTTTAACTGACCGCTCAATGTGATAACGAATCCCCTCCTTGTCAATAACTTCTTCCGCTTTCATTTTGGCAACCGCAGGAAATACATTGATAAAGTCAATAATCAGTAGTCCATTTTTCTTTAGGCAAGCTGCGGCGTGTTTTAAGGGAAGCATATTCTCTTCCATATTATCAAAGTAGCCCAAACTAGTAAACAGACTTGCAATTAAGTCGAATTGGCCAAATGGAAAAGGTTCTCGCATATCATGAACATGGAATGCCAGATCATGTACATTTTTATCTTGGGCTTGTTCAATACTGTTTTTAGATAAATCAAACCCCACCGTACTATGCCCAAGGTTCGCAAAGGTTTGTGCATGTCTTCCTTTTCCGCATGCCATATCAAGCACTCGCATGTTTGGCCGATTGATTAAATCATGAAGGTGTTGAATAAATGATTCAGCTTCCTCTTGATTGCGGTGATTGTAGAGTGTGTGATAGTCTTCGGAATCAAACCATTCTCTAAACCAAGAATTTATTGGCATGACGGGATTTAGCGTGTTTAATTGATGGAAGATACATATCTTCAATTACTGAACAACCTTGTTTATGGCTTTAATGAAAAGAATATCAGGAATTCGAGGGACTATCGGGGGATTCTTGGGTACGGGGCTAACTCCTTACGACATTGTGGTATTCGCTTCGGGCTATGCGCAATACGTTCTATCTCAACATGGAAAAGGGAGTATAGTCGTTGGTCGAGATGCTCGTATCTCTGGAGAAATGGTGTCTTCACTCGTCATTCGAACCTTGCAAGGTATGGGCTTGGACGTGGTAGATTTAGGGCTTGCAACAACACCTACTACGGCCTATATGGTGTCATCCAGCAATGCAATAGGCGGTATCATCCTGACAGCAAGCCATAATCCAAAGCATTGGAACGCCCTTAAAATGCTCGACGAAAATGGAGATTTTGTATCCGAAGAAGCGGGGAAAGAGATTTTGAGACTCAGTGATTTAGCAGATTTTCAATATGCTACGGTCGATGAACTCGGCAAGGTGGAGACTTTTGATGAGGCGTTAGATCGACATATTGAGCATATTCTTTCCCTAGATCTAGTTAATCCTCAGGGAATTCGAGCCTTAGATCTCAAAATTGTAGTTGATGGAATCAACTCGATTGGGGCACATGCGGTTCCCAAATTATTAAATGCCTTAGGGGTTAAAAAAGTCAGTGTGATTTTTGAAGAGATGAGTGGTGATTTTAGCCATAATCCAGAACCGCTTCCAGAACACCTAACTGAGCTATCTAACGTCGTTCGGCGCGAAGAAGCAGACCTTGGAATTGCCGTAGATCCTGATGTAGACCGCCTAGCTTTTGTACGTGAAGATGGTGAACCCTTCGGAGAGGAGTATACTCTAGTCGCTGTTGCTGATTATGTCTTAGGCAATACACCGGGTTCAACCGTTAGTAACATATCCTCATCGAGAGCTTTAGGTGAGGTGACACGGAGCCATGGACAAAGTCATTATTCATCAGCCGTTGGAGAAGTGAATGTGGTACAGAAAATGAGAGAAGTGGATGCGGTTATTGGTGGAGAAGGCAATGGAGGGATAATCTATCCTGAAAGCCATCATGGTCGGGATGCCTTAGTTGGCATTGCACTTTTCCTATCGCATCTTGCCCAAGAAAAAAAGTCTATATCCGCGCTCTCTGCCGGATACCCAAAATATATCATGAGCAAGCAGAAGATGGATTTAGATCCTTCTTTACAGTTTGATACGATTGTTCAGGCCTTGAAGTTTAAATACAAGCAATACGTGATTGATGAGCTTGATGGGCTGAAAATCACCTTTGACAATGACTGGGTTCTGATACGTCCATCGAATACAGAACCGATCTTAAGGATTTATTCCGAAGGGAATAGTCAGAACCTGGCAGAGAATATTGGTCGGCAAATTATGCAGGATATCGAGGAAATCCGACGAGAAAACGTGGCTTGATATGAGAACGGTTTACTTCGATCATGCTGCAACAACTCACCTCTATCCCGAGGTATCTAGCCGTTTGTCTGCAACACACAATGAATGCTTTGGTAATCCGTCGTCAAGTCATTCCGGTGGCAGAAAGGCCAAGGCCCTCATTGAAAATGCTCGACGAAGTATTGCCAAGGAATTAGCGGTAAAAGCAAAAGAAATTGTGTTTACTGCTTCGGGGACGGAGGCAAACAATTGGGTGATCAAGCATGCTGTAGCTCATTTAGGAGTTCGGCATGTCATTACATCGAAAATTGAACACAAATGTGTAGCACGGGCTATAGAATACGTGCATGGTCAAGGGGCAGAGGTGACGTATCTAGAGAATGATGACCAGGGTGTGATATCCTGTTCGGCCCTCGAAAAAGCACTAGCAAAAACGGACCATCCTACGTTGGTTGCCATAATGCATGCTAACAATGAGCTAGGAACATTACAGCCTGTTAAGGAAATCGGTGAATTGTGCCAAAAGTACAAGGCATTGTTTTTCAGTGATACCGTTCAAACCATTGGTCATTATGCTTTTTGTCCTCGAGACTACCATATGGACTTTTGTTCAGCTTCTGCGCATAAATTTCATGGACCGAAAGGAGTGGGTTTTGTTTATATCAACGAAAATCAAAAATTAAAACCTTGGATACTCGGTGGAGGGCAAGAGTATGATTATCGATCAGGTACAGAAAATGTTCATGGAATTGATGCCATGGCACTGGCCTTACAACTTTCTAATGCCAAGGAAGATCATCACAAACAACACGCATTGCACCTAAAAGAAGCCCTATGGAAGGGCATTCAGGAAGTTTTTCCTGATGTGTATCAAAATGGGCATCCAACTTCATGTCTTTACAGTGTGCTAAACGTTTCTTTCCCTGCTCATATACCCAAAGAACAATTCCTTTTTGAACTTGACATGGCAGGTATCTATGTAAGTGGAGGTAGTGCGTGTTCATCAGGGGCGGCCAAGGATTCTCATGTTCTGCAGGCAATAGGACATGACAATACTCGAAAAGCGATCCGATTTTCTATTGCCTATTCCAATACACTGGATGATGTGCAGCATGTGGTAGAAGCCCTCAAGTCACTAAAAGCTCGGTATCAACGGAATTCGGTTTCCGCCTAAAGACTGCTTAGGAATTCCGCGAGATCAACTCCGTCGGCATAATCTAAAAGGCTTGGATTTTGTGCTTGTCCAAGATTTCCCATTTTCTTTGAAACGACTGTTTGCAGCGACTCTCTATGCTTATGTATAAAATCCTCTATATCGTCTTCAGTAGTATATCGTGTAACATTAACACAGGTCAATGGTGGATTCAAGTCATCGGCTTCACGAAGCGTCAACCAGCCATCACTAAAGGAGACTTCCTTGTTCATTAAGCTAATCGTATATCTGTATTGGTGGTTTTCTTTCCAGAGGTGTTCGCTGAGTTCAGGATATAGGCTTGAGCAAGCTTCAAAAATGGGGTCTAAGGCGAATTCTTTGGGAACGATAAGGTGGTGAATGTTTCGGCATCCCATACCGTGATAACGCAAGATATCTTCAGCAAGCTTTTCAAAGTCATTTGTGTTTTCCTCACCTCGCAAAATCCCGACGCTTCGACGGTTACGACGGAATACATGGGGCTTTTTACCAAAATATTGTGTGAAATACGGTTGCGCTTGGTCACTACCTGTGGCAATGGACGCGTCATAGTTAGAAATTCGATCGGATATCAGCAATACCCGATTTGGGAGATGACTATTAATGAGCTCAACAAAATATGCTGTTAATACACTGTCTTTGCTCGAGGGTTTTACCAAGGCGTTGTGTCCTGCAAGCAGAATACAGATAAGGTCGCTAGCGAAGCTAAGCGGAATATTTCCTGACGGGATTAATGCAATGGTTTTACCCTCACTACTTTCCTTACAAGAGGCTAAAAATTCCTTCATCGTGGATTCTTGCAGGAGTCCGTCGCATATGCATTGAATTCTATGATTAATCTGAGACTTTGTAAACCATGCATTCTCTTGAGAAGCCCTGTAATACGGCAGGTCTTCACGCTCCAAACAGTGGGTAAATTCTTCCTTAACTCGTAAAAGTGCCTCTAATGTTGGATACGAACGCATAAATGTCGATAATTTCTGTTGGCGAAAGTACTTGATTATGCTTGATTACGTTTAGACCTTGTTATCTTTCTACTCGATGACTACGTCTAAGCCTATCGCCATCCTTTTTGGGGGAGTTTCGGAAGAAGGTGCTATTTCTGCCGCAAGCGCCCGAAATCTCTACAAAGCCATCGATCGTTCGAGGTATAATCCCTTTTTAGTGGAGCTCACAAAGGACAACACCTGGAAGGTTCTTGGCGAAGATGATGCGGTGCTCATTGAACGACCTCTGCATGACTTACGCGGTCATAGTGATGGTCATCCCCATGATTTTGACATGGCCTTAGTGCTAATTCACGGTGCACCTGCAGAAAATGGTCAACTACAACCTCTTCTAGAGGCTCAAGGTATAGCCTATTCGTGTTGCTCTATGAAAACGTCGTGTCTCACTTTTGATAAACAGCTCACCAAGGTCATTGCTCAGTCAGTCAAGGTTCGATGTGCAAAGGGGCAGTCTTTGCATAGAGAGGAGATAAGTACCTTCCATTGTACGCTTGATTTTCCTGTTATTGTGAAGCCTAACGAAAGTGGTTCGAGTTACGGCGTACATAAAGTAGATAGTAAGGATGCCTTAGAGGCAGCACTTCGAGATGCGGGGAAATATTCTGATAAAATACTTGTGGAGGAATTTATTGTTGGGCGAGAGGTAGCGGTAGGACTCATCCAGCAGAATGATGATGTACATGTTTTCCCAATAACAGAGATTATTCCAGAGGGCGCATTTTTTGACTATGAAGCAAAATATGAAGGCAAATCCCAAGAAATCACTCCTGCAGACATTGATGATGAAGTGAAAATCATTTTACATGATCGAGCAAAAAAACTATACGAGGCATTTTCACTGCAAGGCATCGTTCGAATTGATTTCTTTGTAACGAAAGAGGATGTATTTTTGATTGAAATCAACACTATACCAGGTATGTCGGCAGCAAGCATTATCCCTCAACAGTGTGAGGCCTACGGGTGGTCACTTCAGCGGCTATCGAATCATATGATTGATGCTGCATGGTTAAATCATAGTGTGAACCAATCCAATACGATATGAAATATAGAGGCCTTATTCTATCGACACGACTCCTGTTGGTTTTAGTGAATATCTTGATTGCAGCGGTTGTCTTTTATTTCTTTTTGAAGAAATCTCATCACGCCTTATATGAGTCTACAGCGCACGGTGACGAATATGTAGTCGCAAACTATGAAAATGCTAAACTTGAAGATGCTATCATGGCTGGATCGTTGCACGGATTGCAATTTGTTGTGGTTGACTCAATCTATGATCCTAGCTATCCCAAAGGGGTAATTATCAAACAGAATCCAAGCCCGGGATCAAGAGTTAAGCGAAACAGGAAAATTTACGTGAACATCACTACCGCCTCGGTTCCAATCCGTGAGGTGGACTTCGGGGATTTTGACCATATGGAAAAGACCCTTCAAAGAGTCTCTGACTATTATTCCATGCAGATGTTTCCGATTGATACGTTGTTCCAGCCGGCTTGTATTACCCCAGGGTCTGCACCGAAAGTCCTTGAGCTTCGACACAAAAACAAGCGTATTGAAGGCCCGCAAAACATTCGGCTAACCGATACAATTCAAATTGTGGTTGAAAAGCCGCTCTATCGTTTTTACAATGCACCGCAGCTTATTGAGTTACCTTTTAGTGCAGCTATGGACGTCTATAATCAATGGTCAAGCAGAATAACAGAAGAAAACTGTGGCGTTCGTCTTAGGGTTTATGTTGAACTAAGTGGGTTTGAGAAGCCTTTGGAATATGGTGAGGAGATTGATTCCTTGTTTAATAATGGCCTGATCTCAGCCAATGAATATTACGCCATTGATGACTACATTGTCGTATTCCAGAGTCATTTCAATAAGGGCTCTTTAGTTGATGCATCTAAGGCTCAAGAAGTACAAGCCAACAGTGATTTTAGAATCTATCTTAATGCAACTATGACGCCTCAAGATATCCAGATACTAGCACAAAAAGGATATCGCCGTTATGCAAATTTGAATAACAATGCCAATACGTTCTAGTTCTAGCTACCAGATTATCGTACAAGGAATCCTTGTTTTCCTATTCTCATTTGTCGGGTTTTATTCAGCAAACTCACAACGGGAAAGTTTAAATAGTGATAACTCCACGGATGTGGGATATGAGGAGGGTGATAAGGTGAAATCCTTGACTACTGAGATAGGACTTCCCGTGCTTTATCTTCTTGATACCGTTAGCCTTCCTTTTGTCGATGACTTCTCAAGGGATCGGTCGACGGCACGGTCTTTACCCATTAGCTCGGATACCTTCTTTTATGTCACGGGCGATTGCTTATATAGTTTACCAGGTATTGAGTTGTCTTTTGAATCGATGCACAGGGATACTGCGTGGTCTTATTCTTATGATTTGGTTGCAGGTCAGTTGGATAGTATGGCGCTTCCAGCGCAAACAATTATTCAGTGGGACAATGCTGGATGTCAGTTCACTTCTTTGGATACGCTCTTTTTATGGCCTGAATATTATCGCTATACCTATGACTCACTGGGTGTAATTCTAGATTCTTCTCTTGTTATGGGGGATACTACACTATCACTAACATCCCTAGTGGTTGAGCGCTATACCTCTTCGGTTGTGTGGCAAAATAATGGGGCCTATATCAACGCAACCTATCCAATTTTCCCTCCCAGCATAGGGTGCGCCACATTGGATGGGCTTAGTGCTTCGGGTATGCCTTACGATAAAAGTAATACAGAAGCCTATGGAGTGGCTGATTATTTGACATCCTCGCCGATCAATCTACAGGGGTTGAGCAATGATTCCAATGTTTACCTAAGTTTCTTTTATCAACCTACAGGTCGTGGAAATTTTCCAGATGCCGAAGATTCATTAGTGGTAGAGTTTCTGAATGAAGCAACAGGCCAGTGGGTTAATGTGTGGAGCAGTCCTGGCATTGATTCTGCTGACGTTCCTCTTTTCACTCAAGTTTACATTGAAGTAAGGGATACCAATTTGTTAGCTGGCCCGAGGTACTTCTACAATGGCTTTAAGTTTCGATTTAAAAACTACGCTACGTTGGCGGGGAACAACGATCATTGGCATATTGATTATATCCGTTTAGATCATTCCAGGAATCCCAATTCCTCGGATACCTTGATTCAGGATGTTGCCTTTATTGAACCGTATCCCAATATTTTCACAAAGTACTCCCAGATGCCATGGCAGCACTTCTTGGCCAATCCTAGTTTGGAGGACACCTTGTCCATTCCGATTCGTGATAACGGGCAACTCGGTGGAATTACGGCAGGAGCCATGCCTTTAGAGGCGTATACCATAGAAAATGCAACAGGTGATACAATCTATGCCTTAACAGGACAAAACTTTAACCCTACAAGTGTTATTCGCTACCGGGAAATCTACCCAAATGATGATTTTACTATTCCTATGTCTCCTGTATCTGGTGACACAGCTCAGTGGGATGCCTCTATTATCGTAAGTCCTTCAAGTCAAAATGACATTTTGGGTAATGATACCTTGCGTGGATTCTTTCCCTTCAGCAAAGAGTTGGCCTATGACGATGGGTCTGCTGAGCGTTCATATGGTGTTGAAGGGGGGGATCAAGTAAAGAAGTTTGCTTATCGATTTGACCCAATCATTGATGATTCAATTTCGGGACTTCGTTTTCATTTTAGTCACACCGATGTGGAGGTAAGTGATATGGTATTCTCTATTTATTTATGGGATTCTCTCGAACTATACACATCGAATCCCTATGAAAACGTAGTCTATGCACTTACGAATGTTAGGCCAACTTATCTGGATACCTTAAATGGCTTTGCAACCTTTTCATTGGATTCTTTAATTCCCTTTACGCGGACAATATATGTGGGGTGGTCTCAAGTGGATAACCGAAACCTACAATTGGGTTTTGATGTAAACAGCTCTAAAGGGAGAAACAACATGTTTGTCAATCTATCGAATCGATGGGAGGCCTCTTCGATAAATACTGTGGGGAGCCCGATGATTCGTCTTGTTCTGAACGATGAGGCAGATTCTATACCTAGTAGTGTAGACGATGTAACTAGCCAATGGACGCTTTCAGTCTTTCCAAATCCCGCGTCAGAAACCATTTTTATCCGGGGTTTGGAACGGATAGATGAAGCGTCTTATCAATACAAGATCATTGATAGAGTGGGCCGTCTTATTCAGGAGGGTAGTGTAGCTGAAAGTGGTATTAATCTACAGGAGTTGTCAAGTGGAACCTATCTCTTGATGATTCAGCAGAACAGTAATCGTAACGTGGGGCATTGTATTCAATTTATCAAACCTTAACGAAGCGCTGATGGTGAAAGAAAGTATCATTTTATATGATGGACACTGCATGCTTTGCTCAAGGTTTGTGCAGTATGTGCTTCGTCATGATGATGGTATGTTCTTTCGCTTTTGCCCTATTCAGTCAAACAAAGCCAATGATTTGCTTAAAGAGGCAGGTTACAAGGACCCCGTGGATTTAACTACAATTCTTTTGATCACTCCTAGGGGTGCACAAAAAGAATCAAATGCTGCGCTCTCCATTCTTTGTCGTCTAAAGGGCTTATCCCCTTTGCTGGGATTGGGTTGGCTTTTGCCATCGATCCTACGCGATACGGTCTATCGTTTGGTTGCTCGAAATAGAATTCGTGTTTTTGGTGCTCGAACAGAATGTTTTCTTCCTGATGCTACCTGGTCAGATCGATTAATAACGGACTCAACAATAAACAATGGCTAAGAATCCTTCTGCATGGCGTAAAATGGTCTTGCCTTTGGGCATTATCTTTCTTTTGCTGGCAGTAGCGTTAGCCTACTTTGCCTTTATCGTCTGGGGTGGAACGAACATTGTAAAAGATGATGTTTTTATTCTTGATGAAAAGATGTCCATTGAAGATGCGACGGATTTACTGTCTGAAGAGGGATTTGTCAAGCACACAAAGGGTATGCGATGGCTAGCTGAGCAAAAAAAGATTAAAGAAGTGTTTCCCGGGTATTATTCGATTGATCCTTCGATGAATAATAATGATGTATTAAATGTATTGCGCCAAGGAAAATTCCAAACCAATGTGGTCTCTGTGACGGTACCTGAGGGAAAGTGGAGGCCAGAGGATGTTTCGGCATCAATTGCTCATCAATTAAACTTGGCGGGGGACGAGAAAATCCAGTTTGTTAATGATCTATTGGGATATTTTTCATCGTACAAGCCTAATTCATCATTATCTAGTAATTGCGCATACACTTGTATAGAAGAGGTGGACAAGGACTTACCCAACTTCTTTGAGTCAATCATTCCCAATACCTATTCCTTTGAGCGCAGAGCTACCGCAGAAGATGTATACCGACGTTTACTGGATGAGCAGGCAATTTGGTGGAATACAGAATCTAGAATAGCAAATCTTGAGAGACTTGGTCTTTCTCCTAAGGATATCATAATTATTGCCTCCATTGTTGAAAAGGAAACCAACTATTCTGAGGAAAAGGGTGATCTAGCCATGGTGTATATCAATCGAATCGCAGGTCCCAATGAGTCTGCTGGCTATCTTCAAGCCGATCCAACCAGTAAGTTTGCTGTTGGAGAACTATACTTACGAAGGGTGACAAAGAAAGAAATACAATGTGATTGTCCCTTTAATACCTATAAAACAAAAGGACTTCCTCCTGCTCCTATTTGCCTACCATCAAAGGAAACGATCGATGCAGTGTTAAATGCCCAGCCCCACGAATATTATTTTTTTTGTGCTGATCCCGCAAATTTCAACCTGCCACGTGATCAACATAAACATATTTTGTCAAAGAATTACGAGGAGCATAAAGTGGTTGCAAAGGCCTATCAATCTGCTTTAGATGAATACCTGCGTAAAAACCCCTGAGCAATGAACGATGCCTTTCGATACGACATACGGGTTCGCTATGAAGAGACGGATGCCATGGGTATGGTGTATTATGGCAATTATGCTCGGTACCTTGAAGTCGTGCGGGCGGAAATGATTCGAGCTGAAGGATTGTCCTATGCATCGATGGAAGAACAAGGCGTTTTAATGCCTGTACTTCGTATGAATATTACGTATCGAGGTGTCGCAGTTTATGATGATCTTATACAAGCTAAGGCCGCTATTCTTGGAGGAATCGGTAAAACGATTATTTACAAAACGGAATTGTTTGTGAAAGACCGATTAATCAATGAAAGTGAAGTGGAGTTAATCTTTTTAGATCGAGCGCGTCGGCGTCCCGTAACTTGTCCTAGTGCTTTTGTGGCAGCGTTGGAAAAATATTGTATCCTCTAAACCCTGTTATGACAATTATTTATTGGTTAGTAACCTTTGTGCAGGTAATCATTGAGAGTTTTCGAAAGCACCCGATTGATATCAGGGCTCAGGCAGTAGCGTTTAGTTTTTATGTGGCCATATTCCCCTTTATTTCCCTTTTTTATGAGGTAGTTGATCAACTTGACCATAAGCTATCTATGGTCCATTTAGAGCCGAGTATTTCATTTCTATTCCCCTCGAGTATAGGAAGTAATGTTTTGGTCGACAATGTATCGCATAGCTATGACAGCCAATCCATATGGACGATATTACTCAGTGTTGTGATGCTACTGTACTTTACATCAAAGGGAATGGTCATGCTGATCCGTGCCATGAATAAGGTCGAAAATCACTATGAATCTTGGGGCTATTTTCGAAATAAATCGGTGGGTTTTGGCTTAACTATGATGCTCCTCACAAGCATTGTACTTCTTTTTGGTCTAAATGCTTATTCGTTGCAGCAAGCCTCAACCTTTCATTCCATCCTTGCTGGTCTAGCAAAATTCGCTCTTTTGGTGCTTAACATTGCGGTGATTCATCGTTTTGGCAGCAGTATCAAGCATAAAGAGCACTTCTTTTCACCAGGCACCTTTCTTACAGCTATCGGCCTATTTGTATTGTCTCTTATCTATAGTTGGATTCAGACCCACTTCTTTGCTCATAAGTCGGTTGGGGGAATAATAGGCCAAAATCTATCCTTATTGCTCTGGCTTTACTTCTGTGCAACCTTCGTACTCCTTGGGCATGATATCAATGATGCGATTGCTCAGACGAGGGCAAAACACACTGCACAACGCTAGTAATATACACGTTGTTTATTCCTGTGGAAGAAAAACTGTCTTCTTAGTCTAGGAGTTCTTATCTTTACTAGGTAAGGTGCTTGGTAAAAGAAGTGAAAAGGGAATATGGTGAAAATCCATAGCTGTCCTCGCAACTGTAAGTCCTTGAAGCTTATGCATTAGGCCACCGTGATGAAAGATTAAGTCATGGGAAGGCGCATAAGATGGGATAAGTCAGGAGACCTGCCTTACGGTATTTTTTAACAGGGTGTCGGGGATTGCACGCTATAAATGACCTTCCTATGG
>Ga0163109_10002015_pt1 | contig 15989 bp, 19 predicted proteins | sample CRUFie1St13metaG_FD_108704 | JGI IMG/M metagenome (GOLD analysis project Ga0163109, IMG submission 108704) | Marine microbial communities from the Costa Rica Dome - CRUD Field 142mm St13 metaG | ecosystem: Environmental > Aquatic > Marine > Oceanic > Photic zone | place: Costa Rica: the Eastern... | reverse complement strand
CCAAAAGATTATCAAAGAGATATTCAGGATATTGATGCTTACAATTCTTTCTTTGAAAATGATTTGGAAATAATACAGCAAACAATTGATAATCAAAAACTCAGCCAAAGTGAACTACGAGATATAAAATTATTAAAAAAGAATTTTCAAAAAATTCTTAAAACAAAAAAATATCAGATAAACCTAAATACCGGTCAAAAATATTCTGAAGAACTTGTAAAATTAATATATCAATTTAACCTTCCTATAAATATTTCATGGGATGAAAACAAATCAAATGTAATTCCAGAAGATCTATTTATGAAAAAGATTGAGGGATTTTGTTCTAGTCTTTATGAAGATTCCATCAGCTCCATAAACAAAGAAATTATCAAAATTCCTGGTTCAGTATTGGTTATTTATTCTGATCAATACGAGTCTATTGTTAAAAAAATAGAATTGGTAAATTCAAAAATTTATTCTGTAAATTATGATTCTAGTAATTTTCAAGAATTTGCATCTAGAATACTCGGGATTGATTTAAGTGAAAGAAGGTTCAAAAAAATATCTAACTTGAACCCCAATCAGGTAATGAATTTTAACCCACGGTCTAGATCTGATATTAAACAAATTGTAATGTTATTGAAGCCTCAAGAATTCAAGGCAATGATTCCTGCGCTTAGATATCATGGTGGCAATAAATTTAAATATATAAACTTCGTTTCTTCTTTGGAGGACTTAAATAATTCATTAGAATTAATGGATTATGAAGATTCTCACACACCCATTTCATTTTTTTTATCAAGAAAAATACAAAATGAAGCCATGATGTCAATTAAAGACTATCTGGAATACGGAGTGTTAAGCGATTGGTTGTTAGATCAAGTTTTTGAACAAGCTGGGGTTCAGTCAGCAATAAGAAATGGGGCTACAGGAGTCATTTTTTATAACTCGAATACATGCAATAGGAGAGAGATACCTTTGCAAAAAATCTCTTCAAGTTTATTTTCTACCTAGTCCCTTAAGTCTCTCTCAATTAAAGAGAGACTATCTTGAAAACTTGGCCTTGCAAAGATTTTAGCTTGATAATCTAACAAAGGTTTTAAATGCCTATTCAATGGAAGGTTAATGCCTAGTGAGGGTAATCTCCATAAAATGGGTGCTAGATAACAATCAATTAAAGAAAAATCTTCGCTCATAAAAAATTCAAATTCTTTAAAGGTTGGTGCAACTGTACTGATTTCATTTAACAATTCTTCTCTAACTACAAGTAGCTCTTTTTCAGAATTTTCTTTAGCTATTAACGTATCCACTAAAGGGCACCATTCTTTATTGATTCTCAACATAAGAGTTCTGCTATTGGCTCTTGAAACAGGATATACAGGAAGAAGGGGTGGATGAGGAAACCGTTCATCAAGATACTCGAGCATTACTCCTGCATCGTATAAACCAAGATCTCTATCGGCCAAAATAGGCAAAGTATGATATGGATTAAGTGCCAAAACTTCATCAGGAGCCTCCTCATTTGTAGTTTCTCTTATCTCACATGCAATATCTTTTTCAGCAAGAACTATCCTTACTCTGTGGCTGTAGTGATCGTCTTTATCAGAATATAAAATCATAGTTCCTCTTGGTTATAAATAAATTTCTAGTGATAATCTTTTTGATATTCTCTGTATAAAAGATAAGAAAAAGCTGTAAATACTACAAAAAATAGTATTACATACCAACCCATCCTCTCCCTAACAGATCTGCTTGGTTCACCAACATATGTCATAAAGTTTACAAGATTAAATATATAATCATCAAATTCTTGTTCAGTAAGTTTTCCGGAACCTTCTATAGTTTTGAGATAGCCACACTTCTCCTCGGTTATGTCATTACCAAACTCATCTCTTCTAACCCCACCATTACTTGCAATTATGGGGACATCTTTACAGGACAAAATTTGTTGGCCTTGCATTAAAGCAAGCACATTAGGCATTGCTGCTCCTGGATAAACCATATTGTTTACCCCGTATGGCTTTGATGAATCTTCGTAAAAAGTACGCAGATAAGTATATACCCAATCAGAGCCATGCAATCTTGTTACTAGCGTAAGATCAGGAGGAGCGATACCAAACCAACCTTCTGATACAGCTGACTGCATTGACCCAGTCATCCTATCACCCAGTTTAACATCGCTACCAAAAACTAAATTTTCAGTAAGAATTTTTTCAGGAATGTCTAAGTCTTTAGAAATTCTTCCCCAACGGGAGTATTTCAATGAATGACAGCCATAACAATGGTTGATAAATGTAAGAGCTCCTAATTGCAAAGATTCAATATTAGTCAATTGAGGCTTGAATGCATCGCATTCTCCATAGTCTCCACATGGTGCACCCACTGCAGCAACTACTGAATTAATTGAGAGAAATAAGAAAATTAGGAAACAAAACTTCTTCACAATCTCTCTGGCACCGGTTTAGTTTTTTCAATGGAAGTATAAATAGGCATTAATAGAAAAAATGCAAAATAAATAACAGTTCCTATAATACTTAAAGTTGTTCTTAGAGCTGTAACGGGGACAGTCCCTAACCAAGCTAGCATAAGCCAGCTTACGATGAACATCGTCATAGCGATTTTGCTCAGTATCCCTTTGTATCTTATTGAGGCTGCCTTACTTCTATCAAGCCATGGAACTACGAATAAAATAGCAATAGCTGCTGCCATAACCAGCAAGCCGCCTAACTTATCTGGAACAGCCCTTAGCATTGCATAGTATGGAGAGTAATACCAAACAGGAGCAATATGTTCAGGTGTACTCAATGGATTAGCTTCTTCAAAGTTTGCAAGCTCCAACATATATCCTCCACCCTCTGGAAAAAAGAACATAATGAATGAAAAAACGATCCCAAATACTCCAATAGCCACTAATGCATTTAAAACTTTGTATGGAAAAAATGGAACGCTGTCTAACGGGACTCCATCTTCATCTAGATACTTTTCAATATCTACCCCATCGGGATTCCCAGCGCCTACCTCATGCAAAGCTACTAGATGCATAAATACTAATGCAATTAAAATTAAAGGCAAAGCTACGACATGAAGCGCAAAAAATCGTGAGATAGTTGCTCCTGAAATATAATAATCACCTCTAACCCAAAGCTCTAATGATTCGCCTATATATGGGATTGCTCCAAAAAGTGAAATGATAACTTGAGCTCCCCAATATGACATTTGACCATATGGAAGCACATATCCAAGGAAGCCCTCTGCCATCATAACGAGGTAAATCGTCATTCCGAAAATCCAAACTAATTCTCGTGGTTTATGATATGAGCCATATAGTAAACCTCTAAACATATGAAGATATACAACGGCAAAAAACATTGAAGCTCCTGTTGTGTGCATGTAACGGATTATCCAACCATACTCAATGTCTCTCATAATGTACTCAACGGATGCAAACGCACCTTCTTCAGTATTTTCGTATCCAAACATCAACCAGATTCCTGACACGATTTGAATTATCAGAACAACAGATGCTAATGCACCAAACAAATACCAAAAATTTACCTTCTTAGGTACAGGATGTTTAGAAAGATGACGCTCATATGTGTTTGAAATTGGAAGTCGAGTATTTATCCAATTAAAAATCCCAGACGATTGTTGAGTCATTATGCTTTACCTCTCTTCCCCTATAGTTAGAATGCTTCCATCAAAATAATGTGGTGGAACCTTTAAATTTGTTGGTGCTGGAACACCCTTGAATACCCTACCAACAATGTCAAACATTGATCCATGACATGGACAAAAAAATCCACCAATCCATGAATCATCCCATGGCTGAGGTTGTATTTCTGGATAGAATTTTGGTGCGCACCCAAGGTGAGTACAAACTCCAGCTATTACAGTATATTCTCCTGAAGTTGATCTAGTAGGATTTAAATCTCTGTAGGGTTCTTCTATTTTAAGTGAACTTGGATCATCTAATTTTGATTCGACTTTTGAAAGGTTTTCTATTGCCTCCTTACTATGACGAATAATGAATATAGGTTGCTTTCTCCATGAAACTTGGATCTTTTGACCAACTTGCATTTTGGATACATCTATTCTTACCGGGCCTCCAACTGCCTTTGCTTTTGCACTTGGATTCCATGAGGCAATGAACGGAATAGCTGCTATTGATGCACCAGCTGCACCGACAGTTGCGGTCATGCCAATTAAAACTTTTCTTCGCGTGGTAAGTGTGTCTTCCATTAAACCTATATTGGGATAAACGGTAAAATTTAAATAAAAGAAATTAACGTTTTGAAAATTGAGAGCTTTTTCTTGCTTTCTTTAATCCTGGTTTCTTTCTTTCAACTTTTCTATCATCTCTTGTAAGGAATCCTGCAGATTTTAATTGCGGTCTTAATGACTCATCATATTCAAGCAAGGCCCTTGAAATCCCTTGTCTAATAGCTCCAGCCTGACCAAAACTACCACCACCTTTAACCATTGCTTTAATATCTATTTTTTCTTCTAATTCAGTCAATTTTAAAGGTTGCATTACTAACATCTGAGCTACTTGTCTACCAAAGTAATGAGATAATTCCTTATTATTTACGAGTATTTTTCCTTTACCCTTAGACAAATAGACTCTAGCTGAAGAAGTTTTTCTTCTGCCAGTAGCATAGTGGATAGCTGTGCTCATATTTTTGGTTCCCATATTTTTGGCTCTTGAGATTCATGAGGATGATTATGGCCCTTGTAAACTTTAAGCTTTTTAAATATTTTTTTTCCAAGTTTATTTTTTGGAAGCATGCCCTTAACGGCCTCCTCAATGACATACTCAGGTTTATTTTTAATAATATCCTTGAACACTTTAGACTTAAGTCCACCAGGGTACAAAGAGTGGGTGTAGTATTTTTTGTTGTCAAACTTGTTTCCCGTTACTTGAATCTTTTCTGCATTAATAACAACCACATAGTCGCCGCCGTCAGTATGTGGTGTATATGAAGGTTTATCTTTTCCTCTTATACGGTCAGCTATTTTTGTTGCCAAGCGGCCTAAGATTTTGTCAGAGGCATCAACAATGTACCAATCGTGCTGAGCGTCTTCTTTTCTGAGTGAAAGAGTTTTCATTACTTTTTATGTTAAAAGAAAAAATTTAGATGGGAATGTTAATGTTTACAGGCTATTTAATCAATATCTTAATTCATTTAGTTTAGTTTTTCTCTAAATTTTGAAGATATTTTGTTGTAGCCATTTGATGCAACCTACTTTCAGTTCTTACCCATAAATTTTCTAACTGATCGCCAGAATATAAGTTATTTATTAAGTCTGAGTCACAAAATAACTTTAATTTTTGATTTTCTTGATATGCAATATCTATAAAACTAATAAATCTTCTTAATTTATCGATATGATCATCACTACAAATATGAAAATTGTTAATAAAAACCCATTCAAACATTTTTACAATTTCAATGAAATCCTTGCTTGCGCATGGCGATGAGAAAAAATCACTGAAGGATAACCATAACACTTTGTCAGAACAACCTAAGCAATCAAACTTTCTGGAGTTCAGTTTAAATTTGGTTTGATTTGTAATATCTTTGTTAAAAGTCTTCAGCAAAAAACCTTTGACACTTTTATCACTATTTTTATCTTCTGCAGAACTATCAAACTTAGCAATTTCCCTAAGTCGATAGTCTTCAAAACCAGATAAATTATGAATAAGAAAATTTTTATTAATAAAATTAATAGTTTTGAGAAATTTAGCTCTCTGTAGACCGTCTTTATAGAGATTATCAGGATGTGAATTTGAAGAAATAAATAATTGTATGCCTGAGTTGGACAATGACTCAATCAAAGTTCCTATGATCATTGCATCAGCTATATCCTCAATCTGAAATTCATCAATAAAAATAATTTTATGATCACTAGATAAATGCTTCACAACTTTCATCAGGGGATCACTAGTGCCGGAGAAATCAGATAATTTATCGTGCACAAGTTGCATAAATTCAATAAAATGAAATTTTGAAGAATTGGAAAAATAGCAATCTTGTATTGCTTGTAGCAACATTGTTTTACCTCTTCCAACTGGGCCCCAAAGATATATGCTACCAATGGATTGATTGCTAAAAAAAAATCTTTTAGGTTTATACATTGAGTCAAGCTCAATAAATTCCTCTAAGAACGCGATTTGCTCAATATCAAGATTTATCCCTTGAAAAGATAATTTATCTGTAACAACTTTTATATCCTTCATATTATTGATTTAATAATCATATGAGATTTTTTAAAAATAAACTTTCAAGAATAAATTTTTTAATCTTACTAGGCATTCTGACATATCTTTATACAAATATGTCGAATGATGATGGTTATGTAAAAGCTATTTCAAAAGCTTCACCTTCAGTCATTAACATAAGTTCTGTAAAAAACATTGAAACAAGATTGTTTGATGGGAGCTCAGAAAACAGCGTTGTGGGCTCCGGAATCATAATTTCTAAGGATGGATACATTGTTACCAATATGCATGTTATTGAGGCGAAAAGACTGATTAACGTCGAGCTAGATGATGGCCAAGTTTACAAAGCCTCCTTAATAGGTTTTGATGAAAGGTCTGATCTTGCGGTCATTAAAATTGCGCCATCAGACTCCTTAACCCCTATTGAAGTGTCTAATAGCTCATCAGTACAAATAGGTGATCAGGTTATTGCAATTGGCAATGCATTTGGTCTAGGGAAAACATTTACTAGCGGAATTATAAGTGCGACTGGAAGAGATTATGGAAATCCATATCTTGAGCTTATTCAAACTGACGCTGCTATGAATCCAGGAAATTCCGGTGGAGCCTTGATTAATCACAAGGGAAATCTTATTGGAATGAGCACAAAAATTTTTTCTAAAACCGGATCTTATGCTGGAATTGGTTTCGCGCTCCCTGCAAATAAAATGATTGAGGTTGCATCAGAAATTATTCAATATGGCTCAGTCAAACGTTCATGGATTGGAGATTTTAGAGTTAAAGCGAAAAGATTCTTATTAAACAAAAAACCTACCGTTGGTTTAGAAATATCAGAACTCAAAAACTATGGCCCACTTTTTAATAGCGGAAAAATAGAGCCAGGAGCAATAATCCTTTCTATTAATAGTCAGTCTCCCACATGGGAGAATTTGATAGATGCTTTAAAAAATTCCTTTCCTGGAGATGAGATTAATTTCCAAATATTACAGAACTCAAATGTAAGAGACTATAAAGTGACAACTGAGGCAATTCCCACTGAATAGGTTAATCGTCTCTCCAAACAGGATTACGTTTCTCTAAAAATGAGGCTATACCCTCTTTAGCATCGTCTGAAAGAGAGTTATCGGTCATTACTTTTGAAGTGAATTCATATGCTTCATTAAGACTCATTTCATATTGCCTATAAAATGCATCTTTACCAATTTTAACTGTGGAAAGAGGCTTACTTGCAATTTTCTCTGCAAGAGACATTACGCTATCATTTAATTTACCAGCTGAGACATGATCATTTATTAAAGATATTCTCTTAGCTTCCTCTGCGTTAATCATATCGCCTGTAAGGAGCATTTTCATTGAATCCTTTTTGCTTACATTTCTTGAGAGTGCGACCATTGGTGTCGAACAAAACAATCCGATATTTACACCAGGTGTTGCGAATTTGGATGAATCAGAGGCTATTGCTAAATCACAACTTGCTACAAGCTGGCAACCTGCTGCAGTTGCGATTCCATTTATCTCGGCTATAACTGGTTTTGGGCATGAAATGATCATTTGCATTAAAGAAGAACACAAATTGAATAGATCTAAAAAATATGATTCGCCATCATCTTCATTAACTCTGGCATCTGTGAGTTCTTTTAGATTATGTCCTGAACAAAAAACATCGCCGACTGCAGCGATAATAATAACTTTTATTGAATTATCAGTTGATGCTTTTAATAACTGTTCTTTGAGTTGCCTTATTAACTTATCTGATAGAGCATTTTTATTCTTAGGATCATTAAGCAATAAACGTAGAATTCCATCAGAAGTTTGATTAGTTTCTAAAATTTTATTTACATTGTCTTGCATAATTTAATTATCCATTTTCAAGAATCTTTTTTGGGCATCGATTCATAATTACTTTTAAGCCCGCATTATTTGCAATTGTTTCTGCTTTCTCACAATATAATCCTTCTTGAGTCCAAAAGATTTTAGCTTTTATCTTTATTGCCTCAATAGCAATACTGGGAATATGCTCTTTGTCTCGAAATACATCTACCATGTCAATTCTCTCCTTGATCTTTGAAAGATCCGGATAACATTCTTGGCCTAAAATTCTAGTGCTATGAATATTAGGATTCACTGGAAAAATCCTATAACCAAAATCTTGAAGAAATTTCATAACTCTGTAGCTATCTCTATCAGGTCTTGAGCTGGCTCCAACGACAGCAATGGTTTCGACATGATCTAAAATCAATCTTAAGTCATCTTTTTTATTTTTCATAAAAGTTATAGACGCTAGTTCGGAAGTCTTGTTATATCAGCTCCAAGATAAGAAAGCTTCTCCTCAATTCTTTCATATCCTCTATCTATATGATAAATACGATCAACTACTGTTTCTCCATTAGCGCACAATCCTGCCAAAATTAGGCTGGCAGATGCGCGAAGGTCAGTTGCCATTACTGGGGCACCATTTAATGAGTCTACTCCTTTTACAAATGCGTTACTTCCTTTGACAGTTATGTCACATCCCATTCTATTTAACTCTTGAACATGCATAAATCGATTTTCAAATACATTCTCTGTTACAACAGAAGAGCCATTGGAAAGAGCGTTTAGGACAGTAAATTGTGCCTGCATATCCGTTGGGAAACCTGGAAATGGAGCTGTAGAAATATCCACTGGTAATAAAGAATCTTTATTCATGGATAGTTGAATATTATCATTATCGATATTAATGGCAGCTCCACTTAACCTTAATTTGTCTAAAATATTATTCATTCTTGGTGCTTGCACATTTGATATAGTGACATCACCGCCAGTTATAGCAGCGGCAACCAAATATGTTCCAGCCTCTATCCTGTCTGCTGGAATACTAAATTTTGTTCCATTAAGATCATCAACACCATCAATGATAATTTCATCGCTACCAGCTCCTTGGATTTTTGCCCCCATAGAATTTAGAAAATTTGCTAAATCCTCAACCTCCGGTTCTTTGGCAACATTTCTTAGAATAGTTTGACCTTTAGCAAGTACAGCAGCCATCATAATATTTTCAGTTCCTGTGACAGAAACTCCAGGAAAGTTAATATCGCAACCAATTAATTTTTTTGAAGAAGCTTCAATATAACCATTTTTTAATTCTATCTTAGCACCGAGTTTTTCTAGTGCATCTAAATGAAAATCAACAGGTCTAGTTCCAATTGCACATCCTCCGGGAAGAGCAATTCTTGCAAAACCATGGCGTGCGACAAGAGAACCCAATACTAAAATTGAAGCACGCATTGTCTTAACTAACTCATATCTAGCCTCAAAATCATGGAGTTTTGATGTTGAAATTATAAAATCCATGCCCTCATTTAATGTAATTTCAGCTCCCATTGAACCCAAAATTTCGAACATAGTTGTTATGTCTTGAAGATAAGGTAAATTTTTAAAAGTAATTTGCTGATCAGTTAATATTGTTGCAGCCAACATGGGCAAGGCAGCATTTTTTGCTCCAGAACAAGAAATAGATCCGGATAGTTTATTGCCGCCAACAATTCTAAGTTTTTCCATGCTTAACTCATTTCAGAAGGAGATTTTGTACGCAAGCTTAAGGCGTGTAGTTCACCTGATTGAAAATGATCTTTTAGTGCGCCTAATACTAATTTATGCCGTTGAAGTGAGTTTAAACCCTCAAATTTCTTGCTTACGATTAAGACTTTTGAGTTGCAATCTTCTCCATCAAAGGAAATATCTGCCTCAGGAAATTTTGATTTAAGAAATTGAGTAATATCCATTTGACAATTATTAATAAAGACTAGTTAAGATCTGCATCAGAAATCCAATGCTTTATTATCTCATCAATATTTTCGTTATGCTCTTTTGCTAAAGCTTGAAATTGATTCCTAAAAGTCAGTCCCAAATTTACTCCATTGACAATGATATTGATAATTAACCAATCTCCATTTTTATTTTTTCTTACTTTGTAAGTAATTGGATAAATGTTACTTGTAGTGATTAAATTTTGTTGAACATCCTCAGTTTTTTTAAATTCAGCTGCTTCTGGAAAAACAGTCACAATCTTTTGATCTCCCCATTGAGCCAAGGTAGACGTATAAGTATCAAGCAATGAATTCTTAAAAGCTTTAATAAACTCAAGTCTTTGTGATTTTGACGATGCAAGATAATATTTTTTTCCCATAACGCTTGCTCCAACCCTTCTAAAATCGACCATTGGTTCAAATATCATACTAATTTTACTTTTAAATAATTCAGGGTCTTCGATAAAAAGCTCTTGATTATTAACAATAACAGAAACCATTTCTTGAGCCTGAGAATCAATGAATTTATGAGGATTGGATTCTCCAACAAGGTTTGTATGAAGAAAGAAAAATGCAAGAAAAACTGCGAGAGATTTAAAAGAGGCACTCATGTAGGTATTATAACATTAGTAAAAATTATGAATAAGATATGAAAGAAAAGAACTATATTAATTCAGCTATAAAGGTTATTAAGACTGAGGCAGACGCTGTGATGGGTTTAATTACTCAAATAAAGCCTAATTTTGAGAGTCTGTGTCAGAGTATTCTTGAGACTAAAGGAAAATTAATATTAATGGGAATCGGTAAATCTGGACATATAGCTCAGAAAATTTCAGCAACTTTATCCAGTACTGGAACTTCATCATTCTTTATTCATCCCACTGAAGCTGCCCATGGAGATTTGGGCATGATCAGTAAGAATGACTCAATCTTAATTTTATCAAATTCAGGAGAAACAAAAGAAATCATTGAGATTTTGCCCTCATTAAAACGATCAACTTCTAACATATTTACTCTTACTAATAATAACAATTCAACAATAGCCAGGGCAGGTAAAATTAATCTAACAATCAATGCTGATGAAGAAGCATGTCCACTAGATTTGGCGCCAACTTCATCAACGACTATTGCCTTGGTATTTGGTGATGCGCTTGCCATTGCCTTGCTAGATGCACGAGGATTTAGCAAAGATGATTTTGCAAGATCGCATCCTGCTGGTCAATTAGGTAAAAAACTCACGACTTTGGTTAAAGATCTTGCAGTAATGGATAAAAAAGCACCTATTGTAGATCAAAGTACGCCTCTGAAAGATGCATTGATTGAGATTACCGAAAAAAAACTTGGTGTAACCTTAGTTTCATGTAATAAGAAAGTTGTAGGAATTTTTACAGATGGTGACTTAAGAAGATGTCTAAACAATGAAATAGAGCTAAATAAAACTCTTATTAGCGATGTAATGACCTCTGAGTTCAAAAGTATTGCCAGCGATTCGCTAGCTATTGATGCGGCTGAAATGATGGAAAAAAATAAAGTTTTTTCCTTGGTAGTTCATTCATCAAAAAGTGAAAATGGTAGCTCAGGGATAATCACCATGCACCAGTTGCTTGAGGCAGGAATCGTGTAAACATGTTGAGAAGAGAAAAAATAATTTTAATTTTTTTTGGATGCTTGTGCTCAACCGCAATAATTTCTGATGAAATTAATTTTCAAAATATTTCAATTCAATCAGATGAAGTAACTATAAATGAGAAAGATCGCCGCTTAGCTTTTAAAAAAAACATTAAAATAAAAATTGAAAATTTTATTATTGAAGGTTCAGATGCCCTGCTAAGCCAAGAGGATAAAAAACTTGAAGTATTCGGAAATCCAACATCTATTCAATCAATAGAAATGGATGGTGAAGCAGACATTTTGGTAATTCATCCAAATAAATCAATTGATTTAATTGGTAATGCAAAACTAAAGAAAAATGGAAATTTAATTACATCTAATCTTATTACATACCAAATTAATTCAAATGAATAAAAGCTGTTTAAGCCTTATAAATATAGATAAGATAATAGGTTCAAAAAAAATTCTCTCTGATATAAGCTTCTCAGTCAAAAAACATGAAATTGTAGGATTGCTTGGTCCTAATGGGGCAGGAAAGACAACTGCATTTTATATTGCAGCTGGTTTAATGTTTCCAAATCAAGGTAAAGTTTTGATCAGTAATAAAGATGTAACGAATGAGCCTATGCATGCGCGAGCTAATTTAGGATTGGGTTATTTGCCGCAAGAATCCTCGTTATTTCCAGACCTCAGTGTTGAAAATAATCTTTTTGGAATAGCAGAATTACTAAAACTCGATCAAGAGCATAAAATTCAAAAAGTAAAAGAAATCATAGGTGAATTTAATTTAGATAAGATTCTTCAAGTAAAGGGAAGAATGCTATCAGGAGGTCAAAGAAGAAAAGTTGAAATAGCAAGAACATTAATCTGTGAGCCTGAAATAATGCTTTTAGATGAGCCTTTTGCAGGCATTGATCCCATTGCTGTAGAGGAAATAAAAGAGTTGCTTCTAGAAATTTCTAATAAGAATATTTCAATTTTAATAACTGATCATAATGTGAGAGAAACCCTAAGTTTATGTAAAAAAGCCGTTATTCTTAGCGATGGAATGGTAATTGCAGAAGGGAATGAAGAATCCTTAAAGGAAAATGCTCATGTAAGGAAAGAGTATTTTGGTAAAATGTTTTCCTAAAAATGGCTATTAAACTTGTAAGAGAATTTAAACAAAATCAACAATTATCAATCACCCCTCAACTAAAAAAATCAATAGATCTACTTCAGCTTTCAAGGCTAGAAATTATCAATAAAATTAATAATGAGATCGAAGAGAATCCGTTTTTAAAAAAGGAATATGAAAATCAATTAACAGGAACGTTCGATGATATGGACCTTCTGGATAATCTAACAAATGATTTAACCTTACAAAATCATCTTGAAAATCAATTAGGAGATCTCAAGCTTAATAATAGTGAGAAAAAAATTGCATTATTTATTATTCAATCATTAGAGGAAAATGGTTTACTTAAAATGGATCTTGATGAGATTGAGGAACAAATGGGGTTTACCTATTCAATAAAAGAAATAAAAAGTGTTTTAACTAATATTATTCAAGATTTAGAGCCTGCTGGAATTGGAGCAAGAAATTTTAAAGAAACAATATTTAATCAACTAAAAAGAAAAGAAATTCCATTCGAAGAGCTAGAAATTGCTGAAAAAATTTTATTTGATCCTCGATTTTCTAATTTTGATGAAGCTAAAAATGAATTAGAAGATTATTACTCTAAAAGTGATATTGAAAATGTGCTTAAAAAAATTAAACAATGTGATTTATCTCCTGGATTGGAATTTGAATCTACAATAATGATTCAGCCAGACTTAGAAGTAATTCCACAAAACAATAAAAACTTTAATGTGCAATTTAAAAAAGAAAATTTTCCTATAATAAGTCTTGATCAAGATTTAGAGAAGTTAGTCAAAGATAAGAAAAATAAAGTAAACAAAGAACTGAAAGAAAAAATGGGAGAAGCAAAATGGTTGATTAGAGCAATTAATAAGAGGAATGAGACCGTTCAAAATGTTGGGACATTAATTTGCCAAAAACAAGCTGATTTTTTATCTGAAAAATCTGCAGAGTTAAAGCCTCTTTCAAATATAGAACTCGCAAAACAATTGAATATAAGTCCATCAACTGTTTCGAGAATTTTGCGCTCGAAGTATATACAAACACCAAAAGGTGCTATTTCTATGAAATCGCTGTTAGCTAGCTCTGTTTCTAAAACTAGAAAAGTTACTCCTACGCAATTAATGGAAGAAATACAAAAGATAATTGATGGAGAGAGAAAAAAATTAAGTGATCAAAAAATCTCAGATTTACTTAATAAGCGAGGTTTTAATCTAGCTCGACGAACAATCACTAAGTATAGAAAAAAAATCAATCTGCCAAGTTCTCGAAATAGATAAATCATAATCTAGTGAGTTAGAATTGCGCTTATGACTGAGAAATCACCTCACCACTTTTCATCCGAGGAACTGCTAAAAACTATTCAAGGACAAGACGTTGAGCCCTCAATTAATCAGATTAAGAGAATTTTAGCTGGGATGCATCCCTCTGAGGTAGCGCATAGCTTGGAGTCACTTCCTCCCTCAGAAAGAAAATTCTTATGGTCCCTAATAGATACTAAGGATGAGGGGGAAATCATTTCAGAATTACATGATGAGATTCAACAAGAGCTAATATCGGAAATTTCATCTGAAGAATTGATCACTATCATTGGTGACTTAGAGCTTGATGAGATTGTAGATATTCTTCAAGTTCTTCCTCAACAAAAAACTGAAAATATTTTATCGGCTATGTCTCTAAGAGACAGGCAAAGAATAGAAGAAGTCTTAGAATATCCAGAAGATACTGCAGGCGGATTGATGAATACCGATATTATAAGTGTGAGGCCAAAGCATAGTATTGAGGTAGTAATGAGATATCTTCGTGCTCAAAGAGAATTGCCTAAAAATACTGATCAAATATTTGTTGTCTCAAGAGAAAATAAATATCTTGGATCCTTGCCAATTTCTTCAATTATTATCTCAGATCCCAGTCTTAATGTAAGAGAGTTAATGGAAACTGAAATACAGCCATTAGAAGCAAATCTAGATGATAAAGATGTATCAAGGCTCTTTGAACAAAATGATTGGGTCTCTGCGCCAGTGATAGATGATAAATCAAGACTTATAGGACGAATTACAATTGATGATGTTGTGGATGTCATAATGGAAGATGCAGATCAAAATTTTCTTGGTATGGCTGGAGTAGCTGAAGATACTTTTGCTGCGCCTGCTCGAGCTGCTAGAAGCAGAATTTTATGGCTATCAATTAATCTTCTGACTGCTTTTATTGCATCGATGACAATAAGCCTTTTTCAAACAACTATAGATAAGATGGTATATTTAGCTATTCTAATGCCCATTGTTGCAAGCATGGGTGGCGTTGCCGGAACTCAAACTTTAACAATAATGATTAGAGGATTAACTCTGCAGCAAATTAATAAATCAAATCTAATGTGGCTTTATAAAAGAGAAGTAGCTGTATCAATGGTAAATGGGATCCTGCTATCAATTATGGTTGGTGGAATAACATATATTTGGTTTGGAGATGTAATCATTGCAACTCTTATTTGTGTTGCTATGGTAGTAAACCTAATTTCTTCTGCAATTGCTGGTATTTTTATACCTATAATTTTACGTAAATTTAATCAAGATCCTGCGATTGCTGGAAGCGTTGTTGTAACAACAGTTACGGACGTTATAGGTTTCTTTTCTTTTCTTGGTCTTGCAACTTTCTTTCTCATTTAATTCTTTCCAATTTAGGCTCTGAAATTGTACCAAGGACTTCATATTGAAAATTAGTAAGATCATTTATATCTTCAGCAAACATTTCATTTATTACTGCTGAACCCGCAACGGCTGGAAGTCCTCCAAGAATTGCTGCATACCAAGGCAGATTTTCGCCAAACTTGATTCTTAAATCTAGATTTAGGTCAAGGTCATGCAAATTATTTTGATAGTTTTTATTAATCTGACCTACCCACTTCATCTTAGCTGCATTTGTATCTATATATAATGGGCTTGTAAGTCTCATCTTTGATTTACTAAATATTAAATTTCCTTCAACTCTACCTAATTTGGTAGAGGTAAACTCATCAATTGAAAGATCTAAGTTAGCTAATTTCCCAAGGATATTTCTTAAATTCAGAACACCTAATAGATTGATGGCGCGAGAATCAGAGATTGAATCTTAAATTAAAAGATCTTTCAAAATAAATTTACTTTCTCCCTCTATGTTGCTTAATGAAGAGAGTTCTTTCCATTGCAAGTTAACGGATCCATTAAAGTAAGAGAAATCTGCAAGGTCTCCTAAATAAGGAATCTTATTTGAATCTTTTATTAAAAAGTCT
>Ga0163109_10002014_pt1 | contig 15990 bp, 11 predicted proteins | sample CRUFie1St13metaG_FD_108704 | JGI IMG/M metagenome (GOLD analysis project Ga0163109, IMG submission 108704) | Marine microbial communities from the Costa Rica Dome - CRUD Field 142mm St13 metaG | ecosystem: Environmental > Aquatic > Marine > Oceanic > Photic zone | place: Costa Rica: the Eastern... | reverse complement strand
TTGATAGTTGCGGAAGTCTGCTCTGTTTTCGCTGCCAGTCTATGGAGCGCCGACGCGCAATCAGACCTATGAAAGTAGACTCACGTGACTTCGCAGAATCGTAGGAACCTGCTTTTCTCCAAACCTCAGTAAACACCTCTTGGCAGGTTTCTTCTGCATCTAGCCTGTGATGAATTCTACGATTAATAATGCTCCAAACAACAGGACCGTATTGCTGGATACATCTTTTCATAGCTTGTTGATCACCTTTGGCAACCAAGGGGAGTATTAGCTCGTCTCCCCCCAGATTTTCTGTCCCTGGCATTATGCCTAGGGCCATTTTGAGGCGAGAAATGTCGGAAAAGAAAACGAAATCCTTGAAGTGCATGTTTCTAAGGACGCTTAATATCTGGATGTCACTCTTTACGCTCAACCTTTAAATTTCTTTTTAATTATTTTTACCTTCCGAATCTGGATTCTTGAGGTAGTTGCATTAGGTAGGAATCGACGATGCGATCCTCGCGTTGTTCCAGAGCACGCAACGTGTCCTTGAACACATTCCTTGATTTCCATGCTTCATTTGCAAGTTGAGCCACAGGTTGGTCATCAACAATAACCGACACCAACTTACTCTTTTGCGATGATGATAAAAACTGACCGTATTTCGAGAGGAATTCATACCCATTACGGTTATACGAGCGCCAACTCGACTCGTACTCTCCTACGTCATACAAGTCTGACCCTTCCTTTAGACTTTTCTGAACGAATAGAATCGCATCGATTGTTGTGATGTCGCTCTCTGGAAGTTCCATCGGATCGTGTATGACAGAGCCAATAGCATTCACTAAACCATTGAATGCCTCTGAGTCTGAATCTATTATTGGAATTCCACTAATTTTAGACTCGTCTTTATCTGTAGTAAGGTAAATCGGTGCGCCATGGATAGTCCTAAGCTTATTGTAGGGGTTAGGGTTTTCACTGACATGTTTCCCAACAATCACGTGTCTAGCCAATATACCGTATAGGGCCTCTGCACGAGAACTGCCCCGTTTCTTGATGATCGATTTGTAGGGCTCTTTTTCCCACGCTTCATTGATTGGCGCAAAAATCGTATACACGGTCCTGGAAGATGCTAATGGAAGATCTAGACCAGTTTCTTCAAGTAATCTTGTCAGAGTGCTGAATCTCTTCTCGTCGCTGATTAACTGGAGTAAACTCTTTTCCGCAGGGAGAATGACACTGTCAATAACGTGGATGATACCGTTTGCACATGGTATGTCTGTCTGAGTGATTTCAGCACCGTCTATGGTGGCATGATCGCCTTCGATCTTGTAATTGAGTTGTTGGCCAAAAGCACTGAATGGTGTAACATTGGAGACTCCTAGACTTACTCGATCGCCTGAAGATTTTCCGTATGCAAATACACTACCAGTAATGTGGTGCTTGATAATATCCTCCAGTCTTTCATCATTTTCAGGCTGAAATAGAGAATCTAATACCTTTTGGGGTAGCTTTCCAAATGCTTCATCAGTCGGAGCAAAGGCGGTGTATAAACCATGCATATTCTGGAATAGCTTTCCTTGTCGGCTAGCCGTAATCGCTTTTGTGAAAATCGTGAACCTGCCGTCTTTTTGCAGACGCTGGAATAAATCATCCGTGGTTGGAGTAAGCACTTTGTCTATTAGATAGATTACTCCGTTAGCACACGGAATAATCTCACCAGTAAACTTTGCGTCTCCTATTTTTTTGTTTTTGTAGTCGACGGATACGAACTGCCTTGTCGTCATCCGAAGGAGAGAATATTTCTCTATGAATATTGGTGCTTCAGAAACTTCTTTAACATGAAATCCAAACACCTCCTCCAATCGGTCATCATTGCGAGGGTCCAGCAATGTATCTACTGTACCCTTCGGAAGTTTTTCGAAGGCTGCGTCAGTTGGTGCAAATACGGTGTAGCTAGCTCTGGTATCCTCTGAAAGAGTAGACCCTATTCCGGTTTTTTCTAAGAGTTGCAAAAAGCTGGATAGTTCTGGCATCTCCCTAATCACGCGGCCTATGGTCTTGGCCTCAGCAGGATTTGCTGCGTTGGCTGGTCCATAAGCGGATATCAAATAAATGGGGAGGAACAATAAGCGCAGGTATTTCATGTATGTGTAAAATCGGTTGGGGGCCGATCTACAGTCGCGGTTCGTTGCTAAACCGCGACTGTAGAAAGGAAATATATTACTTGGAGGAGGCCAGAACGTGATCAAATGCCTTGCGCATGATCCAAGCCTGTGAGGTGGGGCAGTGTTCTGCTGAAGCTTTATGCATTGCAGCCTTGATCGTCTTCATTGAATCCGAGCATGCAGATGATGAGCATTGCCCCAGAATCTGCTTGCCTGCTGTCATGTAGAGTTTGGCTGTTTGCGAATGGTGTCCGGAGTTGAAAAGAGGGACACCTTTATGGATGGCGTGTTTGATGATGTTTGTCGTGTTGCTAGCCGTCTTCTTTGCTGGCGGAAGCAATACTTGGTCGATTACGTGGATTATGCCATTTGATGTTTTGATGTCGGCCTTTACCACCTTGGATTTGTTGATCATCAAGGTTTTGCCACTTGGGCTGATTTTAATCTCTGCACCATTCACTGTCTTAGCCGAGTCCAACTTTGCGGCTTTCTTGGCCTTAACCTTGCCAGCAACGACGTGGTAGGTCAGAATACCTGCCAGTTTGCTTTTGTTCTCGGGTTTGAGAAGGGATTCTACTGTGCCTTTTGGGAGCTTCGCGAATGCTTCATCTGTGGGTGCAAAGACCGTGAATGGACCGTCCCCCTTGAGTGTGTCGACTAGACCTGCAGCTTTTACCGCAGCAACTAAGGTTTTGAAGCTGCCAGCTTCAACAGCTGTATCTACGATGTCTGTTTTTGGAGCCGCGTTCAAGATCGCGCCAAGTAAGCTGATTCCTGCTAATAGTTTAATTATTTTTTTCATGGTGTTGTGAATTTAAGGGTTTGCATCTTTTGCGATGCTTGAGTCGGTTTTCGCAAAACCGTGCAGTTTAGATTCAAAAATCTTTAAAAAATTTATTTTCGGGTGTTTTTCTTCTTTTGAGGATTCCTCTATTCGTTAAATCCCACCCCTCAAACGCTAACTATCTAGCTGCCACATCTCGCGCTTGTTGAGTTATGACCTAAAAACGTGGTTTCTCGAGAATGGCTCAAAATTTGCATACAGTCGATGCAGTGGCCATCAATCGATTCAAAGACTATTCAAATACCGGTTTTTTTGACGAAATGTTCGGTACTGGTTTTGTCGTACAAGACCATTATCAACAAATTAAATCACGTCTCTCTCAAATTGGTGACTCAGAACTTGAAACAAAGCAGCAGCAAGTTGCTTCATCTTTTCTTGAGCATGGTGTAACCTTCACAGTTTACGGTGAAACCGAGGGTACAGAGAGGATCTTCCCCTTTGATCTCATTCCCCGTGTTATTCCATCTGATGAGTGGCACGAGATTGAACAGGGGTTGGTTCAAAGAATCATCGCCTTAAATCTCTTCCTAAATGACATCTACAAAGACTCAAAAATCATCAAAGACGGAGTTATTCCAAGAGAGGTTGTCGAATCATCACCGCACTACAGGGTTGAAATGGTTGGCTTCAATGTGCCTAAGGATATTTACATCCACATATGCGGTAGCGATTTAATTCGCGATGAGCAGGGCAGATATCTCGTTTTAGAGGACAATGCTCGCTGTCCTTCTGGTGTTTCTTATCTCCTCGAAAACAGAGAGATCATGAAAAAGGCATTTCCTCGCACCTACCGTGAAATGTCCGTTTGTCCTGTTGAAGCCTATCCGGACCTACTTCTCAATTCTCTTGAGTATTTGTCTCCTCGCAATTCTGGGAAACCTGTCTGCGTGCTCCTGACCCCAGGGGTATACAATAGCGCATATTTTGAACACACTTACCTTGCCCGCCAAATGGGAATTGAGATCGTTGAAGGTAAAGACCTCATAACGATTGATGAATTTTTATTCATGAGGACTACGCATGGGTTGGTCCAGGTTGATGTAATCTACAGACGGTTGGACGACAATTTTCTCGATCCCAGCTTTTTTAAGAACGATTCCCTACTGGGCGTCAGTGGCCTCATGAATTGCTATTTGAAAGGCAACGTTTCTCTCGCAAACGGTATTGGAACTGGAGTTGCGGATGACAAGGTCACCTACGCCTACGTTCCTGAGATGATCCGGTATTACTTAGCGCAAGAACCTATTCTTGAGCAGGTGCCAACCTATCTTTGTTGGCGAGAAGATGATCGTAAATTCGTTTTAGAAAATCTACAAGATCTCGTGATTAAACCTGCCAACGAATCGGGAGGTTATGGCATGCTTATTGGTTCTTCCTCTAGCAGAAAAGAGAGAGAAGAATTTTCTGACAGAATAAAGAAATCTCCTCGAGACTACATCGCACAACCCATAGTTTCCTTATCACGTCATCCTACTTTTTGCGATGGTTCCATAGAGGGCAGGCATGTCGATCTCAGGCCATTTGTTCTTTACGGTGACGACATTGAGATTGTTCCCGGAGGTCTCACTCGAGTCGCGCTGCAAAAGGATTCCCTTGTGGTGAATTCCTCTCAGGGGGGCGGAAGTAAAGATACTTGGGTATTGAAAGGGTGAATTATGCTTTCAAGGGTCGCAGATACTCTTTGGTGGATGAGCCGATTTGTTGAGAGGGCAGAAGGGGTAACCAGAATCGTTCAGGTTCATAGGGACTCAGATCTCGAAACAGAGTTCAGTCAAGGTGCGGCAGAATATTGGAATTCTGCGCTGATTGCTCTGTATGCCCAGAATGAATTTGAAGTTGGTAAATTCAAAGATCCTGGGTCTTTCATCATTTTCTCTCCCCAATGGATTGGCTCGGTAATAAACTGTGTTAACGCAGCTCGGGAAAATGCACGAATGGTCCGGGACCAACTATCTGAAGAGATATGGGTCGAATTAAACAATTTGTATCACTTCCTTAACTCTGAAGACGCCCATTCGAATTTCGCAACTGAGGAGGCAAAATTTTACGCCAGAATTATTCGTTTTTCCCTCATCTTTCAGGGCTTATCCGATGCTACAATTCACCAAGATGAAGGCTGGCGGTTTATGACTTTGGGAAAATACCTCGAAAGAGCTGATCTTACTAGTCGGGTTCTTGATACCCTTACACTTCTTGGTTCTGAACCTACAAGATTGGATCTGATTCGTGCTCTCAGGTCTTGTAGCGCATTTTCGGCTTTCAAGAAAAAATACCGAGGTGCACTTACGCTTTCAAATGTGGCAGATTTACTTCTCTTTTCTGAAGATTTTCCACGTTCTCTTCGTTTTTCGCTTCGTTGTATTGATTCCCAACTTCATGAAATCTCCGCAGTTCCCTCAGGAAGCTTCACAAATGAAGCAGAAAGGCTTTCCGGTAGGGCACTAGCTCATATGAATTTTTCAGATATTAATTCTATGATTAGCCAAGGTCTTCATGAGTCCATCGATGAAATCCAAAAATTGTTAATCGCAGTAGGCCAAAGTATATTTGAGACCTACGTACTTTTGCCTTCAGAAATAAATAGCACAACACCATTGCAAAAGCTTCAAAGTCAAATGCAGCAACAATGACTTTGCAGCTTATCAAATGAAATGCGGCTCTATGTATTACACAAGACTCACTACAGTTATCCATCCCCAGTAAGAAACAGTTGCAATGAGTTAAGATTGAGTCCGCTTTCTAACGATTGGCAAAAGTGCATCACGTGTTTTGTGAGTGTTTTTCCAACTACCAAAACAAGACAGTATCTAGACCTAAATGGTAATCTGGTTCACTATTTTGAAATCCCGGAAGATCATTCCCATCTCACAATTGAAAGTCGCTCAACTACCACTACGTCTAAGCGAGTAGATTTTGGAAATTTCCCTTACGGAGTTCCTATGAGGAGCCTCAAGGAGGTTGAGAGCTCGCCTGAGGCAAGACCCTACCTACAAAGCTCTCACTTTGTAGAGATCACTCCGGAAATTTGGCGTCAGGCAGTTGAAATCCAAGGTGATTCGAAGGATGTATTCCAGACTGCGTATCAGATAATGGAGTTCGTCTACCTTAATTACGAATACTGCGTTTCAACCACTAGCGTTGACACTCATGTTTCAGAGGTGCTGAAAAAACGAAAGGGCGTTTGTCAGGATTTTGCTCATGCAGTAATAGCTCTTTGTCGCTGTCTAGGAATTCCAGCTCGTTATGTTAGTGGATATTTCTATGACTCTAGCAGAGATCAGATAATGAGGGGTGGAGGTGCCTCTCATGCTTGGGTTGAAGTTCTGGTCAATGGTCACGGTTGGTTTGGACTTGATCCCACTAATAACCGTGTAGTTGATGAAACCTACGTTTTAATTGGTTCAGGCAGGGATTACCGGGATGTCGCTCCTGTAACTGGAAATTATTTCGGAAAACTACCCGATAAAATGGAGGTGTCCGTAAACGTCCGGAGAATCGATTGAGAAACGCATCTATCAGATTCGATTTAGTGAACCTTAGATTGCGCTAAAAATTGTTTCCAAAACCGGCAAATACCGAATCGTCCCTATCCATTTCTAGTGCCGCTAATTGTTCTTATCCGCGAATGACCAGCCATGACCTTTTGGGGTAGAAATATTGGAAGCGTTCAGTTCGGGAATTTTTCCAAGTGGGGCTAGAGTCTTAGCCCAATCCGCATGCTTTGCGGCGAGTTGCTGCACCAATTCTGGATACTTGTTTGCAAGGTCTTTTTCTTCACGAGGATCAGCCTTTAAGTCGAAGAGTTGCCATGGATCCTTGTCGTATTTCTTGTAGAGTCTCCAATGTTTCCATCTCACCGCAATGAGATGCCTACGGACTGCGTCTCCAGGTTCGTTGTTCAGCCAGAACAAATACTCATGAGGGTCGCCTTTTTTCTTATCGTTTAGAAAGGGTAAGAGATTCACCCCGTCGCAATGCTTGGGGATGGGCAGTCCGACTGTAGCTGCTATGGTCGAGTAGAAGTCGAAGTTCGCAATGAGGCCATCGTACTCTTTACCTTCGGGGATTACGCCAGGCATAGAAAAGACAGTAGGTACGCGCACCCACCCTTCCTGTTGCGTACCATCTCCTTTTCCTCCTCTGAAGGGCGCTGAAGAACCACCTTCACCCAAGTTGGCTCCATTGTCGCTAGAGAAAATGACGAGCGTATTTTTGCGAAGGTCATGCTTTTCAAGTGTCTTGAGAAGTTTCCCCACTTGGTCGTCAACCGATACAATGGCTCCGGCAAGTTTAGAACGTTTCCCTTTGGCTCTTGTGCGTTCGGTGAGTCGTGCGGGTGCTTCCTTGTTACTGGAGTGGACTGCCTCTGGTGACCAGTATAGCAAGAATGGCTTGGCCTTATTACGTTCGATGAATTCAACCATGTTGTCGCCGTCGTAATCTGTAAGCCACTGGGTCTTCCCGTGCTCATTGGTACACAAGTATTTTGAGCCTTTCTTCTTCGGTGGCTTTTGTGCGATCTCGGTAAAGCCAACCTCCAGGGGACCCTGATTTTTAGATCCGATATCCCATTTTCCAATTTGGCCTGTTACGTATCCATTGTCTGTCATGAATTTTGCTAATGTGGGGCGATCCTCAGGAATAGGGAGTCCTCTAGACATTCCGTACTTGCCGAAACGTTGGCCGTATTGCCCCATGATTAGGGCACAGCGGCTTGGGCAACATGGGGGATTGGTTATGTGTGAGGCGGTAAAGCGAACACCTTCCTTCGCCAGACGATCAACATGTGGAGTTGGAATGTCTTTTCCTCCATAGCATCCGAGTTCACCGTATCCAAGGTCGTCGATGTATATTAGAATAACGTTGGGTTTGGCTAGCGTGAAGCAGGGTAGAAGCAAGAGTATTACTAGGAAGCGCATGTTTATGTAGTTTGGTTGTAGATATGTGACTTCAATTGGAGACCCCTCGGTCTCTGCTATTTCTATGGAAACCTATTTTGTGCCCAAAAAACTGAATTTGATCAGTTATTTTTTGGGTGGAGCCAGAATGTAAGAATTTAGGCAAACAAGTCCATGATAGGATTCTTGTACTTGCCTCCCACATGAAACGGGCGTCCAGTTGCAGTGTGTGCTGGCTTTTCCATGGGTAACCCAGCGGCGTGGCCGATCGTAGCATGGAGTTCTCCAATACTGACTGCCTTGTCTGGGTGGGCACCGAGTTTGTCAGTCTCCCCATGAACGTAGCCTCGCTTGATGCCGGCACCTGCAAGGGCGCATGAGAAGCAAACAGGGTAGTGCCCCCGACCGCCTCCGTTGTAGCTAGGTTTTCGGCCGAACTCGGTAGCAAGAACCACTAGGGTTGTGTCGAGCATTCCACGTTGCTTCAAGTCTTCGATTAAAGCCGCATAAGCACGGTCGAAGGGGGGAGCAACCTCTTCCATATCGCCTTCGAGGTTGTTGTGCATATCCCAACCTTCCGCTGTGACTTCAACGAAACGAATGCCACCTTCCACCAATCTTCGGGCTAAAAGAAGACCCTGCCCTACTTTGCCTTCACCATAGTTCTCGCGCATCGATTTGGACTCTTTGGAGATGTCAAAGGCTGACAAATCCTCACTGCGAAGCAGACGTAGTGAGTGGTCGTAAAATTGTTGATAGGCGCCAATGTTAGAATCAGGAAAGCGTTTCATGAACCCAGCACTAAGCTCTTGAGCAAGTCCCAGATTCTTGGTGATTGAATTAGTGGAACCTCCCTTACCGTCTATGTTCTGAAGCCCTGATTCAGGATTGAGAATGGGAATTGGACTGAATGAAGGCGGAAAAAATCCATTACCATATCTAGGTCCATCATTGATACAGGCTGAGGAGGGTAGGGTTTTATGGCTGGATCCTAGATAGTGTTGTGCCCAAGCGCCGAGGTTAGGATGCTTGATCGTGGCTCGTTGGGCAAAGGCAGTTCGCATGAAATACTGTGCTGGTCCGTGGACTCCAATTTTGGCGGTCATTGTACGAATGACTGCTATCTGATCTGCGACTCTGGCGGTATTTTCCAAGTAATTGGTAACTTCAAAGTCTGCTTTCGTGCGAATGGTTTCGCCAGGACCTTTTGATGAACCTTCCTTTGGGTCGAAGGTATCGATGTGACTCATGCCACCAGCTACGTTTATGAAGATGATACGTTCGGCACTACCGAAACCATTTTTACCTTTTTCCGCTTGGGTAAAATTGGGAAGTACTGAAAGTCCGAATGCAGTCTGGGCACAGCGTTCGATAAATTGGCGACGGGTATCCATGATTTATGGGCTATTGTAGTTGGATTCGTAACTATTGGATAAACATGAATTCTGGCGTGTTGAATAGCACCCAGGTTAAGTTCTCTACCGAAATGCGTCCTCTCAAGGCTTGTTGGATTCTAGCCGACTCGAGAGCTGTAGGTTTACGGCTGTAGAAGCCCATATACAGTTCCTCGATCTTTTCCGGTAAGCTAGTTTTATTTTCTACGACTTTCATTAGTGCTGAACCTCTACCAGCCATCAGTCCTTGGAAGTTTCCGTTCATGAGCATCAGTGTCTGGGGAATGCTGCCCTCTAGGCTGCCATCATCGACTAGTGTGCGAGAGGACTGGCCAAACATCCTGAGGAAATGAGAGTCCCGTGAGGGTTGTATCATTTCGGAAGCCCTAAGGAGGTGCCCTTTGTCGTGGTGAGGGGGAGGGGGGCCATTTGCAAGATCCGACTCAGGAAAGTCTTTTCTGATCTTTGCGTTCTTAATGTATCCTTCTTTACCCATAAGATTAACTGCCTCTTTGAGGGCTGGAATTGTCATCCTGTCGTAAGGAATGTCGAATCGGGTAACCCTGTGCGATCGATCCACTTTCGTTGAGTCTATGTCGGGGCCAATCACTAAGGTGAGGATCGAGTCCCAGGCTTGCTCTGCAGTCATTCTCCGCAAGACAGGACCATGAAAAGGATATGCGTCGATGTCCCCTACGTTGGGGGTCACGTTTGTCTGCGCTTGATAAGCACGACTGTAGTAGATGACTCGCTGGAACTCACGTAAGTCGAATTTCAACAATACCATAATTCGCCCCAGTTCTTTGAGCAACTGCGGGTTGGAGGCAAGAGAGAGATCGTCTAGGTCTTCTACTGGTTCCTGAACGGCAATACCGAAGGCTTTCTTCCAGAGCCGGTTGGCAATGGTCATCGAAAAGCGAGGGTTTTCAGGATGAGTCAACCAGGCGGCAAATGAATGCCTGAGTTTGTTTATGTCCTGCAGGTCTATATTGTAAGACTGATTGGGAGATTCGTTTTCCCACTGGATGAGTCCAGGTTGAACGAGCGCGCCTGGTTTGGCATCATCGTAGGCGTAATCTTCTGGATAGGCTAACTTCTGTGTAGGCAGAGAATGAACTGCATTCATGCTCTGGGCGACCACTGATACGAGAGAGTTTTTTTCCGGCCCAGCGTCAGCAAGTACACCTTTTGCAATCTTGCGAGGATCTCGACTACTGACGTAGGTTGATCCAAAAAAGGAGGCCATCTGGTAAAATTCCTTTTGAGTCCACTCAGCGAGTGGATGGTCATGGCATTGTGCACAGGAAACATTTGCACCTAGGAAGATCGTCAGGGTATTGGAAAGATTATCAAGAGGCATGGCAGGATCGCGGAGGAGGTAACCAGTCGGTCCATTAGACGCGAGCGTGCCTTCTGCAGTCAGTAAGTCAGAGACCAGTCCATCCCATTTCCGGTTGAGGGCAATCTGGTCTTTGAGCCATCGCTCATAGTTATGAAATTGTCCTCGTTTGATTGAGGACTTATGCCTGAGCATGTCAGCCAACCAATTAAATTGGTGTGAACGATATCCATCTGATACCATAAGCGAGTCGATGAGCTTTTCACGTTTGTCTGTATCCTTGCTTGAGAGGAATGCTCGGGTCTCGGTAATGGAGGGTATGCGCCCAATGGCGTCCAGATAGATCCGCCGCACAAAGACCTCGTCGCTTGCCTGTGGATTGTGATTGATCTTCTTCAAGGCAAGACCCTTGGATACGGCTTGATCAATCAAGTTAGCGCCTGATTTAACCCAGTCGCGTTGGAGCCAGAGCTGTGTCGCTGGGACAATCTGCGGCTTGTTTCCCAAGGGTGGAAGTAAGACCTTTAGATTCGGATCCGGCCATTTAGGTAGGCGAGCCGCTTGGACGGAATTGGGTGCTTTGTTCTTTTTCTCCCTCTTTTTTTTAACTTCGTCCCCAATAGCTGGCAGGGTAATGCAAACAAGAATTATACAGGCGAGGAATTCATTTAGACGCTTCATGTTAGACTAAATTTAAGGGACTCGTATATTGCATTATCAACGAAGACTCCAGTATTAATACTGCTCAGTTTCTTTGTTTAAGGGTCGTTTCACCTGGCTTTGACCTGGATGACATCACCACCTTGTGGTTCGCCCTTTTCGTAGCAGACCATTTCGAGGAATTGAATATACGCCCTATGTGTTTCCTTGTCCCTTGATTGAGGACTGAAAAGAATACGTTTTGCTGGGACATGCCCCATGTAATCAATGAAGACCATCTTACTCCAAACTTTGCTTTTCTTAAGGGCCCTCTGTATGTCGTGTCCCTGACTGGCAGGGGTGGCTGGATGTTCTCTTTTACCGCCATACATAACAAAGCCGGGTGGGTCGTTGAGCGTGACCTGTCCTATCAGTGAGGGGGGCAGGTAGGGGCTATTTCCAAACCAACCAACTATATTGAGTTTGTCTGGCTTGTACTTTGCATAGGAGGGCCATTTCCAGTTCTTTTGATAGGCAATCCAAGCACTGATGTAGCCTCCGGCAGATGCCCCAGTGACAACGATTCTTGTTGGGTCGCCTCCATACTTTTTTGCATTGGCTTGGATATGAGCAACAGCCATTGCGGAATCTATTGCACAATCATCTTTGGTTACAGGTTCTCCTTTACCAACAAGTCGGTAGTTGGGTGAAACTACGATGCAACCCTTTCCCATGTAGAGCTTTATCATATCACGGTTACAGTATGCCTTGTCTCCATTTTTGAAGCCCCCTCCGTGTATGGTGAAAACAATAGGTGCTCCATTGTAGTTCTTATTCCAGTAGACATCCATGACATTGCGTTCATGTGGACCATAAGAGACGTTCTTATTTATCTTCAGTTCAGCAACTAACGATGTTGAGAGTAACATCGTGAGACCGAGGTGTCTCAAGATATTTTGGCTTGGTGTTCTTAATTCAAAGTTCATTGTTCTGCTTGCTGGATGCGTTTTCTTAGTTGTTCGAGAAGCTTCGCTTTAATTGCAGCATATTCGGCTTTTTCCGAAAGATTGGTGAACTGTTGTGGGTCTTTCTCCATGTCGTAAAGCATGAAACCTTCGCGCTTGTTGCGTTTGGAGGTTGGATACCACATGAAAGCCCATTTTTCTGATCTCAGAGCATAGCCCTTAGCGACATTAATCCAAGCATCTTTACGGGCTAATTCGGCTTCAGGATCCTCCAGCAAGGGGACGAGACTTTGACCTTGTGCATTGGGTTCAGGAGGTAGGCCTGCAAGTTCGGTCAAGGTAGGGTAGAGGTCAACCAGTTCAACAATATGGTTTGTGCGCACACCTTTTCTTTTTCCTGGGGCCGAAATGATGAGTGGGACGTGGATGGCTTCATTCCAAAGAATACCTTTCTTCCACATCTTGTGTTCACCCAGTAAGTATCCGTGATCAGAAACGAAGACAACAATGGTATTCTTGCGCAGTTCAAGTTTATCGAGACCAGCCATTAGTCGGCCAAACTGTTGGTCCATGTATGTGACTGCTCCGTAATAGCCTCGTCGGAGTTCCTTTACCACAGATTTTTTGAATTCCATAGTACGTCCAATGGCTCCCGCTGGCATATCTTCATGATCGTCAGTCGGGAATTCTGGATAGATCATGCTACGAGAATGATATGGCTTTAGGCTTCCTTCCGTAGAAACAAATGGAAAGTGTGGACGCACCAATCCGACGGCGAGGAAGAAAGGATCCTCATTTCGTTTGCTCTTCCTTTTCTTCAACAGACCCAAAGCCTTGTCGACAGCCATGGTGTCCGCCAGCAGATTACTGTCGTTGTCAGGGACTTCAACAACTGCGTAGTCACCGCGGATAGAAGGATGCATCTGGTAGGGCTTTTTCGCAGCTTTGGCAGTGGACCAGTTTACTCTTTCATTGGGGTAGTGCTTTCCCGCTTCTGGCTGGGTATAGTTGGCCAGTTTGCCGGGTGTCATGGTTTCCATCGCTCGGATATTGTGAGCCTCTTCCCAGGACGCAGCATGGTCTCGTCCGGATGTTCCTTGTACGATATCCACTGGGATTCCCATGTGGTAGATTTTACTGACCCTTGCAGACCAGTAGCCGTGGTTAGCGAAGTATCTGGGCAGGGTTATTCGTTCGGGGTCAACTTTGCCACCGTTACTCATCACGCCATTCACGGTTGGATACTGCCCAGTCATGATTGAAGCTCGGGATGGTCCGCAAAAAGGAAACTGGCAATAAGCCTCTGTGAAGCTAACTCCAGACTTGGCAAAATGGTCAAGATTGGGGGTCTTGCACTCCGGGTGCCCAAGTCCACTCACCGCATAATTAAGGTCGTCAGAGATGACAAATAGCACATTAGGCTTTTGGGCTTGGACAAGATGAATACCTGCTAAGCCCAAGAACCAAAAGAGGAGTTGTTTATTCATTTTAGAATGAGTTGCATGGCGTTTGCCTGTAAGATAACCTTTAAGGAGTTTACGCATTGATCAAACCAATAGGATCTGTTGCCTCGAATTTCCAAAACCGATAAGGTACTGAACGGCTTTTGCGGATTCAGCGGACACCCTTGGTCTTGAGGCGGATACTGAAAACATTCTTTCTACCGGTGACGTAGAGCACGTTGCTCCCCGGTCCGGCAAAAGCACAATTGGTCGGGCTTTCCGGGACTGCAATTGTCTCGAGCAGTTTGCCTTTCGGGCTCCACACCCGCACGGCGTGAGGACCAGCGCAGTAGAGGTTGCCGAGATGGTCAACGGTCATGCCATCACATCCATAATCGCTGGGCGGTTTGACGTGGGCGAAAAGTCGTTGCTTGGTGGCGTTTCCGTTTTTCGGGTCCACCTCATAGGCATGTAGCTTCTGTTCCTTGTATTCGGACACGTAGAGTGTTTTTTCATCGGGTGAAAGCATCAAGCCGTTCGGCCCCTTCAGGGCGCTGATGACTGGCCGTGGATTTCCACCATCGGAGTCGAGAAGGTAGACCGATCCCGCACCCGGCACTGTAACGTAGATCCGCCCTTTGCGATCCACCACCACGTCGTTCACTCCCACAGGGTAAATCTTCTTGTTTGCCCCTATCCTCGTCGGCTTCAGGAGTACGGTTTCCGACCCGTCGTCTTCGAGGCGGGCAAGGCTCTTTTCCCGTTGCTTGCACATCAGCAATCGTCCTCTCAAATCAAAGGCGAGCCCGTTGGCTCCGCCCGTCTCGTCCCGGAAGAGCGTGGTCTCAAGGGTCTTCAGGTTGAGTTGCCAGATTCGCTGGTTGGGAATGTCAGTGAAGAGAAGATGGCCCTTCCCATTGTAAAGCGGCCCTTCAACCGTAGCGTAGCCTGAGGCAAGTTTTTCCAGCTTTGCGTCCTCGGCTAGGAGGGTGCCCACAGTGGTTGCCCCAATGTAGAGATTCCTTTCTTGGACCTGCTGATGCAGATCCGGATCTTGTCTCTGCCCTGCCAAGGGTGTCGCAGCTGCAAAGGCGAATAGGCAAAATTGTCGAAAAACCTTCGCCATCACTTCTCCGGCTTGCTCTTTTCCCCCTTTTTTCCGCCTTTGTTCTTGGGTTTCATCATTTTTTGTTCGGGGCGCAGGGTTTTCCCTCAAGGTAGCTCTGGAGAAGTTCGCCCATTTTTTTGACCCGCTCGGGATACTTGGCGTAGAGGTTGTCGGACTGGCGTGGGTCTTCTTTTAGGTTGAACAACAAGCCTTCATGACCTTTCCCGTATGCCTTGAGGCCGAAATGCTTCAGGTAGGCGGTACTTTCCCTCTTGGCTGCGCCGGTTGGAGCATTGATATAGACCCAATCCCCTTGCCGTAGGGCGAACTTTTTCGGAGAGGTGTTCTGCACGGTCGCCACGCGCAGGGGTTTGTCGTACTTCTCCCCCTTAAGGACGGGTAGTAGATCGTAGCTGTCAATTGCCTCCTTCTTTCTGAGTCGGTGTCCGATGATCTTGGCAAAGCTCGCCGCCAAGTCGACTTGGCTCACCACCTCGTCGGAAACCGAGCCTGGCTTGATTTTGCCGGGCCATTTGACGATGAAGGGTACGCGGTGTCCCCCCTCGTAGATGTCGCGCTTGACGCCACGACACTTGCCCGAGCTCCATTGTTTGAATTCCTCCAGTCTTTCGAACGCATGGGTCTCGGGTCCATTGTCGGCGGAGAAGACGACCAAGGTGTTTTCGGCAAAGCCGTGTTTCTTCAAGGCGTTCATCACCTTGCCCACCATGGCATCGGTCTCAATGACGAAGTCCCCGTAGTAGCCGGCTTTCGATTTTCCGTGATAAGGCTTGTTGGGGACGATTGGATAGTGAGGTGAATTGAAGGCGAGATAAGCGAAGAAGGGTTGCTCCTTTTTCTGCTTCGAGATCCACTCGACGGTCTTTTGGGTAATGGTGGGCAGGATGTCATAGGGGTTCCAACTTTCTGCCATCGGGCCCGCACGAAAACCACCTGCACCTGCGAGGGGTCTGGACTTGATGACGGGTTTGGTGGGAATTGTGACGAAGCGGTCCCCCTCGATCCAACAGTAGGGAGGAAAGTTGATGGTGCCGTCCCCGAAGTAATAATCAAAGCCCTGATCGAGCGGGCCGTCCGGGAAGCGCTTGGTCCAGTCATAAGACTCGGCCCGGGGATCTTCTTTTTTGGCGCCCGGCTTACGGATGGCATCGAAGTCCCAGCCGAGGTGCCACTTGCCAAAGCAGCCCGTGTTG
>Ga0163109_10002012_pt1 | contig 16006 bp, 18 predicted proteins | sample CRUFie1St13metaG_FD_108704 | JGI IMG/M metagenome (GOLD analysis project Ga0163109, IMG submission 108704) | Marine microbial communities from the Costa Rica Dome - CRUD Field 142mm St13 metaG | ecosystem: Environmental > Aquatic > Marine > Oceanic > Photic zone | place: Costa Rica: the Eastern... | reverse complement strand
TGACTATAGTCCAATGAACGCAAATCCTGGTGAATATTACATTTGGCCTGGATCAAGCCTCGTACATGGAAATAAAGTAAACGACACCGGCTTATCAAGAATCAGTATTGACTTCAGGGTGCTACCGTATTCTAAATATTCAGACAACGATAGACAGTCTGTTAGCAACAATACAAAAATGGTCCTTGGCCATTATTTTGATCGGTTTGGAGGATAAAGTGAAAGGCATAATTCTTGCTGGAGGTACCGGTTCAAGATTAAGTCCATTGACAAAAGTTACAAACAAACATTTGCTGCCAGTAGGTGAAAAACCCATGATACTTCACGCTGTAGATAAACTCGTGAATGCAAATGTGACAAATATCATGATTGTAACTGGTACAGAGCACATGGGCGACATGGTTAATCTTCTAGGCAGTGGCCAAGAGTTTGGATGCGGTTTTACTTTCCGTGTGCAGGATCAACCAGATGGTATTGCCGGCGCACTTAAGCTATGCCGCGACTTTGTCGGCGATGACTCTTGCGTTGTCATATTGGGAGATAACATATTTGAATGTGATCTAAAAGCTAAACTTTTCGATTTTACAGATGGCTGCCGACTTTTTCTGAAAAAGGTCAAAGATCCCCAAAGATATGGTGTCCCTGTTTTTGGCGATGAAAAGATAATTAAAATAGAAGAAAAGCCACAGGACCCCAAAAGCGATTACGCGGTAACTGGGATATACGTCTACGATAACAATGTATTTGATATCATAGACATTCTTAAACCGTCCGATAGAGGCGAGCTAGAGATATCAGATGTTAATAACCATTACATATCAGAAGGTTTGGTTTCACACAGTATTCTAGAAGGGTGGTGGACAGATGCTGGCACTCATGAATCTTACAGATATGCTAATTTGATTTTAATGGAGGACAAGTGAAAAAATTAATCCTGGGAAACGGAAAAGTCCCTGCAATCATAAGAGACGACAAAACAATAGTACTACCTAGAACCGAGTGCGACATTACTTTTATAGATCAGATCGTAGCACAACTTCAGAATCATCAACCAGATGTTGTGATAAATTGTGCTGCAAAGACCAACCTGGAAGACTGCGAGATAAATAAACACGAATCTTTCTTGGTTAATACTGTTGGAGTTGCAAACGTTTTAAAGGTATGTTCCGATATGAATATAAAGTTTGTCCATATCAGCAGCGGCTGTTTGTTCGACGGTAACGATAAAATCTCTACAGAGGATTCTGAACCTGATCCAAAGGTCTGGTATACTAGAACCAAGACCTGGGCAGACGACTATATCCAGAATTTTGGATACAAAAACTACTTAATACTTCGCCCAAGGCAATTAATCTCAGCTAGGCCTCACAAAAGCAATATGCTTACAAAATTTTTAAGCTTAGATCGCATTGATGCTATTGACGAAAAAAATTCCTTGACCTGTATAGAAGATTTTAAAGTTTGGATCGATCATTTAATTAATGTAGATGCAACCGGGATCTATAACTGTTCAAACGATGGTACCGTCTCACCATACGACATTGCTATTGAACTTAAAAATCAGATTAAGAGCAGTTTGGTTGTTCACAAGACTACATACGAAAGCTTTCTAAAAACTATCGAAAATAAAAGAGTGAATACTATTCTAAGTAACGAAAAGCTTAAGTCAACAGGAGCCAGTATTAGGAGTGCAAAAGAAGCCTTGGACTGGTGCCTAAAGAACTATGGAAAGGAAACAAAATGAATGTAATGGTCACAGGGTGCGCCGGTTTTATTGGTAGCCACGTTGTCGAATCACTGCTAAGTAGCGGGGTGTCTGTAGTTGGCGTCGATAGTTTGACCTATGCTGGAAAATACTCTAACATGGAGTCCTTTTTAGGTAGTATTCAATTCTTTGAACTAGACATTTGCAACACACAGGCAGTACAGAATATCGTCGAAAAGTCTGGTGTTGAGTGGATTATCAATCTTGCTGCTGAGACTCACGTTGATAATTCTATTAAGAGCTGTGAGTCTTTTATTCACTCAAACATAAACGGTGTTAGATCACTTCTGGACGTTTGCAATCAAACAGGATGCAAACTACTACAGGTTTCTACAGACGAAGTGTACGGCTCATGCCCAGGTCAATCTTTTGATGAGAAAAGTTCCTTTGCTCCTGGTAATCCGTATTCTGCTACTAAGACTGCAGCGGAACATCTGATCTTTTCTTATCACAACACTTACGGTACAACTTTTAGAACAGTTAGGATGAGCAATAACTTTGGCCCTAGACAGCATAAAGAAAAGCTAATACCGACTATTCTTAGAAAGATAAAGTCTGGCGAAAAAATACCAATCTACGGCGATGGAAAAAACATTAGAGACTGGTTTTATGTCAAGGACTGTGCAAACATGGTCAAAAGTGTACTTCTGAACGGATCTGATAACGAGGTTTACAATCTTACGTTTTCTAACGAAAAGCAAAACCTAGAAATCGTTAACATGATTTTAGAAAAGTTAAACCTTGAATTCAATGAATGCGTAGAATTTGTAACGGACCGTCCAGGTCACGACTTTAGATATTCTATCTGTAACAAAAAAATTATGGAAATAGTAAACCATTCTCCAACTGATTTTAACAAAGCTATTCAGGACACTATTGATTTTTACCTAGGTGAAAAAAGTGAATAAAGTACTTTTGGTTGTTACTTTTTTTCACAGAACAGAGACCCTAAAGGCTCTGGAAAATTACTATCGCAACAAGAACGTCGATATACTGTTTGTCGATCAGTCATACACACAGCATGTCACCACGACCAGCCTCAAGAATGTATTAGAGATAGTCCATTACCCAGCTGATAAAGTCAATTTCTATGAAATGTGGCTTAAGGTATTTGAAAAGTATGGAGATCATTATTCTTATTTTGTGTGGAATAACGATGATGATTTTACCGTCGCAGAATCAGTAGTCGAGATAGAATCTTTTCTTAATACTGATTATGGGAAAGACTTTTCATTGGTTACGGGCCAGGTTTTTCAAATTAATTCGGATTATCATCACATAACCAACTATGCAACTTTTGAAGTGCACAAAGATGACGTCGTTGATGCTGACCCCATGGAGAGATTAAGAAAAGTCTTTTCGGTTAATGGGGTGCACGTTAACCCTCATGCCGTTATAAAGTCAGGTGTTTTCAAGTCGTGCTGTGAGCTTATATTAGAAACACAGGGACGCCCAAACTGCTTGATGCCAATAAGATTTTTTGATAAAATTATTACTGCTGTTGCCACCATAAAAGGCTTTAGAAAGACTAATTTTGATAACATAACTTCTGTCAGAACAGAAAGATCATTTACCGGTTGTCTTATGAACGACGATCCAGTATATCCTGAGTGTTTAGAGAAAAGTGTTTCTTATGATAAGATTATCGATCGACTGGGTTCAAACAATATTCTAGCCAAAAAATTTAAACTTAGTCCTGATTTTTTATTACATTACATAAAGCCATCTAACATAATAGAAGGACGTCCTGATTTTTCAAAAAATACGCCACATATGAATCCTGCAAACATCTCTTTTGTAAACGAAATTAAGAATGCAATCAAATCTTCTAGATAAAAATTCATGCCTTGAAAAACTCAAGACCAATGGTTTTTTTACATTCTATAACGAAGCCATAAAGGACGTAAACGTGGAAGAGTTCAAGGAAATGTGTATCGATTTGACCTACGAAAGAGGACAGAGTTTTAAAACAAGTAACGCAGCTGGATTTTCATTACCTAATCGATTGATTTTCGCAGACGAATTCATGGTTTCTTTATTTGGTAAGCTGGATGTAAAACTACAAGATATTTTTGTGACCCATGAATATAAGACCGGCTCTAAAGCTAGGAATAATTTTTTACATTTTGACAGGCTGAGATCTCTGAAAGTTTTAGTATATCTAACAGACGTCGGACTACAAGATGGTCCTTTTTCTTTGGTTAAAGGTAGTCATGCTACTGGAATGAAGCTAAGAAGAGGATTTTCTTCATTTAACGAATACGAAGAAAAGAAAAATAGAATAGACATAGACTATCCAGAAATCAACTACGACTTGCATCCTATTACAGGGCCAGCTGGTACTACTGTAGTTTTTGACAGTGATGTTTTTCACATGGGTGGAGACGTTCAGGAAGGCGGTGAAAGATTGATAGTTAGATCTCACTGGTATAAAGACTACGAATGGAGAGTTAAATCATGAGAATATTGGTAACTGGTGGAACCGGGTTGGTCGGATCAGCATTTGAGAATATACACTCAGATCACGAGATAACCCTGTGCGGATCATCTCAGTATGATCTTCGAAGAGAGCAAGATGTAGATGATATGATTAGCAAAGTACAGCCAGATGCAATCATTCATTTGGCTGCAAAGGTTGGTGGTGTAAAAGGTAACTCTGATTACGTCGCAGATTTCTTTTATGATAACATGGTTATGAATTTAAACGTCTTGAACTGGGCTAGAATCTATAACGTACCAAGGGTTTTGTCTCTTCTGTCAACGTGCATCTATCCCGATCAACCCGTCTACCCCCTTACTGAGAATCAGATACATGGCGGAGAGCCTCACGAGAGTAACTTTGGTTATGCGTACGCTAAGAGAATGCTAGAAGTTCATTCAAGGGCCATAAGAAAGCAGTACGGACTGAAATACATAACTGCAGTTCCAAATAACATATACGGCCCTCATGATAACTTTGATTTAGAAAATGGCCATGTAGTACCAGCGATTATTAGAAAGTTTAAGGAGAACGACTACCCGACTTTGTGGGGTGATGGTACTCCACTTAGAGAGTTTACGTATTCTAAAGACATTGCCAGAGCTTTGTTGATGCTAATAGAACACTATGACAGCCCAATGCCGATTAACATTGGCAACCCGGACGAAGTTTCAATTTTAGAACTAGCTGAAAAAGTAGCATCCCACTTTTCTAATGTAAAGTCCATAAATTGGGACATAAACAAACCTAAAGGACAATACAAAAAGCCTAGCTCTAACAGCAGGTTTTTGTCTTTGTTTCCAGAATTTAAATATACTAACATCGACCAGGGGTTGGAAACAACTGTTGAGTGGTTCAAGAAGGAGTATCCAAATGTTAGAGGGATCAAATTATAAAGGGGAAATAGTCTGAGCCGCGTTAGATGTTATACATTGAAGGCAGACTAGTATAATATTCATCTACTAATTTTAAAAAACAGCATGCAGAGAGTGTAAAAAAATGAAAGCATTGGTTACTGGAGGACTAGGGTTTATTGGATCTAATCTAGTCGACAAATTAACAGATCAGGGTTACGAAGTCATAGTGGTAGATGATCTATCTTCGGGAAAACTAGAATTTAAAAATCAGGGCGCCACCTATGTTATGGAGGACTTTAAGGAATACCTAAGATCCCCAGACCCCAGTATTGATGTTGTTTTTCATCTTGCTGCAGAAGCAAGGATTCAACCCTCATTTGAAATGCCCTTGTATACATGCGAAAACAACTCTTACGGCTCTGCCATTGTGGCTGAATTCGCTAGACAATCTAATTGCAAAGTAGTATACGCTGGTTCTTCTTCTTTTTATGGTGGCGTATATCTAAACCCTTATGCTTTCGCTAAATGGCAGGGGGAAGAAGTTTTTAAAATGTACTCCGAGGTCTATGATGTAACAACTGGGATAGCAAGGTTCTTTAACGTTTATGGACCTAGGAACCCGTTACTTGGCCAATATACTCCTGTTGTTGCTATTTTCGAAGAGCAGACCAAGGCTGGCACCGATCTAACTATTGTTGGTGATGGAGAGCAGAGGAGAGACTTTACACATGTTTACGACATCTGTGACGGACTCATAGCAATCTCAAAAGGGAATTGGAAGGGCGAGGTTTTTAATCTAGGTACTGGTACCAATCATTCAATCAATGAGTTAGCAGCGCTTTTCGGAGGCAAAACAAAGTACCTCCCTGCCAGACCAGGCGAGGCTAGAACAACGAAAGCGGACATATCATTTACGACCAAGTCAACAGGTTGGAGTCCAAATCATACACTAGAGGACTACGTTAAAAGCCTTTTGGAGAACACATGAACATAGGGATAATCGGCCAAGGTTTTGTTGGATCGGCAATTAGGGAAGGGCTGAAAGGTTTTTACCCGGTAAAAGGCTATGATCTAGATTCCAAAAAGTGTTTTAACATGGATGGATTTGGGCTAGATTATTTGGTTGATTCTTCTGATATAATTTTTGTTTGTGTTCCGACTCCAATGAGAAAAGACGGAAGTTGTGATACTAGGATCTTAGAAAACGTTATTTCAGAAGCGTATAGAACTCACCGAGAACTAAACCCTGATCCGATACATTCAGATTTTATCAAAAGGCAGACTTTAAAAAAGACGCTTGTAATAAAATCAACGGTCCCTCCGGGAACTACTGAACGGATATCATCACTTTATCCCAGGTTTAACGTCTGTTTCAGTCCAGAATTTCTTACTGAAGCAAATTCCAATGAAGACTTTAAGAATCAGTCTAGAATTATTATAGGTGGTTCAGGCGCTAAAACGGTAAAGCAAATGTTTAGAAAAGCTTTTCCGAGAATTCCTATTGTAATCACAAAATCCGAGACCGCAGAAATGGTTAAATACTTTACAAACTGTTTTCTTGCAACAAAGGTGACGTTTGCAAACCAGATGTATGATATTTGTGAAGAAGCAGGTATAGACTATGACAAAGTTTGTGAATATGCTTTGCACGATAATAGAATTGGCAAAAGTCATCTAGCCGTTCCTGGTCCCGACGGTGATCGTGGTTTTGGAGGGCATTGCTTTCCAAAGGACTTGGCAGCAATGATTAATTTCTCAAAAGGTTTTTTTAAAGATCCTGGACTTCTTTCTGCCGTTCAAGAACAAAACGACAGATATAGAACAAATAAAGACTGGGAAGAAATGAAGGGAAGGGCTGTATCTGATGACTAACAAAAGGAAACGTAACTGGTCAAAAAATAGGGAGATTCTCAAGTCTATCCCAAACCCTTCAAAAGAAGCTTATGAAATTAAGATGAAGATACCTGAGCTGACTTTTGAAGGCGTTCGTGGCCAGCCTGACTTTGCTCATCTCTATATAACGTTTTATCCCGCAGGCAAAGTTATAGAGTTGAAATCACTTAAAGAATACTTTTTTGCATTCCGATCGCAGATTTATTCCTATGAGAGAATTATCAACGTAGTGTATGATGATTTGATGGCCGCTTACGAACCTGCAAGGTTAAGGTTGGTTATGGTATGTAATCCTCGTGGTGGCATATCTTCAAAACTGACAATTGACTCCGATTGGAAAGCTCGCGGCGGTTCTGATGTTTTTAAGGAATGGGTCGGTTCAAAAGAGGATTGGTAATGGCCGACAAAGAAGACAAGTTTCATGACAACGTGAAAGGAAAATTTTATGTTGATAGGGAATGTATTTTTTGTCATGTTTGTTCAGACGCAGCACCAAAAAATTTTAAGGAATCGGAAGATGGCGATCACGACTATGTTTACAAACAACCAGAGAGCGAAGAAGAATTAGAAGAGTGCTACGACGCACTAGATCAATGCCCAGTTGAAGCAATAGGAGATGATGGGGATGAATGATTATAAAATAAAAGACATAAGCTTAGCTGAATGGGGCCGCCAAGAAGTGGCTCTGGCAGAAGCAGAGATGCCAGGCCTAATGGCTTTACGCAAAAAATACAGCAACGAAAAACCTCTAGCTGGGGCAAGAATTGCAGGGTGTCTCCACATGACGATACAAACGGCTGTACTCATTGATACGCTTGTAGAGCTGGGCGCAGATGTTCGTTGGATGACATGTAATATTTTTTCAACGCAAGATCATGCAGCGTCTTATACTGCATCCAAAGGAATTCCTGTGTTTGCCTGGAAGGGAATGACAGAAGAAGACTACGAGAGATGCTTAGACAAAGTGCTGTGGTTTGAGCCTAGTCTTGGACCGAACATGATCTTAGATGATGGCGGCGATCTAACAAAATACATTCTAGAAAAAAGGCCGGCGATGTATGATAGCATTGTCGGGATTACAGAAGAGACAACAACTGGTATTTTAAGACTAAAAGAATTCGAAAAAGATGGTCGCCTTCCAGTTCCGGCAATTAACGTCAACGACTCTGTTACTAAGTCTAAGTTCGATAACAAGTACGGCTGCAAAGAATCTTGCGTCGACGCAATTAGAAGAGCAACTGATGTAATGATGGCAGGCAAAGTTGCTGTTGTGGCTGGCTACGGGGATGTTGGAAAAGGTTCTGCTGCTTCATTAGCTTCTGCAGGCTGCAGAGTTATAGTTACTGAGATTGACCCAATATGCGCGCTGCAAGCAGTTATGGATGGATTTCAAGTGTTAGACATTGATGAGGCTGTGCCGCTAGGAGACATTGTTGTTACTGCAACAGGAAACTGTGACGTTATTACAAGCAAGCATTTTAAAACTATGAAAAACAACGCAATTGTCTGCAACATTGGTCATTTTGATAATGAAATTGATGTTGCTTGGCTTGATGAGAATTGCCAAAAAGTTAATGTAAAGCCACAGGTTGACATCTACAAAATGATTAATTCTTCAGACAATTCTACTTTCAATCAAATCATACTTCTGGCTGAGGGAAGATTGGTTAATTTAGGTTGTGCAACAGGCCACCCATCTTTTGTGATGTCGTGCTCTTTTACAAATCAGGTTCTGGCTCAAATAGAATTATTTAATAATGCACAGAATTATGAACAAAAAGTTTATGTTTTGCCTAAAATACTAGACGAAGAGGTGGCAAGATTACATTTGCCTCACTTAAATGCCAAACTTACATCAATCACGAAAAAACAGGCAGACTACATTGGTGTTGAAACCTCTGGGCCATACAAGGATGACGATTATCGTTATTAGGAGTAGCATGACTAAACAAAAAACAGCACTAATCACTGGGATAACTGGGCAGGATGGATCTTATTTGCTAGATCTTTTGTTGCTAAAAGGTTATAAGGTAATTGGAATCAAAAGAAGAACAAGCACTATTTCCACAGATAGAGTCGATCACAATTACCAGAATGTAAATTTTAAGATGTACTATGGTTCCATGCATGAGTCATCATGGATGTATAGATTACTGCAGAAGTACAAGCCCGATGAAGTCTATAATCTAGCAGCACAAAGCCATGTAAGGGTTAGTTTTGATTGCCCTATAGAAACTACAGACATTGTTGCAAACGGTACACTAAGACTATTAGAGGCAATAAGACACTGCTGTCCAGATGCAAGGTTTTACCAAGCATCTAGTTCTGAAATGTTTGGAGATAACCCTGAATCACCGCAGTCGGAAACCACAGCTCTTATGCCGGCTAGCCCTTATGCTTGTGCCAAAGTTTTTTCTCATAACCTTGTTAGAAATTATCGAGAAAGCTATGGAATGTATGCATGCAGCGGAATTCTTTTTAATCATGAATCCCCGAGAAGAGGCGAAACGTTTGTTACGAGAAAAATTACTCTTGCTGCAGCTAGAATCAAATTAGGCTTACAGAAGAAACTTTACCTAGGTAATCTAGACGCAAAAAGAGATTGGGGCCATGCAAAAGATTATGTTCATGCAATGTGGCTAATGCTGCAACAAGAAACACCAGATGATTTTGTTATCTCTACAGGAGAAACGTACTCTGTCAGGGAGTTTTTAGAATTTGTTTTTGACCATGCAGAATTAGATATCAAAAAGTATGTCGAGATCGATGAAAGATTATTTAGACCACATGAAGTTCCTCTTCTTCTTGGTGACTCTTCAAAAGCCAGAAAGGTGTTAGGTTGGAGACCACAATACAACATGCAGACATTGGCTAAAGAAATGTACAGCCAAGACTGGTGGGATCAGGAAAAGATATTGCGGTCTAAGTATGGATCAGCTGATCCGCTTTCGTATCCTAAAAGTTAATTGTAAAATCACGCTTGGGCCTCTATAATGAATAGAGGTGTAATATGAATTTTCCTACAAACAAAGAGCACGTAAGCTACTCTGAAGTAAAGACTTGGAAGGAGTGTCCTTGGAAGCATAAGCTCATGTATGTAGATAAGATTGAGACTTATGAAAATAATCCCTATGCAGAATTCGGTACGATTGTTCACGATACCATTGAAAGATATCTTAAGACTGGTAAGATGTCCGTTGAAGATGTTGAGGACAGACTAAGGACAAAGTGGGACGAACATCAATTCGACTCCCCCGAGTATATTGCAAAGGTTACGGCGCAAAGAAAAAGATTTGATCTAAGGTATCGTCATGAATCTTTTGATTCTTGGGTCAAAAGTGCACACAATATCTTGTCTGCCATTCCAGAATTTATGGAATATAATTTTGGTGATTGGGAGTATGTCAGTGCAGAGGAACAGATCTATGAAGAAATGCCAGCTCTCGGCCTAAACTTTAAGGGCTTTATCGACGCAATCATCAAGTCTAAGAAAAACGGCAAAGAGAAGTATTGGGTCATCGATTGGAAGACAACAGGTCCAAGAGGCTGGTATACCGATAAACGCCGTGATTTTCTAACACAGGCACAAGTCGGCCTTTACAAAAAGTTTTGGGCTCAGAGAGAAGGTATTGACCTAAAGTCAATCGGTTGCGGATACGCACTTTTGAAGAGAAATACCAAGCCAGAAAAGTGTGCATGGTTTATGCCTGTTTCCGTCGGCCCAAAATTTATTACAAAATCAGAAAAGCTGTTAGAATCAATGGTAAGATCGGTAAGAAAGGGTATGAACCTTAAAAATCGATTTAATTGTAAGTTTTGTCCTTTTTATCAAACGGAGCATTGTACATGATAAATGGTAAATACAAGGTTCTGATGTTAAGTGATCATGCACTTAGTACCTCGGGGGTTGGTACTCAAAGTCGCCACTTAATAAACGGCCTTATCAAGAAAGGATGCTGGTCCTTTCGCCAGTTTGGAGCTGCTGTAAAACACGATGACTACAACGTCATTAAGGTAAATGATGATTTCATCATTAAACCAATTGATGGTTTTGGAAATAAAGAAATGCTTAGAATGGCTTTAGCTACAGAAAAGCCGGATGCATTATTTCTTTTTACTGATCCAAGATTCTATTATTGGCTTTTTGAGATGGAAGATGAAATTAGGCAAGTTTGTCCTATCGTCTATTGGCATGTATGGGACAATAAGCCCTACCCAGAATTCAATAATCCTTTCTATGAAGCTACAGATCTCATCAACTGCCACAGCCATCATACCTATTCCCAGGTAAAAGAACATTGGCCTAACAAGACCTTTTTTATTCCTCATGCTCTGCCAAATGATTTGTTTTTTGAATTACCGTTTAATCAAATAAGAGAACAGAAGGCCAGGATTTTAGGAACTGAAAGATTAGACCATTTTGTTTTATTCTGGATGAACAGAAACGCTAGAAGAAAACGCCCTGGAGATCTCCTGTATTCTTTCAAGCTATTTCTAGAAGAACTGCAACAAAAGGAAGGCCACAAAAAGGCTACCTTGTTAATGCATACCGATCCCACAGATAGAGAGGGGCCAAATCTTTTTGCTGTAGTTGAAATGCTTGGCATTAAGGACAACGTGGTCTTTTCAAATCAACGTGTAGACTTTCAGATGATTAATACGCTACACAATATTTCAGATGTCTGCATTAATATAAGTTACGCTGAAGGCTTTGGGCTATCTACTCTAGAGGCTATGCAGACCGGTACTCCTATTATTGCTCCAAAAACAGGTGGCCAGACCCGCCAGGTTGTTAATGCTTACACGGGAGAAGAAAACGGTGTTGCCCTGCCAATTGAGATGCAGACTTTGGTTGGAAGTCAAAGCGTTCCCTACATTTTTGAGGATCTAGTTTCTCAAGAGACTATTGCATCGGCAATGTCTAAGATGTATTTTATGGGACCTGAGGCTAGGCATGAGCTTGGCCAAAGAGCTAAGGAGTATGCGAACACTGAATTTGGTTACCAGAAGACTGTAGACCTCTGGCATGATTCTATGATCAAGACTATTACAGAGTTTCCATATAGAAGAAAATCATACACAACGACGGAGTTATAAATGGCTAGTGTTATTATCCGGGGCCCTCTACTATCTCAGTCTGGATACGGAGTACATTCTAGACAGGTTTTTAAGTGGCTACTTTCCCAGGGCCATGAAGTTTCATGTCAAGTTTTGCCATGGGGAATCACTCCTTGGTACCTAAACCCAGACGATCTAGATGGTTTGGTGGGCGAAATCATGAAAAGAACAGGTCAGCCAAATCAAAAGTTTGACTACTCTTATCAGATTCAGCTACCTGACGAATGGGATACGTCTTTAGCTAACAAAAACTTTGGAATTACTGCAGCAGTCGAAACTAATTTTTGCAATCCAGCCTGGGTTCAAGCCTGTAACAACATGGATGGAGTCATAGTTCCAAGTAATTTTACAGCAGCTGTTCTTAAAAATAGTGGAGATTTGACAACAAAGGTGCATGTAATACCAGAGTCTTTTCCTACTTATTTTGAAAGAGATGTAAAAGACACCAAGTTTCTTAAGACTACCAGTAAGAGAAACTTTCTTCTTTTTGGTCAACTAACAGCGCCTACTCCTGAGTTAGACAGAAAAAACACTTTTAATGCTATCAAGTGGTTTTGTGAAGAATTTGAAGATAGAAAAGATATTGGTCTGGTTATCAAAACTAATATGGGCACAAACTCGACTTTAGACAAAGCCGTTACAGTTAGGAGTTTGAAAAAAGTTTTAGAGGCTGTTAGAAAAGGCAAATTTCCAAAGGTTACACTAATTCACGGAAACATGGATGATAAGGAACTATTTAAACTGTACTGCGATAAGTCTCTAGTTGGTTTAATTAGTGCCACTCGAGGGGAAGGATATGGTCTTCCAATGATTGAAGCAGCCGCTTCTGGCTTACCGGTAATTGCAACAGATTGGTCTGGCCACAAAACGTTTCTTCAGGATGGCTGCTGGCTACCCGTTAAACATACGATGACAAAAGTTCCCGAAGGTAAAGCCGATGGAAGAATCTTTATGAAAGGTTCTATGTGGGCTGACCCTGTCGAAAGTTCGTTTAAGTCTTGTTTAAGAAATCTATATAACAAAAGATCAAATTTCAAGCAGACCTGTTCTAGAAAAAGAGAAGATCTAATGCGGCAGTTTAGTCAGTCCGCTGTTGAAAAATTATATGACGAATTTTTTAAAGAGATGGGATGAACTATTATATAATTACAATTGCTGTGTTGTCTATTTTTTTAATAGTCTCACTGTATTACAACTACAAGTTTGCGCGCGTGATTTTAAGAGTTGAAGATGCTGTTGAAGAATCTTTGGATAGTCTTGACGAGAGGTATACATCAATACAGAAAGTATTGGATACTCCCCTCTTTTTTGATAGTCCTCAGGTAAGACAAGTTATTTCCGATATTACGCTATCTCGAGACGCAATACTGTATGTAGCTAACCAACTAGCAGGTATTGAAGATGGCGAAAAAGAAGAAGATTAGAAGAAACAGTAGAGGCACATCTGCAAACAAGACTAAGAGATATTATTTTACGAAAGATACTCAATTAGCCATAAAGGAATTTTGCTCCTCTGGAGAAAGAGGAGACAAAGAAGCTATTTATGAAACTAGAATTCAGCCAGCGCTTTTAAAGCTTACTGAGAACCTTATCTATATTTATGGGTTTCACAAGTGCGGCGAAGATCCAGCTTATCTTCAACAGGCCTGCGTTGTTGCTCTTTATGAATGTTTGCACAAATTTGATCATGAAAGAGGCACAAATGCCTTTTCTTACTTTAATATTGTAGCTAAAAACTGGCTGATCATCAACTCTAGAAAAATAAGAAAACGTACCTTTTCTTCAGTGTCTTTAGATGATAGAGAATCCATGTCCGCTGCCGACGTTGCATCAGTTGCTAGCCATCAAATAGTGCCAGATCCCGTAGACACGAGTATTTATAAAGAGTCGCTAATGCAAATCAGACCACTCTGTGAAGAGATTCTTTCTGAACTATCTCACAAGAATGATGTTTCTTGCATGAATGCTATTATCACAGTTTTTGACAATATCGATCAACTCGAGTTTTTAAATAAGCGAGGGATATTTGTGTATATCAGGGAAATTTCTGGCTTAAACTCCAAACAACTGTCTTCCAGTATGACAAACATCAGAAGAAAGTATCGAGCAAAAGTTGGCAAAGACAAGAAATACGATCTTTTCTAGGGGAACAAAATGGACTTAAGCAAAGAATTTGAGAAAGTAGAAAAAAAGTCTGAAGCCTTTTCTAAACTTTTAGAATCTATTGAAGCCACAGAAAACAAAAAGAAGCTTCTGTGGAAAGAAATTTACGATAATGCAATCACTGATAGGCTAAATGCTTATATGCTTTTCACCGGCATATACACAAACATGGGTGGAAGCTTGGCAGACAATATCTCTGTTGGTCCAACCCTGTCAAAGTATTTGGAGCGAATGAATAAGTCAAACGATCAATTGATAAAGTTGGCAGAACTCATTGCAAAGGAAGAAGAAAGATCTGAAGCGTTAGATCCTGAAGACATTTTTAAGAAGATAGATAAATAAAGTCATGGCAAATATTGATGGATCAAAACTAAAACCGGGAACCATGGGCAAAGAGGTTAATAGCCTCCTTGCTCAAGGCGAAAATGCAGTACTAATTAAGGGAGTAGTAGAAGAAATAATCTACTCCCCAGAAACTTTTGATTTTGAATCTTTTCAAACAAGGATTGAGGATCCAAATACGCTTCTTGACGTTCCAGCTAACTCTATTTTGATTAGAGTCATCACGGGCAAAGAATACAAAAGCAGCGGAAAGCTATTGTTGTGTCATCCACTGTTTCCGCAACACTTCCAAATGCCGATAAAGGTTGGCGAACATGTATTCTTTTTTAGATACGGAAATGTAGGTTATTGGTTGGCTAGAGTGCCTGATGTCAGATCGGTAGAGGACGTAAATTATTCTCATGGTGACCGCCGTCACATGCACGCACCAGAGAATGAGTCAACAGTCGACCAGGCAAACAATGCGAGTGGCGACTCAAAAAAGAAAACAGGTATATTTAACAATGGCGGAGGAGCCGAAGATCAAGTCAACTTTGCTGCTGACGATAGTTATGAAAAGATTTTTGAATCGTCAACATCCAACAACTCTATAACGAGAGAACCCGTACCATTCTTCTTAAAAAGACCGGGAGACTTGGTGCTTCAGGGATCCAATAACACTCTTATTTGTTTAGGCCAAAATAGAGGCTGGACTAAAGGAGATGAAGAGTTTGAAGTAAGTAATGCCGTGTACGAAGAAGCATTGACTGAGTCTGGAGCCATTGATATTGTTGTTGGCAGGGGAAGATATACTCCGGCAAACCCCGCTACTGACGCCGAAGATGGCGATCCCCCAATTAGAACTTCTGCTAGAACCATGACCAACGAAAACGAAGGTCAGCTTGAGGCTAACAGAATGTCTTTACTTAACGACGTGCCTATCAGTCCATCAGAAGGAGATCCGGACTTAGAGTATGACGCAGCTAGATTCAATATTTCTATGAAAGCTTCTTATGATGAATCTTTCTATATCTTAAAAGATACAAATGAAAATGAATTGCTGCCAACGATGCCAAGGTGGCCAAACGATGCAGGCCAAGGTGATGGTTCTCCAATAGAACCTCAGGTTGATCAGTCTTATTCTATTTTAAAGTCAGATCAAATAAGGTTAGTGGCTAGAAGACAGGAAGAAAATGTTAATGGTCTAAGGGATGGAGTGCCTGAGATCAACGGATCGATTAAGATTATCAAAGAAGGTGTTCGAAATTCAGAAGCAGGCGACGGTCAGGCAGTTATTATCATGCAGCCAGATGGTACAATCATGATTGATGGTCCGACCGTGATCATCGGAAGTGGGCATGCCGACCTGGAAAAAGAAAATGGCCAAGGCACGCAGGTTATTTTGGGTCG
>Ga0163109_10002010_pt1 | contig 16011 bp, 19 predicted proteins | sample CRUFie1St13metaG_FD_108704 | JGI IMG/M metagenome (GOLD analysis project Ga0163109, IMG submission 108704) | Marine microbial communities from the Costa Rica Dome - CRUD Field 142mm St13 metaG | ecosystem: Environmental > Aquatic > Marine > Oceanic > Photic zone | place: Costa Rica: the Eastern... | reverse complement strand
TGTGGCATACCAAATGCTAATGCCAATATAGCCGTTACTATACTTGCTGATATACGCCATGTGAGTGCCTTTGCTAAATGTCTTTTATGTGATACTGCCATTAACCGTAATCTTTAAGCATTTTCCTTATTTCTAATGCATGTTGTTCTTCCATACCAATTTGTCCTCTGGCATATTCTTCTAACATAATACTAGCATCTGCAACTTCTTCTAACAGTTCTTTGTATTTGTCTACTGCATTTTGTTCATGCTCTAAACTTTCTTGCAATATTTGTATTACACTATGATCATGATTTTCTACAATAGGAGAAATATTTTGACTAGGGTGTCCTTCGAATCCTGTAATATATTCTCCTGCCTGTAGGGCATGTGCTAAACTTTCATTTGCTTGTTCTTGCAAAAAGGTAACAATAGGAATTCTGTTAGGACCTGTTACCATTAATGAACTGTGAGCATAACGTACAACTCCAGCCATTTCTAATTCAATAATTTCATTTAGTATTTCGCATACTCTTTGAATATTTAATTCCTTCACTTCCATTATTCTCCTGGTAATCCGGCTTGTATAAAGTTGCCGATTGTTTCAATATCCTTTTCGGATAACATTGCCGCTTGTCCCCACATTAAGGCACTTTGAGCACCAATTTGTCCATTGTTTTTATATATGGTTAATTTGTTTATTATGTCGTTTGAACTTTGTCCTGCTAACATTGGTCCTATACCACCGCCTCCATCTTGTCCATGACATGCGGCACAGCCTGCCCATAAACTTCTAATGCTACTGAACTCATCACCTGCGGCTAATGCCTGTTTACGTTGTTCTATTTCTGCTGGTGTACCAAACTGTTCGACATACGCAACATAACATTGGCCTGTGCAACTATGTCCACCTGTACCACCTGTGTATTCTAAATCTGGATAAATTTTAAATCCAAAGAACACCGCTATTGCTAGTGTTCCAAATAAAGCCATTCCTAATTCCTTCATTATTCTCCGTAATTTGGTCCAACATCCAATCTTTTGATGTCAGTTTCTTCTAATATTTCTCCTGCCCAAACTTCAACTATACGCAAAGGTACTTGACCTGGGTTACTAAGTTTGTGTGTTTGTGCAGGTCTAATATAAACACTTTCGCCTTCAGGTATATAAAATTCTCTTTCAGGCATTTGCCTAGTAGCACCTTGTTTGAGATGCCCTATACCACTTAGCACTATCCAGTGTTCGCTTCTGTGAAAATGAAATTGATCACTAAGTTCTTTACCAGGATCTATTTCAAGTTCTTTTACAACATATCCATCACCAGCATATAATTGTTTGTATCTTCCCCATGGTCTTTCTATAATTGTAGTTGTATAATCTTGTAATAACTTACTGCTACTAGCAACTTTAGATTCACCACCAATACCGAACTCAAGTGCTACATCATATTTATTGCAAACATCTGTTTCTCGTATTCTTTTAGTATCACTGCGGTCTCCTCCGTTGCAAAAACATATTTTTGCTTGAGGGTGTTGTATAGCAAAGTTCATAATACTATTACTGCTACTGTCATCTGAATCTTGTGATTGTACAATTACTCTGCTCACACACTTCATTTCTTCAAGTATAGCCTTGCGTTGGTTTTCGTCCATAAATGGTCTACCTTTCTTTCTAGTCAACCATTCGTCGCTATTTAGTAGTACCACAACGTTTTCTGCTAACTTACTTGCATCTTGAAACATTTGTAAGTGTCCTAAGTGTACAGGATCAAACCCGCCACTTACGAGAGCATAATCATACTTCATAGTTTACCTCTGCCAGTCTCTTTGCTGTAAAAGACGTTTAGTAGCACGATATTTGTTAAGTGATCTTTTGCCTTTGAGATGTTTTTGTCCACCCCTAACTGGAGGCAATGCTTCACCTCTCATGACTGCATCACGAAAAGCCTTTTGTGCTTTCTTAACACCTTGTGCTTTCTTTCTTTTTCTTTTTTCACATGGCTTTTCGTAGTATTCTCTTTTTGCTAATTCTTTTTGAAAGTTATTTTTTAATAACTTTTTCTTCAATGTTCTTATAGCCTGATCTACATTGCCATTACGCACATATATTGCAGGATCAAATGGATCACGTTGCTCATATTTCTTTTTGAAATCTTGCTTCTTTCTACGATCGTGATTGAATCCTTTCCGTATATTATTGCCTTTAAATTTATTACTCAAAATTACCTCGTTTTAATATTCTTAATATTATACTAATTATCTTCTTTATTGTCAACCTCATTAATATATGAAATTGTTTTGTGATCTAAATCATTAATATAAATCTCTTTTACTTTACGTTCTTTAAGATCTGTTATATTATATGTTAGATCTATAAAAAACTGTTCTAAAACACTTCTTATTCCTCTTGCACCTGTTTTTAATTTAATTGCTTCTTCAGATACTGTTTTATAGAAGTTGTCTGTAAATCCTATTTCTATACCTTCAAGTTTGTATAAAGCCTTAACTTGATTACTCACACTATTTTTACTTTCTTGTTGTATATGTGTTAAGTCGTCAACATCTAGATCTGTCAATCCTGCAAGTACAGGAAGTCTACCTACTAATTCAGGTATAAGACCGTATTGTATTATATCTTCGTGAGTTGCATGTAAGTAGATATCTTTATCTAATTTGTTTTCATTGTCTAATGCAGAGTTGAATCCTATTTTGTTTTTCTTATTAATTCTTGCTTTGATAATATTATCCACACCAACAAATGCACCACCTAATATAAACAATATATTGTCTGTATTAAATTCTATTTTTTCACTTGAGAGTTTATTTGTGCCAATGTTTATATATGTAGTCGTGCCTTCTATTAACCTAAGTAATGCTTGTTGCACACCTTCACCACTTACATCACGTGTTGAGGTATTTGATTCACTGCTACGAGCCTTTTTATCAACTTCATCAATAAACACAATGCCTTTTTCTGCTAATCCAATATCACCATTTGCGGCTTGTAGCAATCTTTCTAATACACTTTCTGCATCTTCGCCAACATAACCTGCTTCAGTTAATGTAGTAGCATCAGCAATAGTAAATGGTACTTTTAATTTTTTAGATAGTGTTTTAGCAAGTAATGTTTTACCTACACCTGAAGGTCCTAACATTAAAATATTGCTTTTTTCTATTTCAACATCGTCGACAACTGGCGATTCTATTCTCTTGTAATGATTATATGCACTAACACTCAAAACTTTTTTTGCTAAGTCTTGTCCGATAATATACTTGTCTAAGTACTCTCTGATTTCTTTTGGGTCTGCAATATTATCAAGTTCAAGATCTTCTTCATCAAACTCGTCTTCGATAATTTTATGGGATAATTCTATGCACTCATTACAAATGTAGACATCTGGTCCTGCAATAAGTTTATTGACTTCGTTTCTGCTTTTACTACAAAAACTACAAGATAGATTATTTTTTTCTTTGTCTGGTGTGTCTGTCATTAACTTTTAGGTTTCTTAATGTAGTATTTACTATCTGTAGGATTATCTGCGTTATCTACTGGCAAATCCTTTTTTGGAGTAAATGTCCAACTGTTGGGTACTTTTGCTTTGGGTTTAGGTTCTACAGGTACTTCAACAATTTTTTCGACTTCTACAATTTTTTCGACAACTCGCTCTGGTCCTGGCACTTCAACGATTTTTTCGATAATTCGTTCTGGTCCTGGAACTTCGATTTCGCGAGTGACCACAACCTCCTTTGGGACCTCGACCTTGCGTTCAACTTCGACAATCTTTTCGACCTCAACCGGAACCTCCTTAATGACTTCCTTTATGATTTCTTTTTCTATTATAACTTCTTTTGGTTTTATGTCAAGCGAATTCTTGGCATCTTCGAGACTTTCTAGTGTTCTATTGTACTTATCGTTTAATTCGTCTAATTGCTTTTGATACTTATATTCTGAATCTTTTAATTCAGTTTCTAGTTCGTCAATTTTTAAATTTTTTTTTTGGTAATACTGTCGTAGTTGGTAATAACATTAGCAACCATTTCGGCCTTACTTAATTGTGCTGGTAATTCTATGCCACCATCAAGTGCCATCTGCATTAATTGTGCTTTTGTTTTGCCACCTAATATCTTATTAAGGTCATCTTCTAATTTTTCAGTTTTTTCAATTTGCTTTACTATGTCTTCAGTTTTTTGATTGTCTACATTAGTAATAGGTTCATTGATACTTTCAAAAAATGTTTTATCTCTGCCGTCATATTGACTCATTACATCTGCGGCATCATCAACCGCACTAGGTTTACTTGGTGCATGATCCCAGTCAATTGGTTCTTGTTCTAATTTTTCAAGTTCTCTGTCTACTATTTTTTCTAAGTCTTCGACATCAGGCATTGTGTCATATCCTGAAACAAACTCCTCAGGCTCTTCGTAATCTTTGTCAGTAATTACTTCTGGTTCAGGGTCTGGGTCCTTAGGCGGTACAGGTGGTCCTGCACTTTCTAAGTTAATGCCATAACGTAATAATGTTTGGTTAGCGGCAATAACCAACATAACTGCTAATGGATCGAATACAAACACTAACATTAATATGAATAAACGTATTGCTTGATCCAATACATCTCTTTCTTCACTGCCGTAAATTAATTGTGCCAAGTATTTGATTGGCCCAACTTCTCTATCTAAGTTTCTTATCTTACTTTCTGCGTCAAATTTCTCGTCTTTAAGTGTTACTATGTTGGCGTAAATGGCGTCGATATCCTCGTTAAAAGCATTTATCTTGTTTATGTTGTCATCTGCCTGTGTTGAACTTTGATTACGCAATCTGTTTATTTCTGCGTTAGCACCGTTTATATCGTCTTGTGCCTGTTGTCTATAATTGTCAATAGCAGTTTGAAATACATTAATATCTGCTGTTGCTGTATCACGTAAACTTTGTTTTTCTGCTTTTATTTCATCACGTTCTACTTGTTGACTTGCTCTTAACTCATTTGCCTGTGCAATGTAATCTATCTTTTCAGTTTCAGCACCTTGGAATAAACCACCCTCATCAAGTGTAACAACTTCTACACCTTTTGCTCTTAGTTCATTTACTGCTTTGTCTAGTTCTGCTAGTCTACTATCTTGTTGAGCAATATCAACTTTTAATTGTTCTCTTACATTTTCTATTTGTTCTTGGTTGTAATCTATGTCGCCTTGTACTCTTGCCCAAGCACCGTCTCTAATATCTTCTTGTGCTTCTATGCTGGCACTAATATCTACACTTCCACCTATACCTAGTATTCTGTCTTCAATTAATGCAATTTTATTTTCTTCTCTATCTATTTGTGCATCAATTCTTTCAACTACTGCCACAGCATCGCCTATATCTCCTGCTTGATCTGAAGCGGCTTTACTCAAATATCCAAAAATACCTATACTTGTTATTACCATCAATATAACAACTGCGGCCGTGAGGTAGGTACGCAACATTATACTGGTTTCGTTCCAGTATCTGTACAGCCAACTAGCAGTTAGCAGTTTACCTACTTCTAGTGTGCCAGCCATTACGGCTATACTCATAGGCATACCACTAAATAGTAGCATTAAGCCAACAATGGAAAACCATGCGGCTACGCCGGCAATTGCTAAGGCTGTAAATAATGTTAATAAACCAAATAACATACACATATTTATCGGATACTATAGACACATGAGAACAATTTTTGTAAATGCAACGGTTAATCCAACTGATCATGATGTGGTACAGAAAAAGATTGCAAAAGCCTTTATTGCTGATTCTACATACGATCAAGAACATAATTTTATGAGGTATGTCAATAGGCATGATTATATCAATTGGATTCTACAGCAAACATCAAAACGTTTAAGAAGAGAAATTTCTGTAAATTTAACGTCTGATCATTTCATTTACCCTGTTCCAGTAGACATCAAAGATGTTATAAATGTTGAAAGTCCATTTTGGACAGATTTGATAAAAAGATTTGAACCTATTCAAGATTGGAGTATAGTTGTTTCTATATCTGAGAAAGGTGCGTTTATGTTAAACGGGCAAACTTTTGGAAAATTCTTCAATCATCCTGAATTTAATGCTATGATAAGTGATGTTTGGGAATGTGGTCCTCAATTAACAACAAAACCTAATTTAGGTCCAGACGGATTTACAGAAATTAGTGAATTGAAAGTATGGGATTATTTTTTAGAAAATTGTAAAAGACATCTTATGCCAATTGGCGAGTGCAAAAATCGTAGATTTTATGTAAAACCTAACTCTGATAAAGATTATACCGCATTTTTACAATCACATGGTGTTGATTTTGAAGTAGTGCCATTTGAATATTTCTTATTTGATACAAATAATGTGTGTGGTATTAAATCACCAAGGAACATGGATATGATGGATTGGGAAGAAGCAATGGACGACAAGCCATTTGATATTAATGAGATACTAAACAGCATTTGGCATGACGAAAAAGAGTATGATGCTCTTTTATTAAACAGGGTACCTAAGCAACATAGGCTCACAACAATAATTGAAGCAAGAAAAAGAGAGTTGTTAGATAATATGATTTGGAGTTGTGGGTATGAACCAGATAATATGATAACTCCTGGCGAAGATCCTGACATAGATCTAGAAATTATGGACTTATTACCAAAGCAGGCAGAGTTTGAACCTCATGACAATGTATCAGGTAATGAGATACCTATTCATCATGACAGAAAATTTAATTTGAAATGGCCTCAAAAATGTAGAGTAAAAATTATTACTGAGAGTCAGGCAAGAGATCTCATAATTGACCATGACCCTCCCCACCCTGTACGTTTTTTAACAGAAAAAACATTCAAGGCTATGGCATGGGGCATGCCTTTCTTGTTTGTAGGCAACCAACATGGCCTTCAACGTATTAGAGATCTTGGATTTAAAACATTTCCAGAATGGTTTGATGAAAGTTATGACGAATTAGAAAATTATAACCTCAGAATCAAGGGCATGTTTGACTCATATGAGAAATTTTTGTCAGAAGAACATAGCATAGACGAAATCAAAAATTCATTAGAACACAATTTTAATATGATTCACGATTCTTACTGGGTGTCGAGCAGATTAGTAGACCCAATGAGAATAATTATTGACAGGATAGACGAAACTAAAGCAAATGATTAATATATTTGTTCCACTAGACATTAGCACTTACACTGACAGTTATTATGTTGACCAAAGCAAGGTTGATAGAATGAATTCAGAACTGTCATTGGTGTCTAAAGATTATATAGAACATGACATTTTTCATGTGTTAGCAAGATCGCCAATGTATCGAAGCAATTTGGACTTTTCCCAGTACGGTAAGAAGGTAACAGTTAGTCCATTTAGGTTAGCAATCGATGATATAGACTTACTTGACCAGATTGAACGTAGACTTTCGCAATCATATGACGACGAAGTTGTGATACACATCACAATGAGCGAACATTTAGCCTGCGTGTTGTCTAGGGAGTTCTGGCTTACTGCTGTTCCTAATTTTAACTTGGTTATTTCTGATGTGTGGGAACCAGAATTTTTAGATCATGATCCAAAATTGTCAATGTACAATGTTTTTGAGCATATTAATGAGGCACATGACGAAAGTGCACCATTTAAAATCAATATTGTTAAACCTAATTCACATGATGGCTTACAAAAGTGGTTTTCTGTGAATAAAATACCAGCAAGTGTAGTATCTTTTGAATATTTCCTCTACGACACATGGGTTCAAAGTGGTGTAACATACAAAGGTTCGAAGTTAGACGAAAAAACTGACTTTGATGTTGACACGTTTTTTGATTTGCAGAAAAAAGAGGAAAAATCCAAAGATTTATTGCTATTAAACCGTACATACAAAGCACACAGAGCCGCTATAGTGAATGATTTATACAAAGACGGGTATTTGGATAACAGTTATTTTAGTTTACAAGAAATAAGGGAAGATAACGAAGCACCTGACATTTTATTAGACTATAAATTGCCTATTTTAGCAGAAAGTGAGCCATTAACAAACATTGACTCACAAGGATTTATGCAACACGACTCAGTAGCAAATTATGATTGGATTTTGAAGTCTAAATTGTATGTAGGAACTGAAAGTTACATGAGTACAGAGTCTCAATTTTTGCAACAAGGCAAAAGTAAGTACCCAATTAGGTTTATAAGTGAAAAAGTTTTCAAACCTATTGCTTGGGGGATGCCTTTTGTAATATTAGGCAATAGGCTTAGTCTTTTAAAAGTTAGACAGTTAGGTTTTAAAACATTTGATGGCCTTATTGACGAATCGTATGACAAAGAATCAGATCCAGAACTTAGATATAACCTAGTTCTCAAAGCGATAAAAGATTTTATTGATAATCCGCCAGACAGAGATAAGATTTTGGAAATTTGTAAATTTAATTTGGATTTATTTTACAGCACAGATTTTCAATTGAAACAATTTAGCGATATGGCTAATCAGTGTGTAAATAATTATTATAATTTGAGAAGATTAGTTGACAATGAATTTAATCAGTAAGGGCACCGGTTACCTTTTCTACATTCATCGTATATCATTATATTAGTTACTTGGAGCAGTTAAGGGTGCCGTCCTCTATAGTAACTTTTTCTCCTTTATGTTATTGTACGTTTTCTAAAAAACGTATCTTTTGGTGATCAGCAAGTTCAACAGTGGCACTATTGTGACCATGTTCTCTTACTGTGACACTTTGTACCCAGCATCTTCTATCTGTAAGTTCACTTACAATTTCTTCTGCTTTGTCAAAGGCCATCTCAGCAAACCTTTCACAACCTGTTGCTGAAACAATTCTTAAATCTACCAAATCTTTCTTTGCTAGATCAACAAATGTCTCCAACTCAGGATCATCTTCGGCTACTAAGTATGTATGGTCAAACATTTCTGCTAACCAAGTTTTAAGTGGCTTCAGTCCCCCAAAGTCCACTATCCAGTTACGTTCATCAAGTTCTGCTCCACCAAAAGTGAACTCAAATTGTAGTGCGTAACCATGGATTAAATTGCAGTGACTATCTGCCCGCCACTGTCTAAACGCACAACTGTGACCAGTTGCATGTGAATATGTTTTGCCTGAATAAAATCTTTTTGCCATTTGTAATATGCCTCTATAATTGTGTAATTATAGGGTATATTTAGGTAAATGTCAACCTGTTTTTACTTATTTTTGGCTTCCATTAACTTAACTGCTTTGTCGTGATCTTTCTTTAATACTTTTCTTTCGCGAAGCAGTTTGTCTCTATTAGCCATATGCTTTTGTTGTATTTCTTCCTTACTACCACCGAAGTATGCAACTGCATGGCCTTCTTCTACTAATATATCAGTTACCATTCTGCCATCCTCTGTTTCGAAGTCACCTAAGATTCTACCAAACTTACCTTTCATGTCTTCGCCTTTTTTGTTGATTTGAGTTTTGAGGATTGGACCTGAACGTCCACCGACTAATTCTTTGAGTCTTGCCTTACTTGCTAGACCAAATAACTTTTCTACTTTATCTCTAGTTCGACTTTCTGGGGTGTCGATACCCATAATGCGTACTCGTTCGTCTTTGAGGACAATACCGAAGCCTAAATCTATGTCTACGTCTACTGTGTCGCCATCAACAACTCTGAGCACCTTACATCTATACTCGTACATTGTTTACTCCTACACCCACCTACGGGTTATAAGAGTATTTATCAGTTAGACTTATAAAATTTGTGGTTACCAATTGTGGTAACAAGTGTCATATGAGGTGCCCAAAAAGGCTCAATGAAGTTTGCGTGATAATGGTCTGCTCCATCAGTTAGTCCTAATCCTAGATCATGATTCATTACACCGTGTGCTATGTCTAATGCTCGTTGCCAACTATCAAGTTCTGTTGGCTCGTCGCTCTTACCGTCACAGTACCAACTGAACTGACACTTGCCTTTTACAGGATTGTAAATTCTCATTTCATCTGCTAAATTAGGAAACCTTGCAGTTTTCCAACTTTCATATACAGGACCTTGATACACTACTTCGCATACTGTATCAGGATATGCTATACTTTTAACTCTGTTGATAGTTACATCTGCTACTGCCCACATACCAGCAGTTCTTTCACTTCTTGCTTCATGATAAATGTTCATTGCGAGACATTCTACTTCAGCATTAAGGTCAATAGGTCCGATCATGTCGGCTTTTATTTGGGGTGATAAAAAGACTGCCAATAACAGCAAATTTTTATAAATGTTCATATCTCTTGCCCTTTCTATAAACTATATTATAACAAATTTGTGTGAATGTGTCAACTATTTATGATTTATCTGCTTCTGCTCTGTGGACTCTTTTACGCAAAGACGTGCTACTAAAACTGTGATCTCTACCGTTGTAAACTATTTTACTGCCTCGTTGTTTAGCAATGTCTTTACCTGTAAAGTCTTTGTTTTTGTATTCGTCACCTAATACTCTAACATCAATTGGTAATGTAAGTAGTAAATCTACTAGGTCTTGTTCTGTATTGTAAATTACAATTTCGTCAACATATTTTACTGCCGCTAATTGTATTTGTCTTTCAACTATAGTTTGTACAGGCGCATTTTTTTCAGGCCTATCTAATGTAGGATCATTTTGCAAACCTACTATTAAATAATCACAGTGATGCTTGGCTTCTTCAAGCATTGTAATATGGCCAGCATGTAGTAAATCAAATGTGCTACATGTAAAGCCAATTCTACCGCAATCTTTATAATTCAGTTTCATATTTTATTACTGGTCTCTTGCTATGATCTAAGTTTCCTGCTTCTATTTCGCAAGGTATATAATCTGCATTATTAATGGCTTCTCTCAGTTTATCATTTAACTTATTGCCATAATTCATAAGTTCATTCTCATAAGGAACTTCTACAGTAATTGTTGCTCTAATAATTTTCATACTATATGTTGTTCCCTGCTTTTGTGTGCTGTATGTTTAACTCCACTTTTAGTTGTGTATGGTTGTGTAATGCCTTTTGTACCACCACCACTATTAATTACATGATGCATCATTGTAAATATACCAATCATGGCAGGTATTACTATTGCTATTAAAATTACCCCATCTATCATTTGTATTCTACTCCTACGGCCATGCCGTTATCTTGAACAATATTTATATGTTCAAACTCAAACTCGTCTCCTGTGATTTGTTTCCAAAGTTGCCATTGTGTCATTACAGTTTTGTCTGCACCTCTTGTTCCGTGTAAGTGCATAATTTTTGCATCGTCTATACTTGCTCCATTCCATGCTTCTATTTCTGCTATGTACTGTTGATGATAAACTGCTTGTGGTACAGCATTCATCATTTGAAAGTTCATGGTTGGGTCTAACCAATTGTTTACATCTTTATTTTCGCTGTACATCATTTCATTAAAGATAATTTGTTCTGTCCCCCAAATGTTGTAGTCCCAATCACTTGCATACTTCCAACCTAAGTCCCAAACATCCTGTGACATTTTGCTAGGATAATATCTAACTCCTGCATTAAAATAATGTTGATGCTGTAATCCATATTTGTTATCAGCATCCTTGCCACCTAAAGTTTTTGGGTCTGTGTAATTAAACATTTGAAAATGATCTAAGTTATCAAATACATTAACTGGTTGTAGCATAATAGTATCTAAGTCTAAAAAGAAAATATTGTTCTTTCCGCCGTCCCACATTTCATATACTTCTGCAAAGTTTGTATCAAATATTTGCTGATAATTTTCAACTTCATTTTCTATAATTTCAAAATCCCAGTCACCTTCTAAAAATGTGTCAACACTTTCACATAGTATATCGCACATACTAGAATACAGTTTAAAGGTATTATCGGCACCCTTTTCTTGGTTGTACTCTAATTTTTGATTATCTTTAATACGGCAAAGGGCCATTGTGACTATATTTGACATGGTTTTTTCCTATTCTTGCTCATATTTAACTATTTTGTACCTATTTGAAAACGGTTTAAGGCATATCCTGTAAATATATTATGTAAATGAGGTTGTGATAAAATTCTCACAACCTTTAACAATTTGAGTCCCTCTGATGAAACTCTAAGATACACGATATCAGAATACATCCGCCTCATTTACTTTTTTAGTTTCTACTGCTCTTTCGTAAAGTTGTAGACTAGCAAGATTCTTAGCCTTAGCCTCACATTGTATATCAAAGTCGTCCCAAAAACTCAATGCCCAGTCATTGGCATCTTGGTTAGGATAGTAATCTGAATGTGCTCTAAGTTTTTGTTTCTTAGCACCAGACTCTAAAAGGTCAGATATGGAATGTAAGGAATCATGCCTGTTTCCTTCATCAATTCTGCTTGATTGATCCAGCCATTCATTTCTGCTGTAACTGTAATGTAAAGTAGGCCTAACACCGCGCCAACTATCAATGACCCTTTTAACACGGTCATCATTTGCTTGTATATATTCTTCATCTCTAATCCAATGGTGATGTATGTCTAACACTAGTGCTACATGCTTCTCAAGTTTAAGACTTTCATCAAGTCCCCAACACATTTCGTCATTTTCTATAGCAATAGTATTCCTTGCTTCAGGTGACAATTTGGGCAATACATCAATGATACCCTGATAACCTTGTCTACCTGATATATGAACATTAAGTTTCATGTCCATAAATTCTTTACCGTAACCCATCCAACGTGCCATGTTGGCGTGGTACTCAAATTCGTCTATACTGCGTTCTACAACTTCTGGCTTATCACTAGCAAGAACACAAAACTGCCCAGGATGAAAACTGATCCTAACGTCATGCTTACGAGCAATATCACCCACTCTTCCAAATCCAGCCTCAAGTCTTTTGCGAACTGTACTATCTTCGAAAACATATCTCCAACTGGGTTCTGTGGCCATTGGTATTTGATTACTGCCCAGTCTAACCATTCTCCTTTCGGCTGGTAATGTGCCGACGTATTCTACGAGGTTATAGGCACTTTGCATATTGTGTTCAACAATATCTAAGAGTTTTTGTTCTGCCACAGATTTCTCTTGCCTATTACACCATGCCACAGTAGTGGCTCTTTCAGTGTAGTTTTGCTGTATTTCTTTTAGTACTTTGGGTTTCTGTGTTTGGTCTGCGTCTAAGTATTTACAACAAAAACCAATTCTTTTAACTGAGTTGTTAAACATTATACACCTTTAAAAATGATTTGATATGTTGTGCTTCGTAAATATATCTTCTTTGTTTACCAAATTTACTTTGCGGTAATTCTAGTGAAGTGTAATGCTTGTACATGTGTTCTGATAATTTTTCTACCTTTCGGTCTTGGTAGTGCATAGGTTCACCATTTTTGTAAACTTCGTAATATGGTTTGTACATATCTACCCTGCCTAATTTACTTACATCTCCAGTTTGGTTAAAAGTAAACACACCGTCAAAGAGTTCTGTAGTTTCGTATATTGTCATTTCCACTAACATATTATACTGGTTAAGGCTAATGTTTGTCAAGTCTATTATTGTTTTTCCTGCTTCATCTGTTGGTTCGCCAATGATTGCAAGATCTATATCCCATGTAGGTATATGCGGAAATGCACCATGCAAAAAAATATCATGATTTGGAAAAGCATTTAGTAAATGTTCGTTTGCAAATTTACAAAATGTTTTAATGTTTGGAGGATTCCATGCTACATTTGTTTCTATGTAGTCGCCTGCCTTATAACTAAAGTTGTTTGTATCTGATTCAGGTACCATTCTATCCAATCTGTTTTTGTTAAAATATTATAGTTATATTCACATAAGTCCTTTGTCTTGTTGTGAATGTCGCTAATGTTTTCTTTTGATAAATTATAACATAAATCTAATACTAGGTCAACTCTTTGTTTAGGTGTGTCTGCTTGATAATATTGTTCACTCCAGGTATCATTAAAAGTTTTGAAACCCATATCTTGTAGGTATTTGTCTGCACTTTTTCCTTTTCCTAACAAATTTATAAAAGGGCGTTTGTGTTTTATAGGCTTAATAATTTTAGGAGTGTAATACATTGTAAGTCCACTTACTTTTTCAACTTCGTGCCACTTACTCTCATAAACACTTGGAATAGTGTTAGCCATTGTATCCACCGTAATTGTTATTGCACTATCTTTGAAAATTATACCGTCTGTGTTATTATTGTCTTTAACAAAACTATTTTTTACATAAAGGTTTTCGTGTAAAACATCTTCAGGGTAAAGATTATGTACATCTAAATTTTTCATTGTGCGAGGTATCTGTGTGTTGCAAAAATTTAAAAAGTCTTCTGTATAATGATGTTGCTTATGTAATGCGGTGTCTACATTTCTGTATGCAGACCAATGCGTACATTTTAATAAATCTTTTTGATACAATCCTTGCAATAACATAAATCTATCATAATGATAGTTACCTGCTAAAAAATTGAAATGTTTGCTTGGTGTTACATCTTCAACTTCTGCTATCGCAAAATGATTAATCATATGTATTGGTAAATGCACATGTATAAATGGAGAGTGTTGATTTATGCACAATGAAGATTCTGAAACAACCACACTAGTTGGTTGTATTGCATTCTTGTTACAAACAGACAACAGGTTGTCTAAATCTTGTTTTGAGTAATCTTCGCCAGTCCGCTTGGCACCTAAATCATGTGCATGTATAAGTCCATGCTGTTTAAAAAATTTTGCAACTCGAACTTTCTGTGATTCTGAAAGTGTGTTATAAATCGACATGTATATATTTAATGACATAGTAGCAACTTATATTACTTTTACGATAAATACTTTTATCAAACATACACACATATTGATAACCGGTTAAAAATATAAGTGGAGAAAAAATAATGGCAGACACTAAAAATTATGGATTAAAAGGTGTAGGCGCCAATATCGAATTAGGCAAAAGAGGTAATACCATCGAAAGCAATAGCGGAAACGTTATTCTTAAGACTACCGCTGGAGCACTAGCCACAATCGCAGGAGCAAATGGTTCTGCTTCAAGTCACTTTGTAACAAAGGCACAGTTAGACGCAGGTCTGGCAGGAAGTGCCGATGGTTTCCAAATTAATTTAGGAGACGTTACAGCATATGGTGACGGAAGTTATGCCAACGGTGCAGTAACACTCTCAGACACAACTTCAGTTTCAGAGTCGATCGATAGACTTAATGAAACTTTAGGTTTGTTAGTACCAACAGCACCAGGAGACTTTCCAAACAGTGAAACTTTAACAGTTTCAAGTGTAGGAAGTAGTCCTTATCTTGCAGGAGGCACAGTTCCAGATAGAACCTCAGGAGGCACATTACCAGCATCGGCAGGTGCTAGTGTGACTCGTGTAACTGATACGACTCCAAATTCAAGTCAAGTTGACAACTTTAGATCAGATTCAGGTACATTAGCGGCTGTGGTCAATGGCTCTACCTCAGGTAGTGTAACATTCGACGGCACAGACAAAAATGGTACTTATACAGATCTAAGAGTAAGTGGATATGCTGATTCACCATCAGATACACCAGGATTTTACACAGAAAGTGATGCTCAGATTAGAATAGCATCAGCATTAAGTTCTGGTTGGAATAGAATCCAAATGACAAAAAGTGATACAGATAATACTAATGAAGTATATTTTGTAGTTGACGATGTAACATCATCGCCAACAATCGCGTCAGGTACTATTTCAGGTGATAGTGCAGGTTCATCTGCATACAGTTCAGGTATTGAGCATTTTGCTTCAGGCGGTACTGTAACTATATCCAACTTAACAATGACGAATTTGGCAGGAGAAACATACTACAATGGTAACCCCATTAGTATATCAGGCTCTGATAGTATCATAAGCAGTCAGTCTAAGTCTTATACGAACGTAGGCGTGTCCACTCCAATAACCAGACAAACAACGAGTGCCCAATCATTGAGTGCTCAGACAGTGAATATTAATGGATCCAACAGACATACGTCGGGTACATTAACAGTAACAGGTACAAACGTAAACGGATCAGGCTCTCAGAGCATATCCGGTACAATATTACTAAAGGCGGGTACTGCTCGTTCAAGTGATG
>Ga0163109_10002009_pt1 | contig 16014 bp, 14 predicted proteins | sample CRUFie1St13metaG_FD_108704 | JGI IMG/M metagenome (GOLD analysis project Ga0163109, IMG submission 108704) | Marine microbial communities from the Costa Rica Dome - CRUD Field 142mm St13 metaG | ecosystem: Environmental > Aquatic > Marine > Oceanic > Photic zone | place: Costa Rica: the Eastern... | reverse complement strand
TTGAGCTCATGGGGGGCTCGGACCTTGCCCAGGACGTTCTTGTGGAAATGCGCGACTCGTTCCTGGCCTCCAACTTCTTGCAGGAGGCCGCCTCTCAGCACTGGAGGGCCCAAGAGCAGCAAGCTAGCCTTGCAATCCTCCCCCAGTTCGGAACGAGCACCAGGAGAAAGCGCAAGTCCTCAAAGAAGAAGAAGGAGGAGGAGGAGGAACGGGAGTCTGATCACCAGGGGGAGGGAAAGGGCGTTCCCGAGGCTGACTTGGTCCACTCGGCGCGGGTGAGCGGCACCAGTGAGTGGTACCCTGAGACGAGCGAGAGGTGCTTGTATTACCACGAACGGCTAGCGGCGGCGGCGGGAGACGGGAATGGGGATGACGCGGTAGTGGTGCTGGAGGAGATGCGGGTCGCGGGTATACTCCCCGGTCCCAAGGCTTACCACGCCGCGGTCCACGCCTATTCCAAATCCGGGGACCTGATTGGCGCGGCGAACGTGTTGAGGAAGGCCTTCGAGATGATGGTCCCTGCCCCGCTGGAGTCCGCCCTCGTGGTCACCAGAATGGCCCTGGCCCGGGAAGAGGATGGTCAGGGGTCCGGCAGTTGGGGCGACTTTGACTCCCTGCTTGGCGCTTGGTCTTGGCTTGGCTACGATACGGACGCCGTGGCCAACGAGGCCCTAGTGGCTGTCCTTGGAGGGTCTGGGGAGGGCAGAGGGGAGGAGGCGCTCCGCATGTTCGAGAGCAGGGGAAACGGGCCGGTGAGGTGGAATGTGAACGAGAAGGGCCTGCTCGAGATTCTTGAGAATTTGTGCTCGAGAGAGATGGAGAGGAGGGCAGCAGACCTCCTGCAATTCGAGCTGGAAAAGGAGGAGCTCGGGATGCTGGGGCCTTTCCACCTGGAACCGATCATCCGATCTGCCCTAGAGCATGGTGACGTCGTTGGGGCAACCTACCAGCTCAAGGTCTGCCTCTTGGTGGTGAGCCCTTACCTGGACTTCAAGAGGGGGCTTATAAGCCTGTTCCACCTAGTCCAGGAGGGAGGTGGGGCTCTATGGGAGCTTGAGAGGCTCAGGGACCAGCACTGCGTCATGGCGGACCAGGACTGGCATCGAAAGCTTGCCGACCTCCAGCCGGAAGAGGGTGAACCTCCAAGGGAGGAAGAGTCTCAGAGCATTTCGTGACGCTTGATACGTCTGGCGCTGCGGCTATACTAAGTGGTGTTTGTTAATTTTCCTCTGGCACATCTCCTCCCAGTCTCCCCTCGCTCGAGGTCTCAAGCGATTGAGCAGTTCTTCAGTTTGGTCTTCATCTTTTTCTTCCCCCCCGACCTCTGCTTGCTAGGGCCACTGATGGTGAAGGACTCTCCTGTCCCAGCTGCGCTTTCATCCCTCGTGTCTTTCTTTGTCTTGAAGATGCTCTTCTTCTTCGGCGGGGTCTTGGATCCCTCATCCAAGGCCCTCTCCCCCGTGCTGGCCCTGGAGGCACCATGGACTCCGTCGCTAGACCCGCTCTCCCCGCCGAGCGTCTGCTGGGAGGAAGGCCTTGCCTGGCCCTGGCTCTGGGCATACCGGTCTGCCAGCACCACCAGGTCCTCAAACACCAGGTCAACGTTCAGGTTGTCCTTCACGGAGGTACGGTAGAACTTGAGGCCAAGATTCTCGGCCAGCTGCTCAGCCTCGTCCTTATCGACCACCGCCTGATCGATGAGGTCAGCCTTGGTCTGCACGAGCACCATTGCAATTTCCCCGCACTCCGCCTCCACCTTCTTCTTCCACGTGCTTACTGTGCGGAAGGAGTCCCGGTCCGTCGTCGAGAATGCCAAGACGCAGGCCCCCGCTCCCCTGTAGTACGTCCTGGTGATCGTGTCGTACTCCTCCTGCACGAGCATACGAAACGAAGGGAAACGCAGGGCGGGACAGGCGAAAAGGTGAAGGTCGTTAGACGGTGTCCAAAACTAAAGGAAAGTTCCTCTGCCGTAGTTCAGGCAACCTACCTGCCCTGCGGTGTCCCACAGCATCATTCGAACGTCCTCGCCAAGCTCTCTACAATACTGCACTTTCTCCAGGAAGTCCACGCCGATTGTCCTCTTGTACGTGTTGGTGAAAGTTCCCGTGCAGAACCTCCGAATCATTGAGCTCTTGCCAACCTTGCCGTTTCCGACAATCAGGACCTTGATGGTCTTCTCAAAGTCCTCCTCTTGCATCCTTCCTTCCTCCCTGCTTCGTCCTTCCGCCTTCCTCTCTCCCTCCTCACGAGCCTTTGAGTTTGGGGCTGGCAAAAATTGAAAAGCATCCACAGACGGACGAGGCGCGCAAATTAGAGAAACGTCGGAGAGAGCCCATATACAAGAATCAGGGGGTCTTCAAGTTCGCAGAAACCGCCGTGCCCTTGGAAGGAGTGCAGTCCATAGTGAGGTCTCAGAGATTTCCATGACGGGAGGCTGGCACCAGGGATTCCACTCCCCGAACCGCTCGACAGAGGAATGAGCCGCATGGAAAAGTAGTGCCTTGGGAGAAGCTGCGTGCGCTGCGAAGAAAGAATGCTTTTTGTAATTCACTTTTCCTGCACGGATTACTTAGTTTGGGATCCTGATTCTGGAGGAGCAATTCGAGTTGGCGCTCTTCCCGCAGTTTCTTCCCTGAAAGTCCTTCTGCAGGCAGAATTCAATCTGGAACAGGTCCTTGCCACTCTCCTGGCACCCAATGACAAACGTATCTCCAAAGGACTTAGTGAGCACGCTGATGACCTGGTCCCTGTCGTAGGTCCTCGTGTTTGAAGGGATCATCCCGTTCTGGGCGAAGACCTCCGTGGGGTTCAGGATGTCGTACAGCTCAAGAGCTTTGGCAAAGTACTCGTGCTCCCCGTTAAGCACAGGCTTGGCACAGGTCCCATGCTTGTCCCACTCGTGGCTCCACAACCAGTCTCCTTCGTGGCTCGAGAGCACGTCGGGCCACCGCTGCGAAGAGAGTTTCGTGCCGGTCAGGTTCCCGGAAAAATGGGAGAGGTTCGAGTCTGGTGGGGTCGTTGCGTCGAAAACTGTAACCTTACCTCGTTCATCACGGGAAGAAGGTCCTCGATCTCGTTCTCGTCGAAGGGGTAGGACGAGTTGCAGAAGGCGGGCCACTTTCCGTTCTCGTAGTTCGGCCAAAGCCCGTGCACCGTGAAGTATCGTGGCTCCTTCGTGCAATGCTTCTCTTCGCAGAACGTGCCGGGCCAGGTCATGGTGTACACAAAATAGTCAAAGTCGGCGTCGTAAGTCTTGTCGAGCTCGCGAGGTCTAGAGCTTCGGGTTGGGTCCCTAGCCGCATCCGCTCCAACAACCGCCGCCACGACAAGTGCCGCGGCTACCAAACCCAGAGCGCGAGCCGTCCTCATCTTTTTCTGGCGGTCTGTTGGTTTGCTGCCGATTGGCGATTGGCAATCGGCAGCAGAGCAAATCTCTGTTGCCCACTGCCGACTCCAAGGTCGGAGAACAAGCGAGGGGCAAGGATGGTGTCAATGACTGTGCCAAGGGCCGCAGCCGCGGCGTTGCCGAGTAGGCGGTGCCAGGGCTCTCTCTTCAGCGCGACCTCCCGCAGGAATCCTGCCGGGAGCAGCTCGCGCCGCTCGAACCCGAGGTGCCAGGCTATGAAGAACTGGGAAGTGATGCAGCCCGATCTGTACAAGATGCTCGAGTCTGGAGACTTCGTCACGTCCCCCCCCGAGGAAGTGCTCGACATGGTCGAGGACGGAAAGGCCGTACTTGTAGTGAGTAGCCCGCCCGTCGTGGCGAGGAAGAGTGCGGGCTCGATGCAAGTCTTTGCGCGGCACCGACTGACTGACGGCTCACGTCTGCTCCCTCCCACGTCCCTTCCCTCTGCGCGCTTCGCACTCCAAGGACGTGAGATTGGCGGAAGACTACGAGCAGGTACACGCCATCAACGCCAAGTCTGTGCCCTTGTTCCAGCCCATCCAAACAGTGTCCGTGGAGAACGCAATCAAATCCGTGTTCTACGCCCTGAACGGTGAGGACTCCGCCACGGCGTTCACGCCCCCCCTGCATCTCGCGCTGACCCCACCCGCTCCGCTCCGCTCCCCCCATCACTTTCTTCTTTCTTTGCTTGCCCTCCGTTCCGTGCTGCTCAGGCGTTAAGGGAACGGAGGAGAACCCAAATTTTGTCTCCGGCGTGGAGGAGGTCTTCCGAGGTCTTGGCCAAGGCCAGCGGCTCTACTTCATGTGCGATGCGGGTGGAACCTGCGAGGCGGTCCCCGGCTTCATATACGGCAAGCAGAGCAGGAGCCTGCAGGCAGTGTACAAGGCGGTGGACGAGGCCAACGTGCCGGCAGACATGGTGGGCCACGTGGCCGGCGGGCTGAGGGGCTGGGCGGGAGCGGGAAATCTGGGGCTCACGGGCGAGGACGTGGACTCGTGGAAGAAAAAGGCCGGGGCCGTTCCCTTCTAAGCCTTTCGTCCTTGTCTGGAAAGCGGATGATCCGCGGACAAGCGAAAATATCTTTCTTCTCAATAGCAAAAGTATGACTGACCCCTTTTTCTCCAAAAGCCGCTTTTCCAACAGTTTTCCACCGCCTCACCTCGACTCCTCCGAGCGGCCAGGTCTCGCCCGTCTCGCTCACGAGGTCAACATGTGGCTCATGCTGATGACCAGGGCCAGGACGACCACGAGGAGGATCATGACCATAATGTACTTGCAAGAACCGCTCTTCCTCGAGACTTGCTCCAGCTTTCTCCTCGCGAACTTCATCATGCTCTGGGTGTTGTCCACCGAGGAGTCCAGGTCGTCCAGCAGGTGCTGGTGCAGGTCGACCTCCTCGTTGATGGCGAGGGCGACGTGCTTGGTTTGCCTCACGGCGGCGCCAAGCTCGGCGATCTCGTCCTCCTGGGACCTGAGCGCCTGCTTCTGCAGCTGAAGGATTCCGCGGGAGTCCAGGCCCGCCGTGTCAGCGGTTTCTGCGCCGGGCCTCCTCTGCCCTTCGCCCGCCCCTCCGAGCAGCTTCGTCCTCTCGCTCTTCCTCTGCCCGTCCCTCGACATGAGGTCCTTGAGCTGATCCTTGCGAACTCTCAGGGCGTGGACCAGCTCCGTCCTCCTGCTGGCCTCCCTCTGCGTCACGCCTCCACCCACGCCGACACCGGCTTCCAGGTCGTTTATCTTGTTCGACAAGCTCGTCAACTTCCTCCTGCACTGGGCGCTGAGCTTGTGCACGTCCTGCTCCCTCGCACCCCCGCCCGTGGAGGAGGCAGAAGCCGCGGTCATGGAGTTACGCTCCCGTATGAGCTCGTAAAGCTCGTCGCAGGAGGCTTTCACATCTCCGTACTCGCGCGTCCAAGAGTCCGCGGACATGGCTTTATTCTTTCTCTCCCTCTGAACGCGAGAACCCCCTCTCCGAGCTTGTTCGAGCGCGCCCAAGAGCCTCTTCGTCTCTACCCAAGCTATGGCCCCCCTTCCTCGTCGAAAATTCAACTCGAACAATGAAAAGACGTTTGCGTTCGGTGCAGCGCAAGAGTAGTGGTGAGGGGCCGTGCCATGCATGCATCTCCTTCACAGTGGGTTGGGGATTGAAATAATATTTATGTACGTCCGTGCGTGCGTCACAGCTCTCCAAAGTCCAAGGGAGCCTCCTCTGCCGCAGGGTTCGGCTCTCCCGCTGCAGTGACGTTGGCCATGGCCGTCGACAGCCTAGGCCCGTTGTCCGTTCCCCCTCTCCCCTTTGCCCTTTCCGCCACGGACTGCGAGTGGTAAACGTCGCCCTTCTTCCGAAGCTCCCCCGTCTTCCTGTCGTAAAACAGTTTGTGCCTCCTCTTGTGTTTCTTCGTCTTCTCGTGCGAGCTCAGGGAGGTCTCGTTGGCAAAGTACCTGGGTCCGGGACGACATAAGAAAAGAAAGTGTCAGGAAGAGGGGTGGGGTAGCCGAAGGCGAACGTCAGCGGCGAGTTGGGAACGGCGTTGGGCGACGGGTTCGGCAGAGCTCACCTTGCACAGACCGCGCAGAAGAACTTTCCACTTCCCGGAATGTCCTCGTCGAGGACAACCTTATTGATGGTTCCGACGGGCCCGACGAGGCGGCCTCCGACCTCTTTGACCCCCGCCCCGTTCTCCAGGTCATCCCTGATCTGGTCGTCCCCCCTAACCCTGAACCTGGCTCTCCGGGCTCGCTTGAAGGACGTCCTCCTCACTCCGTGCCCGCCTCCAGACTCTCGTCCACCTGATCCTTTCACCATGTTGTCTGTGTGCAGAGAAGCTGCCCGAGCCTCCTGCCTAAGGGCCAAGGACCGGGCGGAGCGCTGTTCGAGGTTCGTGCGCTCGAACCTGTCCCGCCTTTCTACTCTTCAACCAATCAAGAGAGTGCCTGACAGTAGCGCGCCCTGTAATACTGGAAAACTGGCCTCCGGGATCCAAGCTGCAGGCTCGGGCTGCATCCGGATGCGCCGTTTGCGAGATGAGTCTCAGGTCGCAGGTCGGGGGGTGAGCACGTGGCGTTCACTTTGGCCGGCGTTCGCACGGCATGGCGGACGGGGGCGTGGCGAGCTCGAGCGGTCATGATGGGGCTCCGCTCGCCTCGGAGGAACTCTTCGAGCTGAAGACAATCCCTTTCTTCGGCAGAAGCGTTTCTATTATCCTGCAGAACGCGAACGGGCCTTGCCCTCTCCTCGCGATAGCGAACACGCTTTTGTTGAGGAACACCGTCAAGCTACCGGAGCGGTGCTTGGAGACTCGTACCGTACACGTCCAACAGCTCCTCAGCGTGGTGGCGGAGCACATGCTGGACGCGAACAAGGAGACCAGACTCGGGGGGTCCGTGGGGGTGCAAGGGGAGGAACCTCTCGTGGCGACATCACCGCGAACTGCGAGCGAGCTTCAACTGAGGACGGAGACTATCAGGCAGAATATCAGCGACGCGATTTCCATCCTGCCCAAGCTTCTCACGGGGGTCGACGTGAATCCTCGGTTCTCACACTGCCGTGCCTTCGAGTTCACGGACGAGGTTGCCATCTTCGACCTCCTCGACATCTCCCTGTATCATGGTTGGCTTTACTCTCCCGAGACCGAGCACGCGAAGTGCGTGTCCACCTTGAGCTACAACCAGCTCGTGGAGAAGGTCATTCGGTGGGATGTGGGTGAGGGCAGGAGGAGGAAGAAGCGCCAGGAGCTCCAGAGGGCCGTTGAAGATAGTGAGAACCAGAAGCAGAGGTACGCGGCCCCGATGGGACCGTCGGAGGAGGACTTGTCCGTCCAACTGTCTCTGAGTGTGCTGCCAAGGGAGGAGGGGGTCGGGGTGAGCCTGAGAGTCCAGCAAGCGTGCCAAGGGAAGAAGGACCGCGTCGCGGAGATCATGGAGGAGCTCGATGGCCTCGAGGAGGACGAGTCCTTCGCTTACGAGTGTCGAGTCATCCAGGATTTCTTGGAGGCAACGTCCAGCCAGCTGACAGCTGTGGGCCTGGTCGCACTCCAGGAGGAGATGAAGGAGCGGGAGATTGGGGTCTTTTTTCGGAACAATCACTTCAGCACGCTGTTCAGGTTCCAGGGCAAGATCTTTCTCCTGGTGAGTGACTCCGGTTACGCAGATGTCCAGGAGTGTGCTTGGGAGACGTTAAGCGACGTGAGTGGAAACACATCTTTTGTTGCGGGGTTTACAGAGGACACAGGGGAGACGGCCAAACTTTTGGTGCACCAGCTGCAAGAGGAGGGGGACTACGCTTTGGCTCTTCAGATGCAACAGGCCGAGCAGCTGGAGCAGGAGCAACTGGAGGCTCAGGAGAGAAGAAGGAGAGAGGAGGAGCAAAGGAGGAGGGAAATCGAAATTGAACAAGCCAGGGGGGTCGTGGGTGGACGTGGGGGAGGCAGGAGCAGCAGTGGCAAAGCAAAGGACAAGTGTTCCTTGATGTGAAAGGAGGAGCATGAAATCTACTTTAGCAGTGGGAACCCAATCACATCCCTAATCGAGGGTGCATCCACGAGCATCATGATCAGTCTGTCAACTCCGAGTCCCATCCCAGCCGTGGGCGGCATTCCGTACTCCAAGGATGAGACAAACTCCTCGTCTATTTCTATCTCGTAGTCGAGATCCTCCAGGTCGGATGAGTCCATCTCCTTAAGTGCCTTTCTCTTCTCCACGTGGGACTGCACCTGCCTTTCGAACCTCTTCCTCTGATCAATTGGGTCAGTGAGCTCGGAGAAGGCGTTTGCAAGCTCCCTGCCGCACACAAAGAGCTCAAACCTTTCCGCATACTTTTCTGGTTCGGTTCGGTGCGGCTTGGCCAGCGGGCTCAATGCGAGGGGAAGGTCGGTAACAAACGTGGGCTGAATGAGGTCCTCCTCCACGTAGAGCTCAAAGAGGCAGCCTAGTGCGTGGCCGGGTCCGGAGGCACAAGCGGCCTGGATTTCAACCGCATCCTGCTCACTCACCGGGACCCTGGCCTGTCTCCTCAGCGCCTCCAGCACCGGCTCTGCTCCTCTGCCCTCTGTCCAGACCTGGAAAGGATCCACCCCGGTCTTGTCCAGGACACTCTGGGTCATTGTAATCCTGCGGAAAGGCTCCTTTAGGTTCAGCGTGTTCCCCTGGTATTCCAGCCCTTCGAGCGCGGCGGCCACACCGTCTGAAGAGGGCTCTTCTCTCAGAATCAGCGCCAGGACCTGCCGCGCAGACTCACGGATGAGGTCCTCGGTTAATTTCATCATGTCCCCGTAGTCCGCGTAGGCCTGGTACACCTCGATTGAGGTGAACTCCGGGTTGTGCCTGGTGGAGATTCCCTCATTCCTGAAGACCTTTCCAATCTCGTAGACGCGCTCCAGACCTCCCACCACAAGCCTCTTCAGGTGAAGCTCCGTCGCGATTCGAAGGGTGAGACCCTTGTCGAGGGCATTATGGTGGGTTGTGAAAGGCCTCGCGTCTGCGCCGCCGGCCTGCTTGTGAAGAACAGGTGTCTCGACCTCCACAAAGCCGCAGTGGTGGAGGTGATCCCTCATTGTCCTCATTACCCGAGCCCTCGCCAGCAAGGCCCTCCTCGCCATGCCCTCGTGCCCCGACGCGAGGAGGTCCACCTCCCGCCTTCTGTATCTCAACTCCTGGTCCTTGAGACCGTGGTACTTGTCGGGCAGTGGCACGAGCGCCTTTGTTAGAACGACAAAGTTCGTGCACTTCACGCTGAGCTCCCCCTTGTCCGTCTTTCTCACAGTACCCCTCCCCCCTACAATGTCGCCCAAGTCCAGGAGCTTCTTCATCTCGGCAAAGGTGAGGGAGCCAAAGCAATCCTCGCTGCCCACCTCCACACCGCCTGCGTCCTGCCTCTTGGGCAGGTCGCCCTTGGAGAGCTGGAGCTGAATGGTTCCCGTGACGTCTTCGATGGTGACAAAGGCGAGCTTGCCGAAGACTCTCTTGTTCGTCACTCGGCCGCAGACGGATACCACGTCGCCGCCCTCGTCATCCTCACCCGCCCCGAGACCGGAGTAACGCTCCTGGAGGCCCTCACAGTAGTCAGACCTGTCAAAGCTGTAGGCGAAGGGCATGAAGCCAGCAGTGCTTGTGGGGCTCTGCGTCCCCTCCGCGATCTCCCTCAGTGCAGAGGCCTTCTCAATTCTGACCCTCTTCAGCTCCTCAAGCGACGACGTGTTGCCCTGGGCCGGCGCGTCCTTCTTTCCCTCGCCCCCACCCCCCTCCAGGGACTCGGCCTTCTTTTTGTCCTTCTTCCCGTCCGCGCAACCCATGGCCTCGAGCTTTGCCTTCAGCTCCAGTAGCTTTGCGATTTCGTCTCTCGCGTACGCGTTGGGACTCTCGCCCAGCTCCTTGGCCCTCTCCTTCGCCGCTTTCACCACGAGGCCCTGTTTCGCGACCTCATCCGCCAACTCAACGGAGTCGTTGGTCGTCGATGCCGTCGTCGTCGACGCTCCACGGTGTCCAACCCTCAAAAATCCTCGACTCAACGCCGTCAGAAGGGGCGCGGGAGCGTTGCACGCCGCGGGGGTCCAGCACCGGAGCGATGGACCACTCCTCGCAAGCGCAACGTTGAAGTGCCCAGCCGCCGGCGTGCGCATGCCGGCAGCGACACCCGTCGTCGATCCCCTAAGGTGCCTTGTGAGCCTTGCCACGCCGCCCTCCCTCATGGTGTTCCTCCTTCTCCTGCCTGCTGTCCTGACACCTGCCCCCCCGGCGGTAATGAAGCTTTCTTATCCTTTCTTTGCATTCATTTTTTCTTTCGCCTTTTTGCCGCGTCGCCCTGGCACCTGGGTTGCACCCCAAGGCAGAAGACGAGGAGAGGAGGCGAACGACGCCGTCGGCGGGGAGAGGGAATGATTCGGCCACTTAGGGTGAGAACGAAGGCCTCGTTCGGACGGGCTACCTTCGGACGGGCACGGGCTGCGCACGGCGTGGTCTCGTCGGTCAGCTCGCGCCGCGGCTCGTCGCGGCGGGCCCCGCGCGACGTCGGCCACGCCACCACCGCCTGTCACGCGGTTAGCAACAAGGGCAGCGACAGCATGGTGGAAGAGAGCGAACCAGAATACCCCACGGTCAAGGCGCAGGTCATTGAGGTGGCTGACCTGCAGAGGCTCTGCAGCGGGTCGAACACCGCCGAGGACGAGGAGCTCAACGCGAGGACCTTGGAGCAGATCAGGCACTCGCTCGGCAGGGAGGGCTTGGGAATAATCGCGGTTCGCGGCGTAGAAGGCCTGGAAGAAGCAAGGGAGAGCCTGCTCCCCCTCGCCGACGAACTGGCCCTGCTGCCACCAACCCAGCTGAAGGAGCTCGAGGACGAGGCAAGCAGCTACTCTATCGGGTGGTCCCACGGCAAGGAGACCCTCGAGGGAGGCGTTCCAGACACCTTCAAGGGTTCCTTCTACGCCAACCCCATCCACGACTCCCACGACGTTACCGAGGAGGAGCTTGAGCTCTACCCGTCGTACACCAGGCCCAATGTGTGGCCGCATGACTCCATTCCTGAGCTTAAGGCCTCGCTGATGCGGATGGGTGGGCTCATCGTCGATCACGGCAAGCTGCTCGCGAGGGCTTGCGACCTGCTCACGAAGAAGGAACTGGGATTGGAGGCTGACGCCAGCCTTGGCATGAGCAGCATCGAGGGCGCGATTGAGGACTCATTTGCTGCCAAGGCCAGGCTTCTGCACTACTTTCCGCCCACGGAGGTTATTGAAAAGGGTGAGGGCGGGGGCGAAGAGCAGAAGATGGGGAACTGGTGCGGCTGGCACCTGGACCACGGCTCCCTCACCGGGCTGACTGGCGCCATGTTCACCGACTGCAAGGGTGGGCAGGTCGCTAACCCGGATCCGAAGAGGTGCGGCCTTTATGTCAAGACGAGGAAGGGAGAAATCGTGAGGGTGACGTACACCAAGGACTGCGTCGCCTACCAGGTTGGAGAGAGCTCAGAGGTGATGTCAAACGGCGTGCTCAAGGCCACTCCGCACTGCGTGGTTGGGGCGGAGGGCGAGGAGGCGCTCGGGGTGGCCAGGAACACCTTTGCGGTTTTTATGCAGCCAAAGTGGGACCTTGAGCTCAAGCAAGCGGAGGACAGGAGCGGAAACGGTCTGGTGGAAACGAAGGGTTTCGAACCCGGCATGAACTTTGGGGAATTCACCCAAATCAAGCTGGACGAGTACTACTCGTAGGGCAAGGAACTTTCAAATATTTTGTTAAGTTATCTAAGTTATTTTGAAGATTAAATTCTAATTTTGTTACACAATGAACCAAGGGGTCTTCTTCCTGTCCCAGCTGGTCATCCTTGGCTGCAACTCTTCCTGTGCATGCTTCGCGCTGATCCCCGGCGCCTTCCCCGCGACCAACGTGTTCCTACTGTTCTCCTTCTTCTTCCTCTACAGCCCGTTCTTCCTGACCCTTTGCTGGTTCTGTGTCAGCGATTCCTCCTCCAAGTTGAGGAGGTCGACGAGGTAGTCACCGATGAGCACCTTCCATAGGGATGAAAAAAAAAAGTTGTGGGTTCATCATGTTGGTAATTGAGAGTGCCGCCGCAGGTTGCGGCATCCCAAGCGATTCTTTACGCAAGAATCTTTCTTGTAATCGATTGCTCAAAAGAGTGTCGCTTTCTGTAAGCAGTGGCCCGCCTGCAAAACCCTCTGATCGTATACGTGACCAGGGTATATCCCATAAACTGGCGTCTAAATTTATACGCATCCGCGCATTTCACAAAGCGATTTCCCGGTCATGCGTTTTTTTGCTCTCAAACACATGTCGCCTGAGACAAAGATGAAAAATCATTCCTTTTCTAGCACATGAACAGGCTCACAGGCTTACCACAAGACAAGGCATGCGCGACGAGAAGAAATAAAAAGAGCGAAAAAAAAAAAATGTGGGTTCATCATGTTGGTAATGGAGAGTGCCGCCGCAAGTTGCGGCATCCCAAACGATCCTTTGATTGGCAAGAATCTCTATCAGTGTTGAATCAGTGTTCAAGACACAACGGTCAGCAAGGACGCTCTTCGGGAGCTGGCGTGGTGGTCTCAGCTTTCTCTTCGGAGTGAAAGCGGCCATTCTTGACAAAAGACCATACATTTGCGTCGAAATATATACGCATCCGCGCATTTCACAAAGCGATTTCCCGGTCATGTGTTTTGTTTCACTCATGTCGACAAAGAAAATAAATCATAATGTTTCGAACACCATCGGTATATAGAGAAACTCATAATAATATCGCCATCGCCAAGCTTCTTTGTTCGTGGGAACTGTCCGTTCAGGGAATAATATTGCATTCATCCTGATAGAAAGACAAGAAAGCGCCAGGAATTGTGCAATGTAAACAAATACAGAATGAAGGATCGCTGCTTACATTTGCAAAAAAAGAAAGTATGACTCGCACTTCGAGGACCAGTCCACACCAAGAATAATATTATGTTTGCACGATTTATACAATTAAACTTCAAATACCTTACGAGCTTCTTTCTTATTACGACAGTGTTATATAATTTTAATCTGTTGCGTTGTGATGCCGAAACGCAGCAAGGCCGTGATTTGTGTGACCTGTATCGTGCATGCTTTGGCAATGACGTTGCGCATTTTCTTTTTGTTTAGATGCAACGTTCCAGCCCGCTAAAAATAAAAAATTGGGCAGCAAAGTCAGACCTATGTATTCATTACTTGTAAATTTCCTGTTGCAATTAATATCCTGTTGCAGTACATGCGATGCATATTGTCCATTTCATTAAGCATTACGCATTACAGTGTTCATTGCAATCAAAGATACTTCGTTGAGCTGGCAATGGCACGGTACTTTGTGATCAATGCATGTCAATATTTATAATCGCCTTATGGGGATATATATATGGATATATTGGCTTGACGATCTACAAAGACTCTCTTTTGTAGAGTTCCCTTTTCTTTTCTATTAGGAGTGCGTTTTGTTTGGTTTTTGTTATGCACAGAAAAACGATTGATTAAATGTGGAGAACCAACACAAACACAAATGAGGGGGAGACGGCGCGCACTGCGTCACAACTTTTTTTTTCGACGGGGTTGTGCGACAATGAGACGGAGGCTTGCAGAGATATCTTCTTTAAATATGTGGAGCTCCATCACCGAGCAGGAGCAGGAGGCCTGCCGCGTCTGCGTTCCGATTCTCGGACAGCCAACTCGAACCGCGATTCATTTTGGAGCTCCAGGAGCGCGTCAAGGGCAAGTGTTCTTTGACGCACGGCTTGGAAGGTCTTGACGTCGACATCTTGCTGCACAAGGACGAAATGCTCGAATGCAACAGCGGTATCGTTGTCGACCAGGTCGCCGTCGAAAGAAAACGGGCACCATGGGACAGTTTGGACGAAACTCCTCCGCTCATATGTATTCCTATACCATAATGTACTTCAAGCCGGTGTCGCCGGTGTCTTCAGCGCCCTGCACCAGATGTGGAAGGCTTGGTGCAAGCAGGAAAAAAAAGTGTTGGTTCATGGTTTCATGCAGAGAGCGCCCCGCTTGGTGGGGTGCTCTCGTGAAAACGCGTCTCAGATGACGCGACAGATGATTGCGGCAGATATTGCAAGCGGTGGAAAGAGTTATATCCACAAATAAAACGCTCGATGTTTCTTCGTCCGAAATATGAACCCCCACCCTTTTCACGCACCGAGATTTCCCAAATCAGATGCGAGGCCAGCAGGAGAGCAGCGCCCGCAGACACCCGAGCTGCACCTGTTGTTGGAGACGGGCCGGGGAAAGCTGCGCGCAATGAACCGGTCGCTGCGCAACGGCGGCGCAGCCCTGGAGGCCTTCAAGTTCGCCTGCTACCTTGCCGTGCCGATCGGGATGACCGTTTTCGTTGCGTACAACCCGACCATGCTGAACAAGGTTATTCAGAACAGGAAGTACGTCGTGTATCCACCAGAGGGCCCCAGACCTCCGTCGAACGAGGAGCTCTGGGAGAAACTGGGCAAGAGGTCCCAGGACAACGGCAGCGCGGCCAAGTGACTTTCTCTCTCTCTCTCTGGATCGAAGATCCAAAACGAAAGACAGGCTTCGGTGAGCGTCGACCGCGGCCAAAGGAAGCCTGGGGATGGCGGTACGCTGCGCAACATGGCGCGCGACTCGGCCTTGTTCGCGCGGGCTCGGCCCAAGGTGGGCATCGCCTGCGATTCGAGTTTATGTTGTGCTGAGGCGCAACGCACGCGAGTTGCGTTCGGGGAGAGCGAGAAGAGCTCCTCGGCTGCATAATCTACTCGCTGTGAGGTAGACGTTCAGTTCCTCCGCGGTACGTGGAGCGGCAGTAGCATTACGTAATTTCTACTTCAAACTGTTGGTATACAAATATCATATCGTTTTACTTTTAGAGTACACTGTTTCCCTCCCTCCCTTCCTCCCTCACACATACACTCCACCACCACCACACCACGGCGATGCCAAAGTAGCCTTTATGTGATGTCGTCAAAATAGCCAGCGTCCCTCATCTCCGAGTAGTATGCGTGCTCCAGCTCCAAGTCGTCGTCCACAAAGAACTCACTGAGGAACGTGACGTACAGGAGTGGCGGGTAGCACACACCGTAAACATAAGCGAATACGCCGTATACGCAGTACCCTGAGACGTGCTTCGACCCAATCATCAGGCTGCCTACCACCAGTCCAAAGTTGTTGGCGCACAGAAGAGCCACGTACCTGTGGGTGGAATAAAAAAAATATAGTTTCGGTGGGAGAGCACGTCAGTCCTCTTCGGCCTAGTCTAGTCCACAACAACGTTCCTGCCTTCTCACCTGTAGAAGGAGGGCCTCGCGGGAAGGTAGTCTCGGAAGTTGGTGTGCGGTAGCACCAGAATGAAGGCATACACCGCACAGTAGAGAAGGTGGTGAGCGGTCCAGAATCCCCACTTGACCCAAGACATGTCGTTCCAAAGCCAGGCACCGTCGTCCCCGTCACCTTCAGCGCCGCTTCCCCGTCTCACAATAAATAGAGATGTCCCGCAACCAAAAACCAAAATCATCTAAGGACAAAGAGAAGGTTGGGTACGTCCGTCAGGCTCCGGTACCGAGAGTGCCAGCAAGGGAGATACACTTCTTGTGGCTTGTTCGCGCCCTTACCTTGACGATAGAGTCCAGAAGTGCAAAGGCTCCCGAGATGCCTAGCGTCCGCAGGAGCGCCTCCTTTCCCGTCGCGATGTAGCCCTGCGAAAGGAAGGTGACCACAGAGACCTCCATGATCGTCATGCCCGCAGTCAGGATAAGCCACACGAAGGACCACGACTTGAAGTCCCTCTCCGTGCTCCCGCTCGTGGACTCAGCGATCTGGAAGATGCACCTGAACAAGCTCAGGGCACACACCACCCAGAGGAATGAGTAGTACGTTCTCATGATCTGCGACTGGGACCGCGACAGCCTCCTCAAAGCCGACTTGAGCCTCATCGTGAGAAACACGAGAAAGGCAAGCGTGGGAAGGCTGTACGCCAGGTTGAAGAAAACTTTGGCCCCGGAGCCCTCTGGTTCCAAAAAAGAAACGCACATCGCTGACTGCGCCGACATGGTCCTTTCCGTGGTCAAGACGTTCCACCAAGGCGTGCGAGGGCTGCCCTGCCTGTAAGGTGAGCTCTTTC
>Ga0163109_10002007_pt1 | contig 16015 bp, 7 predicted proteins | sample CRUFie1St13metaG_FD_108704 | JGI IMG/M metagenome (GOLD analysis project Ga0163109, IMG submission 108704) | Marine microbial communities from the Costa Rica Dome - CRUD Field 142mm St13 metaG | ecosystem: Environmental > Aquatic > Marine > Oceanic > Photic zone | place: Costa Rica: the Eastern... | reverse complement strand
TTCGTCATCGCCTCCCGGGCAATCGTTTTGCCCGTCGTTGACCGAGGAAAGCGGGATGGTGTCTCCTGAGTTGCAATCAAAGGTGGTGTATTCGATCTCCACGTATGATGGCTCATCTTCGCCGTTTGAGCAGTCATCTTCACCGTTGTTGGCTTCGGAGAACGGAATGAGCGTTCCGTCATCGCAGGTGAAATTGGTCGTTTCTTCGAATTCGTATTCGGGTTCGTCGCTTCGGTCATCGCAATCAAAGCGCCCGTCGTTGGCTTCATCAAAATCAACGGTACCGCCGTTCTCACACATGAACCGAATTTCCAGAACATACGATGCTTCATCCTCACCGCTGGGGCAGTCGCTGTATCCGTCGTTGGCTTTTGAGAGAGGGATCTCCGAACCATCCTCGCAGTAAACGGTCGAGTTTTCCTGGCCGTTTGCATCGTAGGACGGCTCGTCGGTGCCGTTGTCGCAATCGCTGATGCCGTCGTTGACCCAGCTCCACGGAATGTAGAAATCCTCTCCGTAGAACAAACAAATCTCTGCGTTATCGTCGGTGCCGTCATCGCTCCATTGTTGTCCATCCGCAGAATTTTCGTGTGTTTCGCTTTGTCCAAAGTCGTCGGTGCAGTGCCAGTCGGCGCCGTGGTTCTCGCAATAATACCACCATTCTTCCCAATCGACATCGGTTTCATCGTTCTTGCACCACCAACGTTCGTCGTCTTCACCGGTGCCTTCCCACTCGCAATAGCCATCTTCGTAACTCTCCCAGTCAACCTCGTCTTCGTCCTCGTCATCCCAGGGCTCCTCACCGAACCATCGCTCGGTCACGTTTCCTGCGAGAACCGCTTCATCCTGTCGGGCGTCGCAATCGATGATACCGTCGTTGACCGCTGAGATGGGGATGGAACGCCTGTCTCCGTCCTCTACATCGGTCTGGTCGCTTTCGTCAAAGACATAGCATTCGAACATGTTGACCTCGTTACCTGAGGCATCGTATGCGGGTTCATCCTGCCCGTCGGGGCAGTCCTCCTTGCCGTCGTTGACGCTGATGACCGGAATCTCAACATGGTAGTCCTCATCGCAACCGAATTCGTCAAACACCCATTGCGGCGTTCCTGAAGGATGCTCATCGGTGCCGTCTGCGCAATCGTCTTCACCGTTGTTGACCTTGCTCAGCATGACGGTACCACCGTCCTCACAAGGGTATGTCGAGACCTCGTACGAGGCCATATCGTAGTACGGTTCGTCCGATCCGTCTGAACAGTCGTTGTACCCATCGTTGATTCTCATGCTGTAAATGCTGTCGCCGTTGGCACACGTCCAGTACTCGCCGATGAAACTCGACTCATCCGAACCGTCGGGACAGTCCATCTCACCGTCGTTCACCAGACCAAACGGTACGGTTGAACCCTCGTTGCATAGGAACGTCGAATTGTCCGCCTCCATCCTGGGTTCATCGCTGGCGTCGCTGCAATCTTCGACACCGTTGTTGACGGCGCTGACCTTCACCATCTCGCCGTTGGCGCATTCGTACTGGTGGTATCGTGCCTCGGCACTCTGACTGTTTGGGCCGGTTCCCAACGGATGCTCTTCATGACTTTCGTGGTCATCGTGGCCACCGTGTCCGTCGTTGTCTTCGATCCAATAGTGCCCCGCCTCTTCGCATTCTTCTTGCGTGGATGCATACAGTTCATGCGTCGTGGGGTTGTAGCACCTTGCCTCTTCATGGTGTGCATCGTCGCCGTGATCTCGTTGGTAGTAATGCTCTTCATTGGACAGGCAATACCAGTTGACGCCGTCCCTTTCGCAGTGCGACATGCCTTCGGCGTCGGTGGTGACATCTTCGTAGACGCTGCTCACCAAATACCGTTGTGCGACCGGTTGGTTTGGATTATCTGAATGCAATTCGACCTGGATGTATCCGTTGTTGGTTGAGGTGTACGTTGCCCTTCCCACTTCTTCGCCGTATTGAATCAGGGCGTAGGTTATGCTCGTGAAGTCGTTTGGGACATCGTCCACGATGGTGATTTGCACAAGAGCACCGCTGGAATAGACGCCCGGGTCTGGCATGGTCATCTCAAGTTTTGACAGTCCCTCCATGGCTTGGAGCACGGCTTCCTCAGCGTCTTCAAGCGTGAAGCATGTCCCGTCTTCCACTTCGGCGTCTTCGTTGTAGTTGAACGCTGCAACATCGGTGCAGCCGCGAAGGCCCTCCCACTTGTCAGGGTCTTCGGGGGAAAAATCGTCGCCGTTGTGAACACCGTCGCCGTCCATGTCCTCGTCCATGATGTCGCAAACACCGTCGTTGTCCATGTCGGACGGCACGCTTTTTTCGTCCAGAGGGTTTGTGCCGCACAACGCTTCGTCGGTGTCGGTGTAGCCGTCATCATCGTCGTCTGCATCCCTCACATCGCACGACCAGTCCGTGTCGAAGTCAAGGGGGACATCGTTAGCGTCCAAAGGATCGCTCTGACAGTTGAGTTCATCCAAATCGGACCACCGGTCACCATCATCATCTTCGTCTTGAGCATCAGGAATGCCGTCGCCGTCCGTATCAACCGCGTTGTATTCGTCGGATTCATCGTTTTCTGTTTCTCCGAGCCCGAGACATCCAGAGAGCAGCAACATCAAAGCGAGAGAGACCGCAACGTACTTTTTCATGGTTGAAAACCCCCAACTCATCATCATAAATGTGTCTCCTGCGGTACACCGAGGCGGATATGCCAAACGGTGCTTTACGTGATGCGGGGAGCAGGATTCGAACCTGCGAACCGATGAGGACTGCGACCTGAACGCAGCGCCGTTGACCAAGCTGGGCGATCCCCGCGTGAGCAGGCCTCACCGTTTCTTGTTATCAAACACTGCGCCCGGGGGTTTCAACCCTCAACCGCGCTTTGGCTGAAAAGACGGAGGACGATCACGCCGAGAACGATCAGGCCGATGCCAATAACACCGGCGAGGTCGATTTTCTGGTCCATGTAAAACACCGAAATTAGCGTGATGGCGGCGACACCAACGCCCGACCAGACAGCATAAGCAACGCCGATGGGGATGTCTTCAAGGGTGAGCGAAAGGAGGTAAAACGCTGCAGAATAGCCAACCAAGACGACGATGGAGGGGACAAGTTTGGTGAACCCTTCGCTGGCCTTCAAGGAAGCGGTTGCCGCCACCTCGGAGGCGATGGCGAGGCCGAGGTAGAACCAGGTTTTCATATGGCGACTGTGGCGCGACATCTATTTGAATCCACGGTGTTTGTTTTCACGAAAAACGATGCACTGCAAGGATGCGGGGGGCAGGATTCGAACCTGCGAACCGATAAGGAATGGGACCTAAACCCACCGCCGTTGACCAAGCTGGGCGACCCCCGCACAACTTGGTGGCAGCGCATGTCGGATTTCAAACCGCCGATGGGTGAAGGGTTCGTTCACAACATAGATCGGCCTTCTTCTCGATTCTGTCACGCTTTGGCGCCCAGCATGGCTTGCGCTGACGCGAATCGTTTCCGCCGAATCCGTCCGGTGACCCGCTGCGGGGTTTCCGTAAAGATCACTCGTTGCGTCGGCCGGCTAGCATGGCGGCCCCGAGCATGGCGACGAGAGCGAGACCGATGCCTGGAGCGGGCAACTGCACCTGCGGGTTCTCGTCGGCGTACTCGCCACTTGGCGTGGAAAGACGGACCGTGTTCCAACCGTCCAACTCGAAATCTTCGCCAACAAACAAGGCGCCTGTAATTGAGTACATTTCGAGTCCTTCGATATCGCCGTTCATGATTTCGGTCATGGTGTAGCGTGCGAGTTCCTCACCGCAATCGCTTGGAAGCAGGTAGTCGCCACCATTGAGCGCGGCAGACGTCTCGTCGAAGGTGGTGCAGTTGCTAAACACGATTTCGAGCATGCTCGTGTTCTCATCCATGGACCAGGAAGCAATACCCGTGGAGTAGAAGGTGTACATGCCGTAGCCGTGTCCTTCGCCGACCGTAGCCTCGTCGGAACCGTCTTCGCAGTCTTCGTACCCGTTGTTGACCTCCGAGAGATCAATTTCAAACTCGCCGTCCTCGCACTCAAAGCCGCTGGTTTCGAAGGAGTAACCTTCGTATTCGTCGGAACCGTCTTCGCAGTCTTCGTAGCCGTCATTTACCCAAGAGAGAATGATTTCTTCACCGCTGTACAGGCAAGTGAAGAAGGACGTCTCCTCGCCATCTTCGTCGTAGGCCGGTTCGTCGCTACCATCAGCACAGTCTTCTTCGCCATCGTTCACGTAGGACATTGGAACTTCCTCGGTGGAAGAGCCACAGGTGTAAACTTCCTCCTCGTAGGTCGGTTCGTCGCTACCATCAGCACAGTCTTCTTCGCCATCGTTAACATAACCAAAGGGCACTTCTTCGCCGTCATCGCAGATGAAAACCTTGCCGTCGTCAACGCTGTGTGGTTCGCCGTCAAAGGCTACAGCAAAAGGAGGTGCATGGGTGTCGAGCGTCATGTTGACCACGAGCGCATCGACCAGCGTAGGGTCGTAAGCATCGCTCTTCATCAGCGTCTGCATCATGGCTCCGTCATCGTCGTATTCCGTCGTTTCCATCATCAGGAAAGCGTGCGTTGTTGCATCGAACATCGCCATTATGGACGTCCCGTCGCTCATGGTTCCGTTGAGACCGATCATCTCAACGCCGTTTTCATCGGTGTGCATCCACATTTCATATGCGGCGTCGGATGGGAAGAACACATCAGCGCACAGCCAGCCAACGTTCTCGCCACCCCATACGCAGTCAGCGGCCAACTCAAATTCCATCTCGTCCCAGCCGGTTTCACAATCTTGTTCGCCGTCGTGGAACTGGGATGCAGTCAAATCGCCGTCAGAGTCGTAGCAGGCAATAACGTTGAGATCCTCAACCACCGCTTCATCCGATCCGTCGAAGCAGTCTTCATCCCCGTCGTTGATGTAGCGGAAGTTGATCTCGTCCGAGCCGTCGTCGCACATGAAGGTACCTGGCTCGTCTGAACCGTCGGCACAGTCCACGGCACCGTCGTTGAACTGACTCACCGTGATTTCGGAACCGTCAGCGCAGGAGAAGGAGCTCTCGTCTTCCGGCATTTCATACTGGGCTTCGTCCGACCCATCGTCGCAGTCTTCGTAGCCGTCATTGGCCCACGAAAGCGGGATGGTGTCTGAGCCATCAACGCACTCAAATGTGCTGATTTCCTCGAATTCAGGTTCGTCGGTAAAGTCCTCGCAATCGTATTCCATGTTGTTAACCAATGAGAGAGCGATGCTTTCTCCTGAATACTGGCAGGTGTAGGTTGAAACCTCTGACCCGGTAACTGGGTCGTAGGACGGTTCATCGTCCCCGCTCGGGCAGTCATCCTCGCCGTCGTTCACGTATGAAAGAGGAATCGTGTCACCCGAGGCGCAGGTGAATTCAGAGACTTCTCCCTCAACAACTTCGTCTTCTGCATCAGCGCAGTCATCTTCACCGTCGTTCACTCTGGAGAATGGAATGAGGGTGCCGTCGTCGCACTCAAAGTACGTGAGTTCTGCCTGATCGTAGGTGGGTTCATCCGTACGGTCATAACAATCGGCCTCGCCGTCGTTGACCCATTGGAACGGAATGGTTTCTCCGTTTTCACAGGTGTAATCGGTATTGATTCGATAGTTCGGCTCGTCTTCTCCTCCGGCGCAGTCTTCACTTCCGTCGTTGAGGAGTGCGAAACTGATGACCGTCCCGTCCTCGCATGTGTAGTTCATGTTGCCGGTTCCGTCATCTTCGTCGGCTCCTCCGTCACAGTCTTGGACGCCGTCGTTCACAAAGACCCACGGCCAACCTGTGTCCTCGCCATCCACTTGGCATTCACCCGTGAAGGCTTCGTTGTCCATATCCGCACCGAACCAGTTTTCGGTAGCGAGGACGAGCTCGTCGTCGTGGAACAAGCAGTCAACCTCGCCGTCATTTACAGACGACAACGGGATGGTGTCCATGGGTTCGTCGTTCCAGTAGTCATAACACGTGAAAGTGCTCATTTCATCTGGTCCAACATACCGCGGTTCATCTTCGCCGTCAGGACAGTCATCGTTGCCATCGTTCACGAGAGCGATGGAGACAAACTCGTCACCGTCAACGTCGCCGTCGCAGGGGAATTCGAACAATTCTTCAATCTCACCTGATGGGTTTTCATCTGTCCCATCAGCACAGTCTTCGGTGCCGTCGTTGACCTTGGAGAGGGCGACCTCTGATCCGTCTTCGCACGAGTACGTCGAGGTCTCGGAGTCGCCTCGGTCGTAGACGGGTTCATCGCTGCCGTCACCGCAGTCATCGTATTCATCGTTGACCCAGGAACTCGGGATGGTGTTTCCGTTGTCGCAGGTGAATTGCGTGATGAAGTTGTCTTCGTCCGAGCCATCAGCACAATCCTCCGAGCCGTCGTTGGCAAGGTAGAAGTCGATTGTTGACCCATCGTCGCAGACGAATTGGCTGCCGTCGCCCTGAATGTCAGGCTCGTCGCTTCCGTCAGCGCAGTTCGCTGTCCCGTCGTTCACTTGCGAAAGCAAAACAATTTCGCCGTTGGCGCATTGGTATTGGTGGAAGGTTTGATTTGTGCTGTCTGCGTTGTAAACGAACTCCCCCTCGTCGTCGAATATGTCAGCACAGTACCAGTCGGTTCCATCGTATTCGCAGTGTGACCAACCCGATTCGCTGTCATCATCCGCCACGTAGTAGGAACTGTCGACCTTATACTTCTCGGTGATGGGTGGAAGGCCTTCCTCGTCGGCCATGGCAAAGAGATCGACTTGTACGAAACCGTTTCCGTCGTCAACATAGGTGGCTCTGTAGACGGGTTCGTTGTTTTCGCCAAGCAAGGCGAGGGTGATGCTGGTTTTGCCGTTTATCTCGTCAACGATCAGAATAGTCAGCATGCTCATGCCATCGGAATCGGAAATCGCTTCGAGAGACATAACGCCATCGCCTGCTGCTGCCATGGCATCTTCAGCGTCTTCAAGGGTGAAGCACGAAGCGTCGTCAACCTCGGCTGTTTCGTCGTAGTTGAAGGCAGATGCATCCATACATCCGCCCTTACCCTCGGTCTTGTCAGGGTCCTCAGGAGCGAAGTCGTCTTCGTTGGCAACGCCATCGCCATCAATGTCATCATCAAGGGCGTCGCAGGTCCCGTCGCCGTCCATGTCAGCGGGGACGCTCGTAGCGTCAAGCGGGTCAGAACCGCACTGGTTCTCAACACCGTCGGCGTAGGAATCACCGTCGGCGTCCTCATCAAAAGCGTCGCAGGTCCCGTCGGCATCGGCGTCAGCAGGCATGCTGGTGGCGACCCCGGGGTCGGAGCCACAGGCCTCTTCGTCGATGTTGGACCATCCGTCGCCGTCTTTGTCGCTGTCGCGGACATCGCAGATGCCGTCGCCATCGGCGTCCGCCGGGACGCTCGAGGCGAGCAAACTGTCAGAATCACAATTCAATTCGTCGACGTCGGACCACGAATCACCATCATCGTCATCGTCATCCACGTCAGGGATTCCATCCCCGTCGGTGTCAAGGGGAACCTCAACAGGTTCCTCGTTTTCAATTACGTCGTCTCCTCCCAGACAACCTGAGAGGACCAACATTAGGGCAAATAAAACAGCAAGGCTACGCTTCATGTGTGGATTGGAGCCCACCCGTCTTATGAGCCTTTGTCCGGCAATCCCATATTCAGAAGGCTGGAATCGATTGACTCCCTTGGCATTGCGATGGTGGCCAATCTGCACTGTTTGCCGTTGGGGGGGGTCACTAACTGGGCTCCAATCTGCGTATCGCTGCGGCAGGTGCGAACGGTCAAACCGAAACGGTGAATCCGGTGCCTGCGACGATGTTCATCACGTCTTGGGTTGACAAATTGTCCGTGGTGACGACAACGCCGGAATTTGTCTCGTGGGAGACGGTCGCCCGGAGCACGCCAGGCGTGGCGTTGAGGACTTTAGCGACCCTTCCCGAGCAGCCGTTGCACGTCATGCCGGTGATGACCAAGTTGTGGGTGCGCTCGCCCATGGTGAAACGTGGTTGCCGAGTCCTATCAAACATCGCCTGAGCGCAGTTTTGCAGACGGCTGCCACCACCGGAGCACGAGGGAGTTGCTGACCACGCTCACAGAAGAAAGGGACATGGCCGCAGCAGCGAAGGCAGGAGGAAGGAGCCACCCCGTCCAGGGAAACAACAACCCCATCGCCAGCGGTAAACCGATGAGGTTGTAGACGAACGCCCAAGCGAGGTTGGTCCGTATGCGTGTCATGGTGGCTCGCCCCAATTCGAGAGCGGCCACGGCGTCGGCCAAATCGTCGCGGACCAACACGATGTCGGCGCTTTCGAGTGCGATTTCGCTCCCCGCCCCCATAGCGATACCGACATCGGCCGTCGTGAGTGCTGCAGCGTCGTTGATACCGTCCCCGATCATTGCAACGACGCCGTTTTCTTGGAGGCGTCGGATGTGTTCGGCTTTTTCATCGGGCTTAACGCCCGCTACGACGGTGTTGATGCCCACAGCGTCAGCGACGGTTTGAGCGACCTCTTCTCGGTCCCCTGTCAGCATGATGACCTCGATGCCAACTTGCTTGAGCCGCTTTACGGCCGCTTCCGAGGTCTCACGAATGCGGTCGCTGAACTCCAACCAACCCAGCAATCGCTGTCCCTTGGCGACCAAGACCACCGTCGTACCGCGTCGGGCGCGCTGGGCGATTTTTTCGTTCATCTCTTCGGGAAGATTCGCTACCAATTCTGCCACCAACTCGAGGTTTCCGACCGCTACGGCCTCACCGTCGAGAGAGCCCACGAGGCCAAGGCCGGGAAAGGTACGAACGTCCAAGACTTGCGGGCGAGGGTAGCCGATGTTTTCCCAAGCGGTGTGAACCGCTCCTGCCAGCGGGTGGGTTGACTCCGCTTCGAGCGCTGAGGCAAGACAGAGCAATTCCTGCACGTCGCTGTCAAGCAATTCAATGTGGCTTACCCTCGGGGCCCCGGCGGTGACGGTTCCGGTCTTGTCAAGAACCACGGTGGAGGTGGCGTGAGCCCGTTCGAGCGCTTCGATGCCTTTGATGAGTAAGCCGAAGCGTGCCCCACGGCCCGTGCCCACGACGAGGGCGGTTGGTGTGGCCAGACCGAGCGCACAGGGGCAGGCGATGACCAACGTACTCACGAGCACCATGACGGCCATCTCGGAGGGGCCCATGGCGCTGTTTGGTGCGAGGGTTTCGGCCATCGACCACCATACACCAGCAGCGAAGAGGGCGGCGATGACCACCAAGGGAACGAAGATGCTGGCGACACGGTCGACGAGGCGTTGAATGGGGGCTTTGCCCGTCTGCGCCTCGTCCACCAACCGAATCACGTTCGCCAGCATGGTGTCTCCAACCAGCGCCGTGGTGCGAATCAGGAGCGTGGCGTCCAGCACAACGGTACCGGCCGAGACGCCATCGCCCGAATGTTTGCGAACGGGAAAGGATTCACCGGTCATCATGGATTCGTCCATGAGTGCGTTCCCGTTCTCAACCTCACCGTCGAGGGGGACGGTTTCACCCGCTCGGACTTTGAGCAGGGTGCCACGTGGAATGTCCTCCACCGGTGTGCCAACGGTGCCTTCGTCCACCACGACCCATGCTTCCTTCGGCTGAAGTCGCATCAGGCTGTGAACCGCATCCGTTGCCTTGAGCTTGGCACGTGCCTCGAGGTAATTCCCCAGCAAAACGAAGGCAATGATGAACGCCGCACCGTCGAAAAAGACGTGCTCTGCCTCCCCTACGAAGGCCGGGAGCGCATCGAGAAAAGGTGCCAGGGTGACAAGACACGACCAGGCCATGGCGACGGTGGTCCCCAAATGCACCAAGACGTCCATGTTCGCCGTGCCCCGACGCAGAGCGCGCCACGCTTGGTGGTGAAACGCTGCACCGGAATAGAGGTACACGGGGAGGGTGGCCAGCATCGCAAGGGTCAGTCGAAGGTCGAGCGGACCCACGCGGCCGAGGTCGTCGAGGACCATGGAGAGGACAAACACGGGGAGAGCCAAGGCAAAGGCCAGACCGACTTGGCGGCGCTGGACGGCAACTTTGTCGAGGTTGGTCTGTCGGAGTTCAAGAGCCGAGATCAATTCACTGGCGCCAAAACCGGCGCCCTCGACGGCCGACATACAGGCCCTCACCGTGTGGTCGGAAGCAGGCTGTTCAAGTTGAACGGTCGCCTTCTCAAGAGGGAGGTTCACGCTCACGCTGGAAACGCCCTCCAGGTTGGACAGCACCCGCTCTACAGATGCCACGCACGCTGCACACGTCATGCCAGAAACGCTGAGCGAAAGTTGGTGTTTCTCCACGGTGTTCGCCTCAGTTGGTACAGCATTCCCCTTCTTGCCACGGCTCATCCATGCTCACACAACCGCATCCACAGGTGCACAACCAGCCCACGCTGTCCCAACCTTTGCCACCTTCAGCACGGGTGTAGAGGCGTTTCATCTTGCAACCGCAGGTGCACTTCTCAGCAGCGACGCGAGCCATGCTTCTGCGAATTATGTAGTCAATATAAAGGCGTCGTTTTGACTACAATAAACGCAGGGGAAACCGTTTTTTATCGTTCGGTATTGATTTCAGGCATGGACCTGACAGCCTTCTTGTCTCGATTGGCCTTTCACCGAGCAGCAGGTCGACTGGACGAGGCAAGTTATGCCCGTATCCTCGAACACGAATCCAACGCTACCACCGCTGCGTACGACAGCCATCCCGAGGCTCTCAAACCCGTCATGATCGAGAGTTGGGAGTCCGACCACGTCGAGGATGTGCCCCGTTTGTTCGGGAAAGCGTACAACCTGAAGTTTGGCCTCGGTGTTGCCGCCACGCTTGGCGCAACGTTGATTCTTGTCGGAACAGGTCTCTTCATTGCGCTCATCGACATCGATGAGTTGGTTACCCCCCTGTTCGGCGCCATTGCGCTCGCTGCTTATTTTACCCCGTTCGCCCGTCTCGAAGGCCGCGCCAAAGATTTCGTCTGTGAGGCGCGTTCGATCTTGTTCGCTGTTGGTTTGCTCATCTCCATGATGTGGTTCCTCTTCGAAATTGTCGAATGGGGAGACACCGATGACTTCCCGGACAACCTTCTGACCGTGTTACCGATCATAGGTGTAGCGCTGCTTGCTTCCCATTTCGCACGGCACATGGACGCCCATGTATCCCACCATTTTACGTTTGTTTTGTGGTTTTTTGCACTGGGTTCTGCCTTCACTGACTCGGATTTCGGCACTGCATTCAGCCTGAGCATCATGATGGCGGCGTTGGTTGGAGAGATGGTCTGGGAGTGGTTGTCCGAGACGAGACCAAGTTCGTCCGGCGTGCAGGCGGCGATGCAGGGCATGATGCTCGGCATCATCGCTTGGATCTCCCTTTTTGCGTACGAGGACTGGCTGGAAAACGAATACCTCTATCCGGTGCTCCTTCTCATTGGCTGGTTTGTCGTTGCCGAACTGTCCAAGCACGGGCGATGGGGACGGTCTTACCCGAGTGGCGGCAACAAGGGTTGGATCCTCGTTCTTCTTGTCCTGGTGTTTTTCACCGGCTTGCCGCTTTACGCAGCCTTCCAAATCGCGGATAATTTTGGTCCGATTGACATCGCTATCGCAGGTTTTGATCTTCACTTGGTCTGGGTGTACGCCTTCATCATTCACGTGCTTATGGGATTGCAAGCCTTCGATTGGAAGCCCGGCGAAGCCCTCACCAAATCTTCGCTGAGCGAACCGCGCTCCAATTACGGTGGCGTCTTTTTCGTGATGGCGTTTGTCTGGTTTGTCATCGGTGGCGTAGATTTCCTCGAGGAGTTGGCGGCTTACCTTTTCATTCCGCTTGGTTTCTTGGTTTTGGCGTTTGGAACCTGGCGTCTCATACGCTCGGGCTCCAAATCACTGACGGAAGACGAGGGCCGGTTCGCTTAATTCGGGGCGAGGTCGAGGCTGCCTGACCACAAATCCAGTCCACGAAGTCGACACGAGAAACGCTGCCCGAGTCGAAGAATCGTCGGATGCTCGCCGTTGTGGTCGGGTTCAGCCACGCTGACTTCAAGGCCGTGTTCGTCCACGACCAGGCGTCGTTTACCGCCGAGTTGACGCAGGTGCATCCGGCCCGAAACCGCCCCGTCGTCGGCTAAATCCAGGAAGACCCAAGGCCCTCGCAGACCGGTAACTCGAGCGTTGTAGGCGGTGGCAATCGATGCTTCCGACGGTCCTTCATCCCCCAGCCGTCCACCGTTCATCAGGTGGACGTGGTAAGCGTTGGCCACCAATTCCCATTCCATGCGTTTCGCCGCAAGGCCTTGCTCGCTGCAGTGTTCGGCCAGCCTCGCTGTTTCGGCCGTGTCGTGGACCCAGTCGCGTCCGTGGATGAACGCCTTGAGTTGCCGATGCGTCATCAAGTCCGGGTAACGACGGATGGGGGAGGTGAAGTGGACGTAAGCATCCAGATTGAGGCCAAAATGACCGACGTTTCGTTCGTCGTACCTGGCGCGTTGCATCAATTGGAACAACCCCTGATCGACGATTCGACGCGTGGTTTCCGTCAGCGTGCTGGCGGTGGCTTGCGCTTTCTCCAAAGACGCCAAGATGCCGTTGCGGGCCTCGGGGTCGATGACGCCGGACAGGTAATCAGGCACCGGCTGTGTGTGGTCCTCAGCAGCGGGCGGTTCGTCCATGCCGGAGAGGTCGATGCCTCCACCGCCCAAATCCGCCCAATCGCCGAGCAGGTTGGTGAGCTCATCGGCCTCGGTTTGCCCGTGCTTGCGCTGGCTGGGCAGGGGGAGTTGGATGCCGATGTCCAGGGCGGCGAGTTTGGCGTTCAGCCCCTCCACCTCTGGGCGGTCCGGTGGGGCGTGACAGCGCCACGGAAGCGGTGCACCTTCAGCCCCCAAAAGGTGGCCGACGGCGGCGTTGGTGGCGACCATGAACGACTCGATCATGCGGGTTGCCTTGTTGGGCCACTTCACCTCAACGCGCAGTTCATCATCGCCGTTGAGTCGGGGGCGTAGCTCGGGGTTGTTCAAGTTTAGACGAACTTCTCGGGCCTGCCACGTAGCGGCGAGCGCCAGCATGTCGTCGTAAGCATCGGTCTCCAGGACATCACCGTAGGCGATGTTGTCCCTGACGCGAATCACGGCTTCGTAAGCGTGGGTGTTCATCACGTTGTTGTCGTCGTCGAGGTCCATCCCAACCACCATGGCCAAACGATCCACATCGGCTCGCAACGAGCACAGGTCGTCGGCCAGTTTTGGAGGCAGCATCGGGAGCACCGTGTGAGGCAAGTACACCGATGTCGCTCGAGCAGCCGCCGACCGGTCGAGGGCCGTGCCCGCTTGGACGTAGTGCGCCACGTCAGCGATGGCGACCCAGAGCGTTCGCTTGCCGTTTTCGTCCACCAAACAAACGGCGTCATCGAAGTCCTTGGCGTCGGGCGGGTCGATGGTCACCAGCGGGAGATGGCGCAAGTCGGTGCGCCCCGAGGCCACTTCGTTGTCGCCCTCTACCTCACTCAACGTGTTGGCGTGATCCACCAGCGTGCGGTCGTAGGTGCGAGGGAAGGGGTTGCGGTTCTCACGACGGCGCCCTTCCAAGCGTGCATCCAGCAACGCCCGGGTTGTCCAGCGGCCTGCCTGCATCAGCAGGAGGGCCATCGCTGGCTCTTCCTCTCGGAAACGAAGGCCGGAGCGAACGGCCGCACAGGCTCTTGCTTCTCGGATGAGGTCGAAACCCTGCATGGAAGTGCACCCTTGGTCGTCCAGAGCAAAGGCGTCCGGCAACGTCTCCCCCAGCAGCATGGCTTCCCAAACGTCTTCGAGCAGGTGATACATCGTCACATCGGCTTCGCTGGCGTCCCCGGGAGCGAGGGGCGGTCGTCCGTGAAGCGGCGTTTCCCCTTTTCCGGCGTGGCGGCTGAAGAAATTCTTCCATCGGCTAACGGACGCTTCGAGCGCGTCAAGGGAGGCTTTGTTGCGAAATTGAACGGCTTTGTCTTCGCCAGGCAGGATGTAGGTGGCTTCCTTGCGACCGTGAGCGAGGGCTTCGTTCACCTTGCTCAACAGGGCACGTTCGGCTTTGGGATCGGCTCGAAATTGACCGGCAAGACGTTCTTTTTCGGTAATCCACGCTGCAATGGTCTCTCCCGTCCACGCTTGCCCCCATTGGTCTTCGCTGAAGTGCTGGGTGACCCTGCGCCACAGGCGTTCATCTGGAGGTGTTTGCGGCCCCTTGCTTCGCTTGCGCTGACGGTTGTGGTTGCGTCCGCGCCCACGATGCCGCCCTCCCGCCATGGTCAACGGTTTGCTTGAGGTTTGATGAAGTCAACGATTCACAATCCGGAGGAACCGAGTTCCTTCAACGCTTTTTGTTGAGCCTCCGTGAGTTCTTCCGGCTCAGCCAACACGAATTCCAATGTCAGGTCGCCGCCGTTGTAGCCGGCTTTGGCCATCCGACGCCGGTCGCCAACTTGGGTCAGGGCCGGCACGGAGAGGTTCCCCGTTTTCCCAGAGAGCAACTTGACGCTGACCTTTCCACCCAGCATCATCACCGAGTACGGAACGGGAACTTCTTGCACCAACTGGTCGCCTTCCCAACGGTAAGCCTCACCCGCATCGATGCGCACGGTGACCACCACGTCACCTCGCTCACCTTCGGGATGGTCATGGCCCTGGCCTTTGAGCGTCTTTGTGGTCCCGTGGGTCACGCCGCTGTCCAGGCGAAGTTTGAGGGTGGTGCGCTTGGTTTCCATGCTCGTTCCTTGGCGCTTGAATCGTTTGTAGGAGAAGGTGAACTCACCGCCCTCTTCGGCTTGGGCCATGGTGATGTCAAGGCCGACGTTGATGGCGGCCGCCTTGGGTTGCTGACGAGGGGCCCGTCTTGGTGGTTGACGAGGCATACCGCCGCCCATGCCGCCCATGCCTCCACCGCCGAACATCTGTCCGAGCAGGTCCTCGAGACCGCCGCCTCTGCCGCCGCCCATGCCCCCGAAGTTCATCGAGGGGCCACCACGGCCGCGACCACCGAACATGTTGCGCATCTGTTCTTGCTGGTCGAATTCCCGTCGAGCCTCGGAGGTTCCGATGGCGTCGTAAGCCGCCTGAACTTCCTTGAATTTGGCTTCTGCGCCGCTGTCGCCTTGATTGCGATCTGGATGGTATTGGCGAGCCAATTTGCGAAAGGCTCGTTTGATTTCGCCGTCACTGGCTTGTCGGTTGACACCAAGCACTTCGTACGGGTTTCGTTCCGCCATCGGCTTTGCTGCGTCTTTCGTCCCACATCAACCCTCCCATGGACAAGCAGGCACAAACCCTCCGGCACGGGATGCGGAGTCATTATAATGAGAGGGTTGGTGGCTCGGAGGGCTGAGGTTAGACCATGTCTGACGAATCGAACGCCAACAAGTCCTTCGAGATGAAGGTTCAAGAGCAGCAGGATAAGATTGAGGCGCAGTTCCGCAAGATTACCCGAGGCTCATGGGCTCGTATCATCCGCATGGCGCGAAAGCCTTCGAAGCAAGAGTTCCGACAAACGGCCATCATCTGCGGTATCGGACTCTTTGTGTTGGGAGCCATCGGGTTTGCCATTTTGGTGCTCATGGACAACTTCCTGCCTTGGATGATTCACGATGTCTTCGGCATCGGTAACTGAATCGGAGCGTGATGAAAAATGACGGAAGCATTTGTGGCCTTTGTTCGCTTTGAAGAGAAACTCTTGTTGCTCAAGCGCAACAGCTCGACCGAGCACTTCCCCGACCTTTGGGACGGTGTTTGGGGCGTCGCCGACACGCCCGAGGAAGTCCTCGAGCGCGTGGCTCAATCAACCGGCATCCCCGTTGATGACCTTCACTACCACGCTACGGGCCCGGAGCGAGGGATCGACATGGGGCGAAACCTCGTCGACGTCATGCCCATTCTCGTCGTCGCCAAGAGTGACGAAGTGACGCCCTCGGGCATCTACACCCGAGCCGAGTGGGTTGACCCCGGTACCATCAAAGATTACAACTGCAT
>Ga0163109_10002006_pt1 | contig 16017 bp, 25 predicted proteins | sample CRUFie1St13metaG_FD_108704 | JGI IMG/M metagenome (GOLD analysis project Ga0163109, IMG submission 108704) | Marine microbial communities from the Costa Rica Dome - CRUD Field 142mm St13 metaG | ecosystem: Environmental > Aquatic > Marine > Oceanic > Photic zone | place: Costa Rica: the Eastern... | reverse complement strand
ATGATAATATCAAGCAGGCTAAGTATTTACAAGGGGAGTTTTCAACCAATGCCTTCAAAAGATGATGCTCCGTCAACAACAGACCCGGTGAGTATAGGAAACTCAGTTCTTTTAATTGTTGTCAACCCCGCAACTATCAGGCACGCGCAAGTTGTTGAACCATTATCACTCATTAAAAACAAATCTTTACACCTAAAACTGTAGGTAACTGTTTGTCCTGAAGCTATAACAATAGCGTTGGACGACCCGCCGTGTGCACCATTAGCAGAGAATCCAACTCTCAGACTGACAGCACCACCGTTTGTTATTGTTAGATTTCTTGTGACAAATGGAAAACTTACTTTTACGCAGTCGCTAGGGTCTGAAGTTTTGAGAGGCGCAAGTGCTCTAGTAATGTGAGGTACACCTGACATTTGATATTGAGGTGTGTCGTTTGGACCAGACTTAGGGTAGTTAAGTGACATACTATCCTACCCCTTCGAAAGCAGTTATTCCGTCAACAGATCCTGTCAAAATAGGAAATTCACCTTGTTGGATAGTTGTCAGACCTGCCACTATCCTAGCTGCTCCAGTTCCTGCAACTGACCCTAGAAAAATTTCTTTGCATCGTAATTCAAAAACTTCTGATTTGCCACTGGCTGCAATTTCAATAAAATTATTAGTAACAGAACCTTTTACTCCTAAGTCTGAAAATCCTACTCTTAAAACTCTTGTAGAGGAAAGGTTTTCAACTTGAAAAAATTTTGTCACAAAAGGGAAGCTGTGCTTTAACGTTGAAGGAGATCCGCCGCCGTCACATCGAGGAACTTCTCCAGAAACTGATTGTGTCACATAGGGAACGCCAGACATTATGTAGGCAGGCACTGAATTTGGTCCTGCTTTTGGGTGGTTTAAAGCCATTAATTTATCTCCTCTGTGTTCTGTGCATGCTGCACTCTCGTCAATAATATTTTATGTATGGAGCCTGCTGCTTCTTCCATTTCTGAAAAAACTGCAGAAAATTCTTCAAGCGTTAAAGAGATTTGAATTCTGCCTATTCTCATAATAATTTCTTCACCAATTTCATCGTAAATTATATTGTCTGTCAATACAATGACACCAGGATCGCTTGAATCGTAAAGATTTTTAGTATCCATCTATATTACTTATGTACCACTCCTCCAAAGATCCTTCACACAGCACTAGAAAATAATCTTTATGATTTTTAGATTTACTAATTATCAGACCACACTTTTGTGTTTTTGCGTGTTTTACTAGTACTTGTGCGTTTTCTTGTAGTTTTTCTTTTTGTGGTTTTCTTCGGTTCATCAGGAGATTTTACTTCAGGTTTTTCTTTTTTTAAATCTTCTGTTGTAATTAATTCATTAAATTCTAATTGCGAAAACGGCTCTACTTGACGTAGTTGACAATACTCTAGCAAATCTTCATATGATTTTATTTGTTCTCTCTCGCAAAAATTGCTAAATGTTTGCCTGTTCCGCCACAAAAGATATTCTAATTTAATTGACATCATCTCTCCTTGAAGCATTCAAGTTTAATGCAAATGCTTGTATATTAAATATCTCTATTAATATTTTCTTTACTTCTAAGCCCCATGTCAACTCTACATTGTTCAAGAGTAAAGCAAGGTCTTTGTCTGGCGCTTTTTCTAAGTATTCTGAAACATGCAAAGTCAATTGTTCAAGCTTATCTTCGTCCCAATCTAGCGCTTCAAGCAGTGCTGTGCTGTAGTGGAAATCAGCAACATCTAATGACATTACTTTTTCCCTTCGTACTCAATCTCTCTCATAAAATTAACAATTGCATCTTGAAATCGTGGATCTTTTGATATTCTATTGATTGACTTATCGTCTGTAGGTAAGTTGTAAAGCCCAACAACGTCTCTAGCAATTTTTTCTAGAGAGCTTACAAAAACGTTTCTTGCTGTTGAGTGATTCATCTTATAACCTTTTTCAGACATGATGTTTGATATTTCTTGGTAAGACTTCCCACCGAGTGACTTCTTAGTAGAATATCCGTTCTCTGACTTAAAACCTTTAGGCATCGGCATAGTTTACTCCTTTATTTCGTAGATGTTTGTGTCTTGTTCATCAATATCACTTATACCAAATCTCATTCTGAGAACGAGCTCTTCGCGCTTTGTCAAAGAAGACAATGATTTAACAATTGCTTTTCTGATCTTTTCGTTATCTAAAATTGTATCTAGCGATACAGCATTCTCATCAGGAAGCGTGTCTCCGAAAGTTCTGTTGCCTTCGTCGCCTACCTTTTCGTCGATAGACTTGGTATACTTGGCTTTAATTCCTTTAAGTGCCTCCCGAACATGTTTCGGATTCAAGCCGAGTATTTCACCAATCTCAGATTCTGAAGGATCACACCCAAAATTTTCTCGATATTCTTTTTGAACTTTCCAAACTTTTCTTGCATTTGAAAGAGTGTGAGAAGGAATTTTAACTTGTGCGCTGTTATTAGTTAAACTTCGGGTAACAGACTGCTTTATCCACCACGACGCATAAGTTGAAAATTTAAAACCTTTGCGCCAGTCAAATTTTTCAACAGCTTTAATTAAGCCTATGTTTGATTCTTGAATTAAGTCTTCTAAGCTTCCTCCGTATTTAGCATATTTTTTTGCAATAGATATTGCAAGCTTGAGGTTTGACTCAATCATGATATTTCTTGCTACTGCGTCGCCTGCTTCAATTCTTTTTGCTAAGCTCACTTCTTGTTCGCGAGTCAATATTTTATGACCGCCCGCAGATTTAAAATACATGTCTAGTGAAGATTTCATGTTACTCCTTAATGTTTAATGTTTAATGTTTAATTTTTAATGTTTTTTTATTTTAAAATGCAATTTTTACTATTGCACTCTAAGAATTTGTCGGACTTCTAACTCTCTGTAAACATAGCAATAGTAAGTCTGCAGACTCAAAAGCTTTTCTTTGTTGCTTTTTGAGAGTTTTCCTGACGCCTCGATATCTTTGATTTTTCTTCGCAAAGTAAGAAAAATTTGCTTTACTTCTTTTTGATCAACTTGTTGTAATTCGTCTTTGTTTAAGAATCTCACTTCAATCTCCCTTTGAGTAATCTTATATTAAGCTATAATTCTTAAATTTACACACTAAAATACAATTTTTTGACCGCGGAGAGTAACTTTCTTCTTATTATACTTTTCTGCGGTAACTGACTTGACACCTGGTAGATTCTTAATCATGCTAGCGAGCTTCTTTATTGAAGAATAAATTTCCGAAGTTTTTGGTAAGAACTTTATAGACACAATGAGCATCGCGTCACCGTCTTGAAATCTTGCAACCTTGTCAGCTTGTGCAACAACAGCAACTGTCGGTAATATTCTGATTCTTGTCATTAAGTCAGGAACGTGAGTTTCTGTCTCTAGCTTGAGAGTCAGTGTACAAGAAGATACTTTTTTCTCAAGTTTGTATAGTGACTCTAGCATTACCTCGATATCGTCTAATTTTTGCATTGCAACCTCTTCTAATACATATTAAGTGAGGTTAGTGTTTTCACTAAGCTGAAGTATTTTGTTCTATCATTGCTGAGCCTACAGACAAAAGTGCAGAAGCTGCTGAGACTGAGTTTTCTAGCGCACACCTTGTCACCTTAAAAGGGTCAACAATTCCGAGGTCAAACATGTCACCAAACTTGTCATTTCTGAAGTCAAAACCTACGTTTGAGCCTGCGTTGTGTATTTTATCTAAGTATGATGCTGGGTCTTTTCCGCCGTTTATAATTATTTGTTTAAATGGCTGGAGACAAGCTTTGACTATAATTGCCATTCCTGCTCTCACAGAATCGTTTTCTACCTTCTGCTGAGCAATTTCAATATGTTTACTTACACGAGCAAGGGCTACCCCACCACCTGGGAGTATACCTTCTTGAATTGCTGCTTTCGTAGCATTTAAAGCATCGTCTACCCTGTCGTACCTTTCAATTAGTTCAGCTTCGGTTGAAGCTCCAACTCTTAAAACTGAAATGGCACCTGAGAGTTGACGAAGCCTATACTGGTAGAGTTCTCTTTCGTTCTCAGTGAGGCCAGGTTCTTCAAGCATCTCTTTGATAGAGGCAATTCTATGGAGCTGTTTTTCATTTCTTTTATCTTCGTCAACAATGAATAGCGTCGAGTTCTTTTGTACAATTACTCTCTTACATGTACCGAACATTGTATGATCAAAATTGCTCATATCAAAAGAAGTGTCTAAGACTTTTCCACCGAGAATAGTTTGCATATCTCCTAAGAGTTCATGTCTTGTGGCGCCAAATCCTGGAGATTTTATTGCAGCAACCCTCAAAGAGCCTTTGACCTTGTTTAACACCAGTCCTTGCAGGGCGTCGCCTTCGACGTCATTTGCTATTACAAGTATTGGCTTATTCATGTCTAAGGCAACCTCAAGAGGCTTCATAAGGTTGTGCATAGATGTGTGTGCGCTGTCCGTCATTAGTATAACAGGATCTTTAAACTCGCAGATGGACTTATCTTTGTCTGTTATAAAATACGGTGATAAAAATCCTCTTTCAACCTGGTAGCCGTCGACAATTGTCAAAGAAGACTTAAAACCTTTGGCTTCTTCCACAATAACTTCACCGTCCACGCCTGATGCTTTTATGGCATCGACAATTAAGTTAGAAACTTCTTCTTCGCCATTTGAAGAAATAGTTGCAACCTTCATTAAGTCAGCGTCGCTCTCAACGTTCCGTTTTTGCTTTGTAAGTTCCTCAAGCGCGATTTTTAAACCTATCTGCATTCCTTCTTTAATTTCTTCTACATCAAATCCGGCTGCCTTCATTCTATGCCCGTGAGTGTAAATTGCTTGTGCTAAAACAGTCGCCGTAGTTGTCCCATCTCCAGCTTCGTCTGCTGTTCTTGATGCAGATTCTTTAATGACGCGAGCGCCTAAATTCTCGACTTCATCAGAAAGATTAATTGCGCTCGCAACCGTTACACCATCTTTTGTTACAATCGGGTGAAGTCCTGGTCGCTGAATCAGCACGAGTCTGCCTTTTGGACCCATAGTTGATTTGACTGTGTCTGAAAGTTTATCAACACCTCTTTTTATCGCAGAAGACAGATCATCTCCTGAAATTATCTCTCTTTTTATTTCTGACATTATTACCCTTTAAGAAGACGTGAATTAGATTTATTTTCTAAAAGCTGCCTATCTACAGTAATAATTCTACGCTGATTGCTAATTACGTTAACAGCAATGTACAGATCACCTTCGCAAAGTACAACTTCATTTTCTGTAATAACACCGGCTAGTCTAAGTTTTTTTTGTGTGTTTTCACTTAAATACACTTACAACTCCATAAAAGTTTTGCAATAATTATTCCATGTTTTTTCTTTAAGCATGGAACTAAATTCCATTTGTTCAAATGCAGAACGAAGTGTGTCAAAATCTTGTGTGCCTAGATGAGTTTCTAACTCGTTCATGCTATTTGAAAAGTCTACCAATCTTATAAGATTAATATTGCGTTCAAAAATACGCCTATTGTTTTCGTCTGATAAAAACTCTCTAAGCAACTGATCATTTCTTACAAGCTTTTCAGCTGTCTTTGGGCCAACGCCTCTTATGCCTGAAATATTGTCAGTTGCGTCTCCGTTGAGAGCTTTCCAGGAAACATAATCATAATCAGGCTTTGAGACAAAAGATTTTTTGACAGGATTGTATATTTGAATGTTGTCAAAAACATTCAGCAATTGAGTAAAGTCTGAGTCTGAAGAAACAATAGTAATGTTGTTTCCGTTTCTCGCGTGGATGGAGGCTAGAGTAGCAATCGTGTCGTCACACTCAAGCTCTGGATGACGAACAGTTTCAAAAGGCAAGCAGTTCTTTACGAGTGAAATAATAGTTGCTTTCTGCTCATGAAAAAACCGGTTTTGCTTAGGTCGATTACCTTTGTAAGCACCTTCAGATATTTCATTTCTAAATTTAGGGTTACCTTCAAGAACAAAATAAACTTTTTGAGGATTAAACTTTTCTACAAGAGGCCTTACACCACGAAAAAAATTGTAAACAACTGGGTTGTCGCCCTTAGTAAAACCTGACCTAGCCCTGTATATCAAATTGTAAGCGTCAAGAAAAAGCACATTCATTATAGTCTCACTTTGTTTAGTTCAGATAAATTGACGTTTGCCATAACGCCATTGCCTATATCTACTTTTACTATATCACTTTCGCCTTCACTTTGCACGCTGCTTGTCTCAGCTAATTCATTGCTTTCATCTGCAGGCAGTGCAGTCGTTCCTTCAAAAAAGAGACTAGTATTACTAGAAACACTTTCTTGTTTTTCTTCAGCAACCTCTTCTTCTACTTGCTCTTGCTCAACTTGATAAACATGCTCAGCTATTTTAAGTGCAGAATCCAACATTTTTTCAATTGCAGCTGTGGCATTTGCAAGCATGTGTGACTTAACATCACGTATATTTTCAAAAACTTCGCCCTTAAGCTTTGCTACGTCTATTTTAGTTTTATTTTCATCAGGTAGCTCAGCCATAAAAGACTTTTCAACTCCATCAAGAGTTGTTCTCGTAATTTCTTCAATTATTCTAAAAGGTATTACTCTAGCAGTTTCACTTCCTACCAAATAGAAAATTTGCCCGACCTTGTATTTCATACATTCACCTCAGTGGATATAATAATACAAAGTGAGCAAATTTTTAATTCTTAAGAGGATTATTTTTGTAAAGCTTTTTTAATGTCTCTCGACAAAACTAAAACGTCTTTACCTGTACTCTGCTGATTGTAAGCTGTTAAGTCAATCTTTGAAAGTTCGTTACCCAGACGCCATTCTTCTCTATGACCTCCGTGAACTTGAAAGATTCTTATAAGCTCTTTAATAGCAGATTCATGTAGTTTCATTTAGAGTTCTTGAATCCTATACCTGGAAAAGCTGTGTTAACTACGCCGCGGCGACTGTTTGTGGGCTTCTTGTTACCGTACACCCAGCCAGCTGTGAGGTTTAAGTCCTTCATGACGTTCTCAACTTCTTCTGCAACAATCTTTTTGAGCTGCTGCTCAGCAAGTTGCTCAGGAGTAGCCCGAGCCTGTCTAGAAGATTCGGCTAGCATCGCACGAGCTCTTCTGATTTCTTGAACGAGCATAGCCTCGTCGACCTCAATCATTTCGTCCATGTCTTCTTCCATGCCTTCTTCCATGTCTTCTTCCATGCCCATGTGCATGTGACCCATGCCTTCATCTTGGTCTTCCTTCTCGTACATGCCTTCTTCCATGTCTTCTTCCATGCCCATGTGCATGTGACCCATGCCTTCTTCCATGTCTTCTTCGTCGACTGGGTGTCCGTAGTGACCGCCCTCAGAGACTTCCGCGTCGTTGCCACGTTCGTCGTCGGCATCACCGTCTCCTTCAGCAAGCTGGCCTGAACCGTATCTGTAATCAGCTTCACCTGCGAGCGCAGGATCGTCTCGCATACTGCTGTTTGAAGCTTCGTTAAGTGTTTGAGTAGTACTTTCAAGACCAGCAAGTCTGCAAAGCCTGTCTAAGTTAATTTTCATACTATCCTCCTAAAGATTGTATATTAACTATACTTGATTTGAGGTTTTTTCTTCAATATTTTTTCTAACATTAGACGTGACACCTCGCCCCGCAGCGATAGCTTCCTGGAGCGGCTGGAGACCCAAACACTCTCTAACTTGATCGTACAGTTCAAAGCTTAATTTTTCTTTCAAGACTTTCATATCTGCGTATTGATGCAAGTCCATTTCAAGGATAGGCACAGGGTCGCCATCTAGTCCGGGCTCGTGTTCTCCTGTTTCTCGACTTTCAAATATATAAATAAGAGAAGGCATGGTCTCTTCTTTGGGGACTAAAACAAAAGGAATCTTTGAGCTAACACCTTCGTCGCTCTCTTCATACATGATCTCTGGGAACCAATTTTGTGACATTTATTACTCCGTTCAACAAACAATAATAATTCTCACTATTAGTTTTGTTAAATTTTTTAAATAGAAATTGGATTATCTTCTAAAAATTTTCTTATTTCTTTTTTTATTTTTTTAGCAGTCTCGTAATTGTCTTCTTTTTCATCGTTGATAATTTTATCGAAATAAGCAGAAAGTGAGTACAATCTAGCTTCTTGGGCGCGCCTTGTACCAGTGTCTCGCTGGAGGCGTTGTATGGCTCTCATAAGCTCAGATACGTCTTGACTGTCTTTTTTAAATATTGTGTTAGTCAATCGAGCTCTTTCTTCTCGATATATCTGTTCGTAGTCTTCTCTCGGTATGGTGCCTTTTGATCTAGCTAAAAATGTTCTGGGGAAAAGAATTTGGTACGTAGGTTCACCAGCGTCGCTAAGTCTCATTTGCTTAAGCATATCTCTTGAGCTGGACCTCAGAGGTTGAATAACACTGTCGATGCTGGAGACAGATTCGACGCTTGGCGTCGGTGTTGAAGCCTCATAATAAGAATTTATAATGTTGCAAACTGCTGAAGCTGTGGGGAAAAACATTACATCAAGTGTGTTTTCAATTCTTTTAATCAATGCGTCTTTAAAGCCGCGCTCATTAAGTATTTTTTTAATAGCGATGTTGTATTTTTCATTTTCTTCAGGCGTTAAGTTTCTTTGACCAGTAGCTAAAAATAAATCAAGCTGCCTTAAAATAGACTTATCTGTCATGCCTGTAGGGCTGAAAAACAGAAGTCTAGATAAAAATACAAGCACCCCCGCGGCCCAAGTTTCATCGGGTGCATTTTTTAAAGCAGATAAGTCACATCTATATCTTGGGTCATTAGAATCAATTGATACACCTTCAGGTCTTCTAAACTTGAGAGATTCTCGAATAATTTTTCTAACACCTTTTTCTGAGATTATCATTTTAACCTCTGAGCATCATTCTTCTAACTTTTTTTCTAAGTAAAGAAATGTCTTGTGATTCGTTGACTCTAATTGGTGGTGTAGTATCTTCTTCGCCTTCTTCGCCCTCTTCTGTAGCTGGAGCATCACTAGGTTCAGGCGCGGGTTCTAGCTAAGGCTGAGCCTCTTCTGGTGGTGCTTCATCTTCTTTGTCAACGTCGCCTGAAGTAAAGTTAATTGAAACAGGCGGGTCGCTCGGGTCCTGTGCTTCTTTTCCTTGTATCTGACCAGAAATGATTTCTGACAAAGCTTCCAAGAACACAAAAAGTGCTTTTCTTTCTGAGTCTGATAGCTTATCGTAATAATCTGCAGCTTGTTTCTTAACGCCCGAATCTTTAAGGGACTTTCCTGACCTTAGATTGTTAATTGCTCGTGTTATTGAGTCAAAAGATACGCCTGCGTCAACAAAATCTTCTTCTTCTTCAGCTTCTTCAGCAGACTCTTCTTCAGCAGGCTCTTCTTCGGCAGGCTCTTCAGGAGCACTTTCCTCATCTTCTTCTTCTTGTTCTGATAAAGACCCGTACAAATCTTCGTCTCTTTCGTACTGCTTGAGATACTCTTTTGTCGTAGGATCAGCACTTTCATTTAAACGCTTTGAAACGCTAACTGCTTCGCTAGATATAACTTTAAGTAAATTTAAAAGTTCGTTTTCGTCTTTTATTCTAATCATATTCGTTCCTCAGCTTGCTCACCTATAATTATCTTTAATAAATAGCAATTTCTTCTGTTTTGTTTAATAAGCTCATAGTTGCTTTCTGTCTTGTAAACCTTGGAGACAGTCCCGTCGTAGGCAGACACCTCAAATTCAACATTTGACTTAAGCATTTTTGATAAATGTAAATAAGATTGAGGTATTTCAATAACTAATTTCTGAAAATTTTTCTTTCTTTCTAAGCTTACAAATTCAAAGTCGTGTGAAAAATTTTCAAATTTAGCTTTTACGAAGACTGAAGAAACACTTTCTAATGTCTTGTCTTCAGTATCTTTAATTAAATCTTTTTCACTTATTCTTCCCTTGAGTGAGTCACTAACAAAAAAAGACAATTAAAACTCCTCGATAAACTTGACATCATCATATATTTCATCAATAAATTTTGCTAATTTTAAATCGAGCTCTGAAACATCATTTATGTCGTGTGTGTACAGTATAACTTTTACGTTGTCTTTGCTGACTTCCAGGTGTGGGTGATGCATCAATTCGTCTGATTCCTTTAGAATTTCAGAAACAAAAAATCTGAGATGCTTGTGTTTCTCGAAAAAAAAGTTTCTAGAAAGAAAAGTCTTTGAAAAATCAGAAACTTCTTCCCAGTTAGATTCAGTCGCTTCAATTGGCATCTCTGGAATGTCTCTTACGCCTTGAACGTTGCTGCTAAACAGATTTTTCATTCCAGCTGTAAAATCAAAGTCTTCCTTTATATCGCAGGAGTTCTTTCGAATTTGCTCTATCAGGGATTTCATTTTATTTATTCACCTTCTTCGGTGGCAGTGATTCCTACTGAATCTAAATCTTCTAGATGAAGTTTAAGCGCTTTCTTGACAATGGTTTTCATTTTCTCGTCATCACGATTTAATTCTTTCACCTTGGATTGTGTGAAATCTTCCACAGCTTCAATTTCAGACAGGATCTTGTTAATGTCTGTCACAACTCCTTCTTCGTCTTTTTTGGCTTGAGAAACTGCTCTGCCTGTTATCTGGTCTACAAATTTTTGCATTTCGTTGTATTGACGTTTTGCCACAAGGACTCTTTCTTCTGGCGAAGCATTGATTTGTTCTGCAAGGTAAGAAAACCAGCACACGTAATTTTTTGCAGCAGCGTTTAGCTTGTCAAAATCAGGGAGCTTTTTAACTCTACCAAAGAAAGGATAGATAGTCTTGACCTGCACGCCTGGTGCTTTGTTGTCTGTGAATTTTGCTTTTGATTCTTTAACACCTAATTCTTGTGCTGTTCTGTATGCTGCTTCTTGAGCTCGGTCAAGGGGTTTAAGCATGTCTGCAAATCGCTGCATAGCCTCTTTTGTCGCGTTTTCAGAAGTTGATTTAATTTTCTTCTCAAAAGAAAAATCAATTCCCTCAATTGACTTACTGTTTCCTTTAAGTGTCGCGCCCATCATTTCTGATACTACATATCTAAGTATAGCTGGTCCTGAGTTTAAGCCGTCAGAAAAGAACTCTAAAGCATCTACTTCTTCATCTCCAACTGTAAATATATTGCCTTCTAAATTCTGGATGAATTGCTCACCACCTCTTGTCTTGTCACTGTAAAGCAGCTCTCTAATCGCACGCACTTCAGCGATAGCATTTGCCATAAATCTAAGATTTTCTTCTTGCCCGGCTGCTCGAAGATCTCTTGTAATTGAAATTAAAGCTTTTTCAATTCCAGGAAGAACTTCACCTAAAGTATCATTAAAAACTGTGACGTAGTTAGCATCGTCTTGAGTATCAGGATCATCTAAATCTTTTAATCCTTTCACAGCACCATCAAACTTTTTATTGAGCACAGAAGTGACGTAATTACGATAAGAGGCAACAGAACCTGTGTTTCTCATAATTTCAGAGCCAACTTCATCAGTAAATCTTGCTCGCTTTTCTTCCTCTGATAAGCTTTCGTCGTCCATGTAAGAAGCGATTTCCTCATCAGACATTTCTTCGCCACGGTTTCTCGACTCAGCATACTCTTTAGCTTCAGCGAACTTGGCTGCAACATAAGCCTCAACTTCTGAAACTATTTCATTTTTCATCACACTTATTGTTGACTTTGCTTTCCCTCGACCTGCTGTGTAATTGAATGTATCACTGTTAGACAAGTCGCTAATAATGCTTTGAATTGCCGCGTCTCTCTCTTCTTTTTCTAGTTCAGCATCGAGCTGTCTGCTTTCAGACTTGAATTCATCAGACTTGACAATTGTGTAAGCTACGACTGCATCGACAATTGCCTGCATGAGAGTTTTTTCTTCGTCAGCATGTTTTACCATTTCACTTGGATCTAAGTTTCTAGATCTAAAAACTGTCTTATTTGGAATGTTAAATGGTTCTTTTTTAGTTTGAGATGAGAAACCTGCATCAATTAACTTAGACAGCAATTCGCTTTCGCCAGCGGGTGAGTTTCTTGTGAGTGCGCCGTATGTTGGATGATACAGAATAGATTCGACAACTCTATTGGAGACTTGATCTAAGAATCTAGTTATGTCAAGACCAGACCCTTCTTGATATTTGTCGTAAGCAACATTCACCAATCTAGAAAAGTCTTCAGAAACTTGTGACAGCGTTCCGGCTGAACCAGTCCCAAACTTGTTAATAAATTTTATGACGCGTGGCTTCCAGAATTGTTCTGTCTTCTTTTTTGCAGGAAGCTTGTAAGTGACCTCGTCGTTTGTGTTTACTTCATTGCTGAGAATACCTTTCCAAGAAGAAGCTTCACCTTGGGTCGTCTGTGATTCTTCAGTACCGGCGCCGGCATAACCAAACTTGGCAGCGGTCTCTGTACCAATTATTCTAGACACAGCGTCCATGGAATCAATTACACTTTGAGCAACTGCAAAAAGTCCTTCAATTTTCCCTGATTTAACCTCTGATGTTAAATTATTCCAATATTCTGCCCTTAGGACCTTTGGTCTAGAATCAACTTCTTCTTCTCTTTCAAGATCTTGACCAACGCCGCGCATCAGTCGGTCAGCATCTTCATCAGAAACGTCTTCACCTGAATCGTCATCGCCTGCTTGAATTTGAACTTCAGGAGCAGAAGAAGGAGATCTGTAGCCTGTCGAAGGTGTTGTGGCTAATAATCCTGTGTCTCCCGTATCAGAAGATCCAATTTCTGATGCTACATCCATGATCCTATCTGCTATTTCAGTTGAACTAATTGAGTATCCTAGATTTTCAAACCTCTGCTCAAGCTCGTCGGCAACCTCGTATACGTCAAGCATGCCGTCTGACTCGACATATTTTTTAGCTGCTGCTTCAATAGGGCCTCTAACTAGGGGGTCATCATCATCAATGTATTCCTTTAAAATATTGATGATACCTTCGCCTGAATATACTTCATTAACCATTGCTGATTCAGCATTGTCTAAAGCAATGTCTAAGCTTTTGTGAAGCAACCTATAAAAGTCTTCAATCTGTGAAGAAGGAACTTCTTGAGAAATCCTCTCTGCTGCTGCTCTCAATTCTCGCATAGTTGCAGGCACGTATTCTGGATCTTCGACAGGCGGCGCTGATATCGAAAGCTGAGTTGCCATTTGAGCGTCTGGTATGACTGGACCATCGTTGATATCAAAAGGATGAATAAAGTTTCCACCTGGATTGTCACCGTATGTTCTGTTTTCTGAAAGCCTGCTTTTTAACAAATTAAACAAGACAGACTTTTTAATTTTTACTTCCATAAAGATCTCCAATTTCTTTATTAAGTATCTTCTAAATATAGATTTTTATCTACTGACTGTCTGATTTACTGAATATGTTATCGCAACAGTCGTGCCTACGCCTAGGGCAAATGCACCATAAGTTGCCCATCTCTGCCAAACATCTCTTTTTTTGTCTTTTTTTATTTGAGCATCTCTGATTAAAATCATACTTTGATACATTTCTACTTCAGAATCATACTTGATTTGAAGCAACTCATATTTTAATTCTTGATTAGCTTGATACTTTTTAAAATCAAAATCAGCATCAATTTTACACTGATCAATTTCTCGCTGATGCTGGGAAATTATTTCTGCAAGTGCTTCACTCGTCAGAATTTTTCCTGATATAGGCGCTGGCTGTCCTTCTTCCACATTAACAAAATCAGGACTAGCAAGAACCAGCCCTGTCATTAAAAAGATCATCTTCATTGTCATTCTCCCTCTAAACCGTATTTCTCCTCTAATATTTTATCAAGTTTATCAGGATCTTTTAACAATTCTTTTTTTGTATCTTTGCGATTGCGATCAGCATCTTTTTCTTTTTGCTTCTTTTCTTTTTCTATCACTTCTAATTTTTCTTGATTTTTCTCTATTGCCTTTTTAGTTTTCTTTTGAGATTTTACTCTTGCTTTTTCTTTTGCTTTTACGTCTGACTTTAGAACTTTCTCTCTGTTTCCGGAAGTGCCTATAACAATCCCGACAAGTAAAAATAAGAAGGCAACAAATATTTCCCAATATTCTGTGACAACAGCTTTTATTTTGCGAAATACACTCATTTATTTGCCGTGGCGCCAGACTTGAACTGCATCAATTGCAGATTGCCCACCGATATAAAACATTGCAATCATTCCCCAAGTATCTGGGTCTAAGCCTGCACCTATCAAAAGGCCGGTCGCAGTCAAAAAAACAAGAAGCTTTCTAGAGACAAGCTTTTCTTGAAAAGCATCGAGTGCACCTTTTGATCTACTGTCTAAGTAAAGTGCTTTTTTAACCTTGCTACTTAGTCCTTCTTTCGTTTTTTCTTTAATTTTTTCACCAGCTTCTTCTACAAATTCGGATGCAAGCTCTTTTAAATCTTCGGCTGTTTTGTTTTCTTCAGACATTTTTTCTCCTTATTTAAACGGATCTGCTTCTTCAAGCATGTCAAAGATAGACTTTACATCTTCCTTTGAAAATTTCTTTCCTGTCTTATTCTTTTTATTCTCAGATACTTGATCTAAAAGCTTCAACATATAAGGATCTTCAGCAAGTATTCTTTGAACAAATTCTTCAAACACTTCTTGCATCGATAAGCTCCTTTCGAAGCAAGCAATTCTAAAAGCAGCGTGTGCATCTTTAGATATGTTAAAATGCACAGACTTTTTATTAAATTTTTCTGTTCTGAGTGTCAATCAGCCTCCTCCAGAAGGCAGACTACCCGTGCCTCCTGCAAATGCGCCGACTGCGTAAGCATCTTCGCCAACCTCTGGCACATTATCAAATTCAACTGATTCAATTCCATAGTTTTGGATGAGAGTATCATTAAACGCTTGAACAAAAGAGTCTCCATAATTTTCATCAAGGAAAGTTTTTGCCCTGTTTAAAACTGCCTCTTCGACATTCAACAAGCTTTGGTAATTGTTTAAAAGCCTAACAACTCTAGATGCGAATCTATCAATGTCCAAATCAGGAATTTCTTGCTTTTCAGCTGGTGTTGTGACTGATATCTTTTCGCTACCTTCGGGCTCTGGTTCATCTTCAGCAGGATCTTCTTCAGCAGGAGCATCATCGACAGGCGCTTCGTCTTCAGCAGGCGGTTCGTCTGCTGGTTCTTCTTCCTGTTCAAGTAAAAATTTAAGGTTTAAACTTTTTAATGACTCATTCAGGCTGGGCTCTGCCCTTATCGAAGAAGTTTCATATCTTAAGAGAAGAGCGTCAATTTGGTCATCTACTGAATCTTTAGCAGGTGAATCTCTTAATTTTGGTTGTCTTAACGCAACAGGATCTTCAGGAGTGTCTGCTCCTTGACTTTTTGGCTCCTCCTGCTCATTAATCAGCATAGGTTGATTCTTTATCCAAGCAACCATGGCTTGTTCTACACTATTTGGTTTATATTTTGGCATTACTTACCTCTTATAACATTAAGAATTCTATCAGCTTTTTCAAACCTTGCTTCGATAACTGTCCATCTAAGCTGTTTCATCATGGCATTCATGTATGATTTTGCATCTTTTAAATAGTCTCTGTAATAAGCATGCTGCCAGAGATCCATGACAATTACCGGATACATACCTGCAGGTACATTTTGAGCATGCAAGTCAATGACACAGTTCATATAAGTCTGCGTATATGTATTGAGGTATGTCACTGCCCAGCCGCATCGAGAAGACATGCCGCATGCTATAAAGTCGCGCTGCCAATCATCAAACGTACCAAAGTCTCTATTAAGACGCATGTAAGCTAAAGAATCCATCGAGATTCTTGAGTTTGCATCTGCAACATTTGCAAAGTAAAGCTCATGAAGATATGCAGCATTCATGTTGTAAGTTTCATCAATTTTAAGAGCACGAAAACCTGAGTGGTTTGAATTGACGTCAGACTTGTCAGAAGCATCGAGTGCGCTGCTAATTTCATTGAAATCACGAACGTATGCTTCATAAAGCTCAATATGATTTTGAGCGTTTGCAGGAGACAAGAAATCTGTTTTTAGATTAAACTGCTTTGTTGGTGCTACAAGTGCTTCGTCAAGTCT
>Ga0163109_10002005_pt1 | contig 16017 bp, 4 predicted proteins | sample CRUFie1St13metaG_FD_108704 | JGI IMG/M metagenome (GOLD analysis project Ga0163109, IMG submission 108704) | Marine microbial communities from the Costa Rica Dome - CRUD Field 142mm St13 metaG | ecosystem: Environmental > Aquatic > Marine > Oceanic > Photic zone | place: Costa Rica: the Eastern... | reverse complement strand
GTAGTTGGAGTAGAAACTGTAAAAAAATAAGTAAGGAGCCAGAAAGCTGGCTCCGATGGGAACTGTGTAAGGTATGGGGATGCACTGTAGACGATGAGAGATTTTCTAATATAAATGATGCTCAATGGCACTGGTATGCCAATATGGTTCAGCTAGATTTAAATAAACAGTATGACCAAAATTTGAACTTTATAGAATATCTTGCTTCGTTCTGGAACGCAGAGGCCGTAGAGAAAATTAGGCTTTCTAGAGATGCCGCAGGAGATTCAAGATTTATGTCAAACGAAGAGTTTGAAAAGAGAATCGAAGACGGTCAGATTATATCTAGTGAAGTGCTCGAACAGATTCAGAAAAAGTATGAAAATACTAATTATAATACAAGTAATAGTCCTAAAAATTCTGGCGATAGAATGAGGCTTCCGCAAGACTTTGGTGGATTAAAAAATATTATAAAGAAGTAAGATTATGAGCCTTAGTGCAAGACTTAGTGATTTAAAAAGACAATATAACGCACTTAGCGTAGCCAAGCAAAATGATCTAGAGATCGGCGGCAGGCTATTGATGCAAATTAGGCAGACCGAAGAGCAAATATCTAGAGCTACCGGCAGTATCAAAGATCAGACAACGGCAACAGATAAATTACAAGACTCTACAGATAAAGCAACCTCAGTTCTTCAGAAGATGGGGAAAGTTGCTCAGTATGCTGGAGGCGCTATAGGTGGGGTGGCTGATGCGGCATATAGTGGTACTGGTGCATTTGCTGATTTAAATAAAAGCATTACGAGCACTATCGAATTCACAAAATCTAGTGCGGGCCTTTTAGATGAGTTCATTCCAACCAAAGCCATTAATAAGATTCCTCTTATAGGAGAGGGCTTTAATAAGGCCATGGGCTTTATGGCTAAGGCCGGTGAGGGCGCTCTCAATATTACTAAAGACGCCCTGGACCTATTTGGCAAGACGACCGCCGCTATCGACGCAACAACGGCTAGTCATAGAAGGCAAGTTGCAGCAATTTTTGATGTAGGCAAGCAGTATGGCGGATCGATAGGTGATGCAGAAAAGTTTACAAGCTCAATGAGAAACGCAGTTTCTTCAGAGTTTGGAAAAAGCGTTAATTTAAGAATGGGTGATATGGATCGATTTATGCGATCGGTATCTAATACAAACCTAACATTAAAGGATATGTCTGAATCTACAAGTGTTGCGGGAAGTCAAACAAGCGCTCTTGCTGCAGCGACAGCCCAATATAAAGCCCTTGGAATAATAAATTATGTTGACAATTTAAATGACATGGTAAAGGGCCAGGGCATGACCATGCAGGAGTCTATTGAGACATTTGCTTTATTTGGCGATACCGCAAAAGAAACTGGCTTAAATGTAAATCAGGTATCGAGAACCCTTATGAGTACAGCTAATAACTTCCAGAAACTTGGAATGTCAGCAGAGTTTGGAACTCCAATATTAAAGGGGTTTACAAATTCTTTAAAAGATATGGGCCTTGGAGTTGAAAATGCACTTGGATTAACAACATCTCTTTCAACTGCCTTGGGCAAACTTACTGAAGATTATGGTTTGGCATACTTAACATTTCAAAGAGGTGGCCTGGAGATAGGCGGGGCAACTGGAGGTGGTGGCATGTTAAATACTTCGATTCAGCTTCAAGCAGAAATGTTAGAGGCAGAAAAAACAGGAGATCAAACAAAAATAGCATCACAAATGGTCAAGGGAATGAGGGATACAATTGCATCTTTCACCGGAGGAGATATTGTTACTGTAAAGGAGGCTGCAGAAGATACTTCTCTTCAAAATGCATTTTATATGCAACAGCAAATGCTTTCGAGCCAATATGGGATATCTGGAGCTGACGCAACAAGGACGTTAGAAATGTTGGCAAAATTAGATGAAGCAAATGCAAGGGGAGATACAAAAACAGCGCAAAGTCTTGAAAAGCAGATACAAGAGCAGAAAAAAGCTGAAGACAAAACGCTTAGTATCCAAGAAAAAATGGGAATTGGAATATCTCAATCTGCAGCATCATTAGAGGAACAAACTATTATGATGAAGATGCAGGTAAGAAGGATTTATGATGAAAAAATTGGAGAAAAGGTTGTAAATGCTATTTCTGCAGCAGGCAAAGCAACAGAGGAAGCTTTTAATTCAGAGGATAAAGATGGTACTATAAAGAAGGTTAGAACAGGAATTGATGAATTTATAAAGAAAATGAATGCAGAGCAGGAAGCAGCATCTAAATCTGCTGCAGCAAAATCGAAGAAGGCAGTTGAAAAACAAAATGATGATTTCTTAGATAGGGTAATGCCAGGAAAAAAGGGCTCTGATAAAAAAGGCGCTGGCACTGATGGCGAAAGAGAAGACTTAAAAACAGCAATTGACAAGCTTGTTGCTTATTTGGATAAGCCACAGAAGTTAACAATATCATTTTCAGAAAATGCAAAAGATATATTGCAAGTTGCAAGGGATGCAAGAGCAGCGAAGGGTGGAACAGGTAGGTAAAGATGGCTACGAGACAAATAAATTCAAGCTTTCATCAGCAGCGAAATACTATTATGTTCTTTTTGCCTGTATATTCTAAGGATGAACACCTTGAGAATGGTGAGGTATTTAAAAGAGAAGTAAAGGTTATGTATCTTAATCCTCAAAGTTTTGCAATAAATGAACAAAAACTTATAAAACCAACTATGACCAAGGGCGGTTATGCCGTGCAATATTGGGGTGAGGAGCTTACAAAAATTACGGCGAATGGTACAACTGGCTCTGCAGGTATAGAGGGAATAAATATACTTAGGGATATTTATAGACATGAGCAAATAAAATTTAGAGATATGCTCGATAGAAGACGAGCAGATGAAGAGCTTAGAAACAAGGTTAAGGCAGCTGGAGGCGGAACTCTTAGTGATTCAGTTACTGGCCTTGGGATAATAGATGCAGCACTTGGCGGTCTTGGCTCTAGAGTTGTAAGTGGGGCATCTAGTATTATGGATGCCTTTAGAGAGCCATTTGAAGAAGAAAGTTTTGAAACATTTTCCTTGCCACCATCCCTAGCAACATTTGCAACCTCAATAGATATGTATTATCAAGGTGAGATATTTAGAGGATTCTTTACTTCGTTTTCATATAATGAAACGGCAACTGAGCCAGGTATTTTTACATATCAATTCGCGTTCACAGTAACTAGAAGGTCTGGAGAGAGGTTGAATTTTATGCCTTGGCATAAAAATCCATTAAATGCAGATGGAACTACAAAAAAAGCAAGCGAACCAAATTCTGGCTTTTTGGGCGCAGACGGGATAGTTGATGGATTAATAAGCAACGCAAACTTGGAGAGAACAGAGCTTAGCTTCAAAGGTATGGGCGTTCAAAATCTTTCAAGCGCTGAAGATTCTTCGGCAAAAGGCATAGCTGTTGGTGAGGATAAAAAGGAAGAGAGAAAAAAGGGTCAACAGCCATTAAAGAGAAGGTAATTTTATTTTTATGTTAGGTTTAAAATGAGCACTCAAAAATTAAAAGATTTTGCATTATCAGTTGTAAACGAAGCAATGCGAGGGATTATAGCTGGAGACAATCCAGCATTTGTCCATGCCGATGGTTCTCCGTCATTGAGTAGTAGTTCTCAGGGTCAAAAGCAGTCATTAAATTCTGGTGGATATAAAATTACTATTGGTGGAAGTAACAAAAGATTATTTGAGCCAGAAGTAAGAAGCATAGTGAGTATGGCACCGGAAGGTACCGTCTTAATTAGAAAGAGAGAATTTTCTTCCCTAAAAGAGTCTAATGAAGTTCAATGGATGGATGCAACAGAAAAAATGTTATTGCGTTCAACAAAAGCACTTTTTGCTGGGAAAGTTGAGCAAATAAGGCTTTATGAGTCTTTAACAAAGTTTGAAAATTTTTTCTCTACATATCAAGAATATAGCCTAAATTTATTATCACAAGTAATGTCCGATTTAGAGGCAATTGCTGAGCAAAGAGCGGAGAGCGCAAATCATGCTGGAGGGTTTTTCTCTGACCTTGTGTCTGCAGTTTTTTCATTTCCTGGGGCTGCAAGACTAGAGCAAACGCATAGCGAGTTAATAGATTTAATAAGAAGAAATGCTTTTGCCCAAGACAATCTAACTACAACATGGGTAGTTGACCCTTCAAATATTGATAATTATGGTATAGGGCCAGGAACCGGAACTATTGAACTTAATATGTTTTCATCATTTGCCACAAATTGTGACCTAAAGAGTGCCCCAAGCTCAGCTTCTATTGATATAGAAGATCCATATAGAATAATGTATATATCAGATGAAGATATAGAGATGGCAATTGAGGAGGCTATGGATGGAACTGCAGGTATTTTTTCAAGACTTTCAGATGGAATGTATTCAAAGTATGAGCCCAATAAAAATAAATATGTTGGAGTATTAAGAGGGGTTGTTGATGGCTTGGCAAAAGCCAATATAAATGTTGGTCACATTAGAGAGAGAATGCGAACATTTTATCTAGGCAAGCCTATTATAAATCCTGCAGATGGTGTTAATTTTTACATAAGGGGCAATAGAACGTTTGAAGACTATAGTAAAATAGATAACAAAAAGATTCCAGTAAGCTCTATAGATACTAGTTATTTGGAAGTAGATGAAAATATTTTAAAAGCTGAAAAAGAGCTATATACCAAGGGCGGCCTTAGTTTTGATGCGTATAAAAAAATAAGAGTAGAATCAGATGCTTCTTTTGGCAAAGTGCATGTATTTGGAGGTCTAGTAACAACAACCTCAGAGGATTATAGCGGTGGATCATGGGGGCTTAAAGTATCCTGCTCTGACAATATGGAGTGGTTGAGATGGTCTAGATTTTGTAAGCAACCTGCGCTGGCGAATAAAAAGGGAATATTAGAAGATCCGCTAACTCCGTTTGAATATAAGAGAAATGAAGATGGAAGCATAAACTATAATGAGAGGCAAGATTTACTAAGTGAGAATAAAAAACTATTAGCATCAGGTCTTTTGTCATATGATAATGGTATATTATCTGGCCAAAACGCAAGTGAAGAAAACTTAATGCAGGGCCAATTTACTGGTGATGGCTCCCTATTTGGAACAAGGGTTATTCAGCATCCAAATGGATTTGTTTATAGATGGAAAACTGGAATACTTACCGCAACAGCAGGCTTTCAGGCTACAGACCCAACGGGTGAAGGCGTACGACAGGAGAAGATAAATCAGGAACATTATGGACTAACTATAGCTGAGCAAATATTTACAAATCTTGATATTGCGAATATATTAAGTATCTTAGTTGTTGGGGAGCCTTACAATGTAAGTACATTTGTTGAAAACTCTTTGCAGGCCCATACAATAACAAAAAAATCAATTACAGGGCTTAATGCTCAAGATCCAATTGCAGGGGTATTAGATGCAATAAGGAATCAGAATAACTTTTATGGCAACTTTCGCCCCTATAGAATGATTACGATGAATCAGGAATCTATCCAAAAAAGTCTTCAAAGCCAACAAATTAGGATAGAAACAAACTCGATAATTGAAAAGTTACAAAATAAAAGAAGAAGTATAAACAAAAGAATTGCCGAATTAAAAAAGAGCAAGCAAACAGAAAATTCAATTCTTATAAGATCTTTAGAAACTGAATCTAAGTCGGTCGAAGCGGCAATTAAAAAACAGGTAGAAATAGGCATGGATGCCATAGTGACTGATGAGGGGTCAAAAGTTAGCTTATCATTAAATCTTTTTGGAGATATCGGAATAAGCGGCGGCGGAATGTCAAGTGATCAAGCTTTTAATAAAGCAATAATGCTTGTTGGCGCACAAAGAAGAATTGAAGATGTAAAACTAAATAGAGATAGAAATTTGTTCATTGTTTCGGACCAGTATGATACTACTGATTTAAAACCATTTCTTTTAAATTTAAATAAAAGCGGATGGAAGCTATTTGATGCAGGCTATACCAGTGCAATGGATCAAATGACTGCTGCAGTTCAAAACTTAAATATGGAGTTTTTCTGTAATACAAATGGGCATCTTGAATTTAGGCCTCCGCAGTGGAATAAAGTTCCTTACACTGTACTAGAAGATGCTATAGCAAGCGGAAAGCAAAAAGGAACTCCAGTTGTTCCAGGCTTTATAACATCAATGTTTCAAAGTAGAATAGATGACTTATATATCGAGATACATACTTTAAATATTAAAATAGCCTTGATAGCGCTGCTTATGGGAAGGTACCCAGATAGATTTTTAATTCCTAATATTCCACCGCTTAATACGGGCGAAGATTCACTGGACTTTTTTGGAATTGATGTAGATAAAAAAGTTTTATCTTTAGAGAATACCTCTGCAACATTTACTCCATTTGGATCGCTAGATAGTGATGGGAACTTAACTGGAAATGGGTTAAGCTTAAGGGCGTCATCTAGAGAAAATGATGGGGACGTTTTGTTTGGAAATACGAATATCATACTTGGCGACTTAGATTTTATATTTCAAGAGGCTAACGGCATTATGATAAACTTTGATGATGGGAAACCTGCATTTGGTAAGAGGCCAGCGCGACAGGCTGGACACTCAACGGTTCAAAATCTCAATAATATCCGAGATTCATTTATGGCACAATTTGGCAGGGATCCAGCTGCTGGATTGGGAATAGATAAAAGCGAAGGTTTTAAGGCTAAAGACTTTTCATTTATAGAGTCCGATAAGCAGGGAATATCAATAGATAATAATGGGCTATTAAAGAAGCTTAAACAGGCAATTTCACAAAGAGATAAGTCGGTTAGAATTTTGCAGAGTAATCTTGCAAAAAAAGAAGAGTTGAGTAAAATTGAAGAAATATTTACAAGAGATACAGACATTGAAAGAACTGGTCCGCTAGCCGGTGCTATTGGCGCTCTAGAAAAGGTTGCAGAGGGTCTTGGAAGTGCGATTGACGCTATAAAGGGTGATAGTTTAGGCGGATCAATATATGATCATCTTATAGATGACAACAGGAGAAATCTTTTAGGCCCAGGCTCTGGAGCTAGGTTTATAATAGAGGATCACAATATTACCCAAATGTCTTTCACAGAAAGTCCTCCTCAGTATACTAGAATTGACGTGACTGGTAATGCGCCACTTGGCTTAGCTCAAAAGCTGAATAATGCAACTGACAGTTTGTACTTTTGGGCAGGTGCAGCAGACTTTGATTTATGGAGGCAGTATGGCTATAAGGCTCAGGTAGAAAATGTTCCATTTATTAGTGACTCTGAATCTCAAGCTAGACCATATGCAATTTTAAAATTGCAGCTAGCAAAAGCAAACATAAACCGAGGGAGTGTAACCGTTGTTGGCAATGAATATTATCAGCCAGGTGATACGGTCTATATTCCCTCGAAGGGCTTGTTGTATTATGTAGAATCTGTTAACCATAACTTTTCTCAGGGGAATAGTTTTACAACAGGGCTGGGCCTAACATATGGTCATCCACCAGGATCCTATCTACCAAGCCCTCTCGACGTAATAGGTCAGCAGGTTTCTAAAAATATAATGGAACAGAGTATTATGACATATAGGAGTAGTACTGGTGACGATTCATACAGACCTCTTTCGCCTGACTGCACTTTGATTATGCCGGAATCAGGAGCATCTATGGAGGATGTGCTTTCTAATTCAGATAATGAAGTGAGATTTACAAATATGATGATAGATATCATGGGCACAATGATGTCAAATAGCTATCTCTTAATAAGAGCGTTTGTTAAGGATTCAAAAGATTCTGGCGCAATTTCTGCTGCTGAAGAAAATATAGATAGAGTCAGAAAGCTATTTGAAAATCCAGGAAGAATCAGACTTCCTAATAATATTCCAGTAACTCCTGTTAGCAAAAGCAGGATAATGGAACAGGTAGTCTATCTTGACAGAAGAGAAGAGGCGGGAGCAATAGGAACATTGCGTTGCTTTGATAGGCGTCAAACAGGATTATTTAAAGATGGATCCTCTACGATCTCCAAGAAAGATGCGGCAGGAATTTTGCCAATTGGAGGCCCAAGTCAAAAGGGGTGGTTAGACCTTCAGGTTGTCTTCGGTAATGACAGAGAAATTATCGAGGTTGGAATATTAAATATTAAAAAGAATTTTAGATAGTATATTTGGATAAAACATGAGTATAGGCGGAAATGTATTTAAAGAATTTGGAGTTAGACAGGTAACTGTTACTGGCGTTTCAGATGACGGGTTAGCTTTAATGGTAAAGTTTGATAGTGAAGCTGCAGCACCAACATCTCCGCTTAGAGCAATATTGGCTCCAATAACTTTTGGAAGCGATTGTGGAGTATCTTTAAATTTAGAAAAATATGTTAAACAAAAAGCATTTGGGTGCAGAGTAACCAATACGGATGAATTTTTAATAATTGGGTTTAAGAAAGCTAGGTATCAAGAAATACAAGATTCGGATGCAGAAAGCACAATACCTGCAGGAACATCAAAGTTGCCAGTATCTAGTGGTGAAGATATAATAATCGCTGGCCCTGATGCAGATATCTTTCTTGATGATGGCGGCTTTAGCATCATTAAGCCCGATGGATCTGGCATTTATCTTAAAGATATTAATTCTAATGATTCCACAAGGTCATCTTTTAAAGTATACTCTCATTTTTTTGAAAATACTTCTGCAGCATCTATTATTAGGCATGGTGAAGTTTATAGGTTTGCTGATGGTTCATCATGCCTAACTATAGAAAATGGCCCAAATAATGATCTCGGTGGATCAGTATTGGTAGAGGGAAATTCTAGGGGCCTTTTCCCTGGCAACTATGGCTTGAATCAAAGTATTGGATCTAAGCCTAGAAACATTCCCCTCACAGAATATAGGCAAGTAATAAATGAGTTTCCACCGTATGCGGCATTTGATGGTGTTGCGAATGAATCAAAGAAAGCTTTTTCTGATGAGGCCCTAGATGTTCTTCAGCAAAAATATGATAAAATTAGAAAAGAAAATGACGATAAATCAATATTAACGCTTGGAAAAAACCAACTCATTGAGGTTATAGCTGGTAACGTTATTGATAGATATGGTTCATCTCTTGATATAAATTACATGCCATTAGTTTATGGCGGTCCTCGCGGTAAGGTGCCTGAGGGTGGCAATAAGTTTGAAGAGACCAGGAGAATCACTAGAAGAGGCCTAGGATATCACTTTCAAATGTCAACAAATACAGAGGGAGAAACAGATGGACCAAATCCGTTTAACTTTACTTATGCAATTGACAAAGAGGGTCTTTTAAAAGTAAATATACCAGCTAGTTCTAATACTGGGAATATTCCATTCTCTACATCCTCAAATTTAGATAAATCAGGCAGAGAAAGAACCACACTAAACATAAGCTCTGTTGAGGAAGAAATACCAGTAACACTTAGAGATGATGATGGAAATGTTTTACTTCCGATAAAAACTAGCTCAGGAAAGAACAGAAGGGATACGGGAGTTAGATATTCGAATCAATGGGGGTATTTTCCTGGCGATTCAGATTATGTCAGAGTTAGTTCGACTAAGTATCATAATATGTATGCGACCGCAGAAATGTTAATTGCAAATACTATTAGCAAAATTTATATTCCACCAAGCAGCACTGATCCAGAATACGCGGTAACATCAGGGGCTCAATCTAAGCCAAGAAGTTTTGAGAGACTTGGAGTTTCTCCAAGCCCTAAAGATGGAACATCTGAATCTTATCCAACTCATACTTCTTGCGCATCAGTAACCGTTTTCCCACAGCCACCTGCAATTAGCACCGGAGGAAGTACGGTTGTAAGCGGAGTTAGTTATGAGTTGGAGGAAACTAGGGCAGATGGGGTTATAAACAATCCGCTTGGTAATAACTTTTTAGTAAAAGATGCAGATGGTAAAAGCGTAAACATTGAAGATTCTTCTAGGCCAGTTATTAAGTCCGGGGGCAAAAGCGCTCATATAAACCTAGAGGGGTCTATAGAAATGTCTGTCGGTAAAGATAGCGCAGATAGCAAAAGCATTATGCTCGATACAGCCGGAAGTCTGGTTGCTTGGTTTGGGATGGATAAGTTTGGAAGAAGTGCAATTGTTCAAACTGATGGAGATCTAGCCATAAATGTTGGCGGAAACAATGGGAAAGAGTGGAATGCAGGAAGGTTTGATTTAAGAGTTAATGTAACAGACAAAGGAGTGATGTCCGCTAAGGGCAAAAGGAGAACATCACTCACAAAAGAAGGTATAGAGCCTGGCATAAACTCTGATTATATAATATCTATATCTTCTGAAGGGCTTGTTATAGCGGGATCTTCTGGAGGAAAGATGTTAATAAGAAATAAGGGTGACATTCTTCTTGAGGCAACAAATACGCTAACCCTATCTGGAACAAAAGTGATGGTTAGAGAAGGGGGTCTGCCAGATAGGCCGGTTGGGAAAGACCCAGTTTCAAAAAATACTCCAACTGCCACTTTCGACGGAGTGCAGGGGACGATAGATAAGGCAAGAGGAACAGCTTAATCAATATTTTTTAGCTTATATATATGAATTACAATATATATGAACTCTATTAATTTTTACTGAATAATCAGTAATATAGTTTAGTAAAATTATTTTCATTTTGAGTTAGCGGATATATTAAATGTCAGAAAAAAAGCCATCAATCATACCTATAGTCAGAGGTCCTCTTGACGAAAAATCAGAAAATGATTTAGAGTATAATGTTAGCTGCTTTACTCCAAAAAGCATCGATACAAAGCCATCTGTATCAACGGCAATAATTTACCCAAAGGGGACGGGCAGAACAATACCGATTGGGGGAGGGGCCATATTTAAGGTTGGAGGATATTCTGATATTTTAACTAGAACCGAGGTTATTGATGGAGATACAGGATTAGACGCCAAGATAATAACTGGGAATAAAAGAAAAATTGGTAGTGATGGATATCAAGTTCCGCTAAAAAAGTTCTCTGATTACCTCAATAGCCTATCTTCTGATGCGGATATAGCAAAAGAGCTAATACCTGAAATAAATCAAGTTAGAATCGCAACAAATAGAGCTCTAGATACATTTCCGGATTTAAGCTGGAATGGATCAGGGGTTCCAGTTGCAGCAATGAGAGTTAGCTATGTTGAAGACGAAGTTGTATTTAGAGAGCTTTTAAAAGAAGCCGAAGAAAATCCGGCAGACAGGAATTTAGATCTTGTTGGAAAATTTAAGTTTGTTCCAATAGAGGTTGTATTTTCCATGATAGATACTATTGGTTCGTTGCAGCAGAATAATCTTGCGCTTGCTGCCGGGCCATCTGGAGTGCCATTTGGAGAGCTTAAGTTAAGAGTAGACAGAGACAAGAGCAATCCAGGTTCACTGTCTGACGATGAGATTGGAGATATAATAAATGAAATTTTTCCAATATTTAATATACCGCCAGCACAACTTAGAGGCAGAGTAGCGAATCCTCCTAGTTTGGGATACTATACTGCCTATAAAGATAGTTTATTTATAAAAACTCCAAATATTTCAACTAGAGGCAGTGATGCTAGGGCTAGAAATTTTTATAGCGTAGGAGTAAAAGAAGATCTATTTCCATATTATGCACTAGAAACTGAACTTGAAACAACACAGTATAGCATCGATGAGCTTACTTTTAGCACTGGGTTTGCGCCATTACCAACTTCGCAGTATCTATCATATGGTGGTGCGGAAATATCTACTTTAAAATTTGCCATTGCTGGACTTCAAAGTTCGAGATTAAGGGGTTGTCAGGTATTTTTATCTCCAGCAATCCCTGTTGAGAATCCAGTTAAGAGTAGTTCTTTAAATTTAAGTGATCAATATATAGAAATATTTTCAGCACCAAATATGATGCAACCATTTTTAAAAGGAAGGCTGCCAACCTTAAACTATGGACTCGTTGCAACAGATGATGAATCTATAGTGTTAGAGCAATATGCTATATTTCAAAATCTTGTAGATCAACTAGTGCAACTAGAAGCTTTTTCTCCAGGAGAAGATGGTGTTACTGCAAAGTTTGTAGATGGATCAAGTATAGAAATTGGAAATAATAAATTTTTAATAAAAGATCTTGGCTATCCGAATACTGTTGATTTATCTCCCGCAGGAATTCCAGACGTAGGAATGTTGGCAGGAGAAATGAATAGGCCTGATATATTTTTAACAAGTAAGTCTGATTTAGAGTCTGAGTTTAAAATTGCCGAAAATGATGAGCAATATTTTAGAAACAAACTTTGTGCAGTTAGTCCACTCATGTCTTCAAACAGGCCAACGTTTATCGACCTAACCGATACAACTACGATCAGAAAAAATGGTAACGATAACTATAATTGGCCAAAGTCTATTCCAGCATTATGGGTTAAGAGTACTGGTTCACCGATTATATATGAGGATCCAAAGACAAAGCTAAAGCATATTAGTGTTGGATTTTTATCAAAAGATCTTTATATGTTTTCTGACTTTGGAACTATAAAGTTGATACCATATATAATCGACAGAACTGGACAAATTCACAAGGTTGCGGAAAGTCAAATAGAGCTAAGAAGACGACCTCCTTCAAATATAGATTTTGGCTTGGAGTTTAAGTTTGATGGAGAAAGAATAACAAAGGGATCAACCTACCCCTGGTTCGTCATTAAAGGGGAGAATCTTGATGGTCTTACTGGAATAAAATTCACTAATAATGATGATCTTAGTCAGTCAAGAATAAGATATTTTTCGGAAGCAGACGTTGACCTTGTAAAAACAACGCCAAAACATTTAGAGTTTAGCGGAGTAGACTTTGATGCAAATATGGGTGAGTTTACTGGATTGTTTACAAATGTAGCAGATTTAAAGATAGACTTAATAGGTGGTAACGGAAAAGCGTACCCAATAGGCCTAGACTTGCTAAGAGTAGTTCCAGAAGGCACAGAGAAGGGCGAGGCAAAAGATGAAAAGGCTGATTTTTTAATAATAGAAGACCGCTTTGGAGAGATTTATCCAGATGGCTACAAAAAGGTTACTTCGGCAACCTCATCTGAGGGAATGCATTATGCTTATAATGTTCCAGTTCTTTCTGACGGAAATAGTGCAAAAATAAAGTTAGCATCTAAATCAGGCATTTTAAAGCCAGAAAATAATCTTTATGCTTATTTAATGATTTGCAATTCAAAAGATGAAAATACAAATCCAATATATGATTTTGCCACTACTTCTCAAATAATAGAGGTAAAAACTCCTGGTACATCTGATTTTTTCGATGCCCAAAGAACAGGGATTACTAGAGCTCAAATTGCTAAAAATATAGAATTTAAACTGAGTGAGACGGGAGACTTTATTGCTACATCAAATGATGCGGGCAGTCTAGCATTTCCAGGAAATTATTCTTATCTAAACTTTTCTAGACTCAAGAATGAATCACTTGCTTATTTTATAGTATGCTCTCAAAGAATCACCGATATAACCAGTACCAATGATATAACACAGTCGCAACTTTATCTAAAGTATGCCCTAGTAAGGCTTGGTGGAGATAAGGACTCTCCATTTATATCAAACATCTCAGCAATTGGATCTTTTGCAAAGATAAGTGAAATTGGGGGCTATGTAACAAATTGTGACTCAATAACCAAGCTCACTAAGAAAGACAAAAAAACATTATCTGATGCAGATGTATGGACTTCAACAGATCAAAGTAAGGCTAGTCAAATAATTGTGAGAAGTACCATATCTAGGCTTGGCGTTATCTTTGATGATTACAATCCAGACTTTAAATATAAAATATCTGTTAATGGAAATAAAGTATCTACCAAAACCGACATATTTGATCTCGATGCTAAAAGAGCTTTAATTGTTTGTGAAGACATTGAGACAGTATATAGAGGATGGGCGGACGTAAAGGTTCATGTAGAGGATTCGCTGTATGATGTTGAATATGACTCTTCTATTTATAGTGGCTGCACAATAGAGATTAAAAATTCTGAAGATTTAAGCTTTACAGAAAATGGAGTTATATATAATGGTGAAGACCTCAGAATAGCCAATACTGTAGAGGAGATGAAAAAAACCATAAGAGATAGAAACCAAAGCCTACCATATGGAAGCATAAAGCCACTAAGTATTGACCCAAGGACTATATTTTTAGATAGTGATAGAATACCTCAATCCTTAGAGAGCTTTAAGTTCAAAAGGGCATCAAAAAAGGCAATTATTGGAATAAATCCACTAAGAATAAGCCCCAGCCTAGATATAACAGCTGGCGAAACATTTGATTCATCAAAACCTAAAACAGCAGGAATAATAAAGACCGAAAGTAAGCCAGATCCAAAAACTGCAAAAAAGAAAGAAGTAGTTGATATAATAAGTTCCTCAGGAAGTTTCGCACCACCACCTCCGGTCGATAACCCCCTTGAGGGCATAGACTTGGGAGCGTTACTGGGCGGCGGAGATCCTCTTGCGGTAAAGGGCCCATCAGCAGAAAGTGTAAGTGGCAATGGATTAATTGACTCTATAGATATATTTACACTATTTATAAGCAATGGAACTAAAATCCCACCCAACTTACTTTTGGCAAATGAAGATGGAACAAGATATAAGCTAACAGCAAAGTCTATTGTAGATAATGCTATAGGGATTAGATTTAATATTCCAGAGTTGTTATATGTGCTGGATCATACTGGAACTCGTTACTATCCAGATAAGATTCCTGCTGGATCAGGAGGAAAGCACCTAAAGGACCTCGCCATTGTTGAGGGAAAGAAGTTAGATATAACAACGCGTGGAACAGACGAAAATACTCTATTTTTTATAGCCGATAAGCGGGTTGACATTACTGGTCCTCTTAGATTCAGCGGAACGCAAGTTACATCAAGAATAATAGTGCCATCATTTACCAAGGAGGAGTTGGCAAAGTTTGATCCGTGTAAGACAATTAGAATATCAAATGCAAATAGAGAGGCAAAAAGGCTCGGATTTGGTATAGGTGGAGATATATCGTTACTTGTCGATGAGTTGGCCGAATCAATGGTTGGTGGAGCTTCGGAATATGCAAAAGGAAAGATAAAAGAATTAAAAGCTTTAATTAAGAAATATTTATTAAAATTTACTAAATTTACAATGGATGTTTCGTCTACTTCAAAAGAGTTTATAAATAGTTTTTGTGACTTATCTTTTCACTTAACTGCAGAGTTAAAGTTTAATTTAAGAAATTTGCAGCTTCTTTATATTCCAATAAAAATTATAATGTGTATAATTGATGTATTATGTGCACTAATGAATCCATGGAAGACTGCCAGAGCAGTTGTAAGGTTATTTGCATGTCTTTATGACTTGTTGCTACTTCTTCCTCAAATTTCTATACCAGTAATGCTTCTAAATTTGCTACTACACTTGCTAGAGCTATTGCAATGTGTTTTTGTAAAAATAATTGGTTGGATGATTGCCATAAATGAAGTTATCACAGCCCTAGATAATGCAATAAAGAAAAAAGATTATGCATCAATAAAAGCTCTAGAAAGAACTTTAAATGAACATATTTTTAGCTTAAATGCAGAAATTGAAGTATTAGAGCCAATTATTGGCATATTGCTTATGTTCCTTGAGATGATGGAGTTAATCTTTAACTTTAGCTGCTCCACTGGAAATGGCAATATGAGTATGGATGATGGATCCGAAACTTGTCTTGATCCGACAATGATCGCAGGAATGGTGGTTGGAAAAGCGATGCCAGATGGAAATATTGATCCAAGCAAGGTATTGCCGCTTGCTCAATCCTATACTCAGCTCCCACCTGAATGCGTTACCGCCAATGGAAACACTCCATCTAATGCATTTAATTCAAGGCCAATAAATAGTGCAGATCAATCATTTAGTAATGAAGATATAGATTGTAAAGATATAGTAGCAAACATAAACGACGTACTTGTAGAGCCAGTAAATGGAGATTTTATTATATCTTTAGATAGGGAAGATGAAAATATCTTTTTAGGCGAGAAAACTGATGATGGCTTTGAGAATGTTAATAAAAATTCAAT
>Ga0163109_10002003_pt1 | contig 16018 bp, 12 predicted proteins | sample CRUFie1St13metaG_FD_108704 | JGI IMG/M metagenome (GOLD analysis project Ga0163109, IMG submission 108704) | Marine microbial communities from the Costa Rica Dome - CRUD Field 142mm St13 metaG | ecosystem: Environmental > Aquatic > Marine > Oceanic > Photic zone | place: Costa Rica: the Eastern... | reverse complement strand
TAGAGGTCAGCGATAGTGAATAGGATTCGGATTGGCCTTTGCCAAATGGAGGGCAAAATTAGGGAATTTTTCGTTTAGGCGCTTGAGAATCAGGTCCGTTGTTTGCCATTCACTCTCATAATGCCCCACGTCCGCTATCACGATGCGACCATCGGCATCGAAAAACTCGTGGTATTTGAAGTCCGACGTCACGAAAACATCGGCCCCGGCACGGATGGCGTCACCGAGCAAAAAGCTCCCCGATCCGCCGCACACGGCGACTTTTCGGACCGGTCGTCCAAGCAAATGCGTGTGCTTCACGGCCCCGCATCCGAGGGTTGCTTTCAACCGGTCGAGAAACGCCGCCTCGTCCATCGCTTCCGGCAATTCACCGACCATACCCGATCCAATGTTGCTCAACGTGTTTGCGAGGGGCCAAACGCTGTGCGCCACCTCCTCGTACGGATGGGCTGCTTTCATCGCATGCAGGACGCCACCCAACTTCCACGGTTCCACCACAACTTCCAACCGCACTTCATCGGCCTGTTCGCGTTCGCCGATCTGACCGGCAAAAGGTTGAGCGCCCGGCAACGGCCGGAACGTTCCTTGGCCCTGAACCGACCACCCGCATTCGTCGTAATTCCCAATTCGCCCCGCACCCGCATCGAACACCGCTTGCTGCACCGCCTCCGCATGATCCTGCGGCACGTACACTACGACCTGCATCAGGACGCTGGCTTTGGGACGGAGGATGCGCTGGCTTTCAGGCGTGCAGCCCACGAGACTCGCCAGACGCTGGTTCACACCGTCCGCCACATTGTCCAGATTGGTGTGAATCGCGTACAGCTGAATGCCCTGGCGAATGGCCGCCATGACCGTGCGCTCCACGTAGTTTGCCCCGGTGAATCGTTTCAATCCCTTGAACACGATGGGATGATGGGAAACAATCAGGTTGGCTCCACACGCTGCGGCCTCGGCGACGACTTCCTCCGTGCAATCGAGTGACACCAACACACCCATTACCTCGGCATTCTGATTGCCGACCAGCAGCCCGGAATTGTCATAAGACTCCTGCAAAGCGGGCGGTGCCCACGCTTCCAACTCCGCGATCACATCGCGCACTCGAAGGGGTTGATTGGCTTGCATAACTCAAATGTAAGGGAGGTCCAAAACAACCCGTACTTTTAAAGCATGTTTCGCCGTGGATTCCAACAAGCCGTTACGCGCACGCTCGGGTGGCTACCTGCCCAGTTGTACGGGTTGACCATCCGCGTTCGGCATCGGCTCTATGACATTGGCATCTTGCCTTCCAAGGAAGGTGCCCTCCCAACGCTGGTGCTGGGGAATTTGACCGTCGGCGGAACCGGCAAGACGCCCCTGACCGAACGCCTCGTCCTGGACTTGGAAGCAGAGCTCGGGAAAGGCACCGTTGGCATCCTCAGCCGCGGGTACGGCCGGGACACGTCGGGGTTCCAGTGGGTCACCCCCGAATCCACCAGTGCAGAAGCAGGGGACGAACCCGTCATGCTCGCACGCAAACTGCCCCATGCCGCCGTCGCCGTTTGCGAGGACCGGCTCGAAGGACTTGAGCGCATGCGTGCCGAACGCCCCGAGCTGCGGTGGGTGGTGTGCGACGACGCATTCCAACACCGCGCATTGAAGCCCACGATTAGCATGCTGCTCATCGACAGCACCCAACCCATCTCAGCTGACCGTTTGCTTCCCGCCGGCAGACTGCGCGACGTTCCAGAGCGAATGCTGGCCGCGGATGCCATCGTGGTCACGCGTTTGGACGATGTGCACGGGGATCTGCGGGCAACGTACGCACCCGCTTTCCCAGTACACAAGCCCATATTTGGCACCCACATGGAAACCGATCCGCTCCTCGCTTGGCCCGGTGACATTCCATGCGCGAACGGCGACGAAAATGCCTCGCCTGACCGCCGAGAACGGATCCTAGCTGTGGCTGGAATTTCCCGGCCAGAGCGCTTTATGGATCGGCTGGCGGGGCGTTTTCAGGTGGTACGTCGTGAGGCTTTTTCAGACCACCAAGCATTCACTTCCAACGACTTCAAGCGCTGGAAGCGCATAGTGGATTCGGACCGGCTGCACGCCTTGGTGACCACGGAAAAAGACGTTGTGCGCATGCCATTGACCGGCATTGAGGGTGTGTCAATTCGGTACGAACCCATGCACGCGGAATGGCAAGAGCCCCATGAATTAAAGGAGTGGCTTCACATGCAAATTGAAGGACACACCATTGATGCTGCGATTACAAGCTGAAAATTCAAGATATTTGAGTCATGAAGGAACATGCGCAGAAAAGCCCCTGCTTTACGTGGAAGGGCAGGATGATGTGGTTGACCATTACCGCATTGAGCCTCACCATATTATCCGGATGCGGAGAAGGGACGAATGGCTCCAAAAACGCTATTTCCGGTGTTCTCCTTGGAGACAAGGGCCTTGGTGCAACTGTGGAGTTGCGGTGCTGGACACCAGATAAAATTGGTCAAGGCGGAAAATTTCAAACCATCGCCACAACGACGAGTGATGAGCAGGGCCATTTCCAACTGAATCCCGATCGGGCCTTGGCCATGGACTATTATCAGTTCACGGTGAATGGCACGACACCCTTGGTCATCATCATGGACAGCACCATGCACGTGAACATCGAAGCTGAAATTCCAGCTGGCGGATTCATAACTGAAGCCACTATTAGCGGTTCCCAGGCGGCGAGTGAGGTTCAAGAATACTACGCTAAGGCCATGCCGTTGCAAAGCTCATTTAATGCTTTGCGTGCAACCATGCAGCGTACCCAAGACGTGAAGAGGATGCAAGAGCTTGCGGAGCTCGCGGCTCAAAAGAAAATGGAGGCAGAAAACTGGGCAAAGGAATTTATTGAGAACCACCCGGGATCCCCTGCACTGTTGGGTCCATTGGAGCACCTGGAACAGCGCACCAACGCCGCGTTGTTCTCCGACATTTTAAACGCCACCGAATCGCAGTTGAATGATGGTGAATTCCACAGAGCCCTCGCCGCAGCTACAAGCCGCGCACGCTCACTACCTTCGGGTGCCCAAGAACGCGTCGTTCGGAAAGGCAACGGCGCCAATGCCCCCCGCCACACGAAGAATGCACGCTACGGTGTTGGTGACGTGGCACCCGATATCGAGATGCAGGATCCAGATGGGAACATCCGCCGTCTTAGCGATTTACGCGGAAACGTGGTACTCGTCGACTTTTGGGCGTCATGGTGCGGACCGTGTCGACGGGAAAATCCGAACGTCGTTCGAGCTTACCAACAGTACAACTCCAAAGGATTTGAAGTGTTTTCAGTGTCATTGGATAAAAATGCAGATCGGTGGAAAGCTGCCATTGCCACAGACGGCTTGAGTTGGCCCCACCATGTGTGCGATTTGAAAGGTTGGCAAAACGAAGCCGCACGTGCCTATGGCGTGAGCAGCATCCCCCATGCCTTGTTGGTGGATCAAAACGGTACCATCGCCGCCACCCATCTCCGCGGGCCAGCGCTAGCTGCGAAATTGAACGAATTGCTTCGCTAACTCACCCCTTTGCACCGCGTACACCTCGCCTCCGACTTGCACTTAGGTGCCCCCAATGCAGCCCAAAGCCGCGAGCGGGAGTTGCGTTTCATTGGTTGGCTTGAGGACTCCGCCACTGGTCAAAAGCACGCGCAAGAAGGACCCGCGACCGAAATCCACTTGGTCGGAGACATCTTCGATTTTTGGCACGAATACAAGCACGCGGTACCCAAAGGCGGTACGCGCCTGCTCGGCGCCATCGCCCGCGTGGCAGACAGTGGCATCCCCGTGCATTACCATACTGGCAACCACGACCTGTGGACTTACGGTTACCTCGAAGAAGAACTAGGGGTGCACCTGCACCGTGACCCCATTGTTCGTGACTTCGATGGCCTCACGTGTATGATTGGGCACGGTGACGGACTCGGGCCTGGTGATTACGGCTACAAGCGCATCAAAAAAATCTTCACTTCCCCCCTCCTGCAATGGGCATTTAGTTGGGTGCATCCGGACCTGGGCATTCCACTTGCGGATTTCTTGTCCAAAGACAGCCGCGCAAAAGGGGGCAAGGAGGACGCCACATTTCAAGCAGCCGAAAACGAGTGGCTCTGGTCCTACAGCAAAGAGGTCCTGAAAACCCAGAGCATCGATTGCTTCATTTTTGGTCACCGCCACCTTCCATTGGATCTCCAGGTGCCACGCCCGTCCGGCGCATCTGCATCACGCCCAGCGCGGTACATCAATTTGGGCGACTGGATCCAGCATTTCACCTGCGGGAAAGTCGTTGACGGAACCGCCTCGCTGCTCCGCCTCTGATTCCTTTTGCCTGTCCGCAGCGCAAAAAAAATCCCCAGCCATGAGGCCAGGGATTCTTGAATTCATTTATTGAGCATTCAGTGGCGTACCAAGAGCTTTGCAGTTTCTTGGAACTGACCATTGACTAAGCGAACAATGTATTGCCCGTTGGGCAAGGCGCTCGCATCCACAACCAATGGTCCTCCAACGTAACCAACCACCGGTTGGTCGACAGCCAAGCGACCCGTCAAATCAAACACCTGCAACTGGAAGTCGCCTTTCATCGCGTTTGACTGTACGGTGAAGTTCGCATCGCTGACCGGGTTGGGGTACACCAGCAAACCCTGTGTCCGCGCTGCCACATTCTCGTCGAGGTCCTCAACGTCCAAGAACAAGTCGGAGCGGAAGATGCCACGTCCGTGCGTCGCTGCGTAAATAGCGCCTTGGTTTGATGGATTAACCCAAGGTGCAGCACCGCGCCACTGCTGCTTCAAATCGAAGACTGGAGCGGTTGCTTGGTCAGGTGCCGAAGCCATGTTTTGGTTGGCCATAACCCAGTCGTCGCCGCCATTATCCGTAGCGAAGATGCCGTACTCGGTCCCGATAAGAATGGTCTGACCTGTGGGATCCATCGCATCAATGATGACATCGTAGCATGGCAGCTTACCCAAACCGCTGACGGTCCAAATGTTGGTCCAGTCCACGTCTTCGTCCAGCGCATTGAACGTTTCCTGAACCTTTCCAGAAGAAACCGTACCGTACCCGCCGATGGTGATGACCACGTGATTCGGGTTGTTGGGATCAACAGAGATGCCTGTGATTGCTGCACCTACCGAACGAATCAATTTTCCCATGTTGGACGGCACATCATCTTGCGTGTAAATGTCTTCCATTCCGGAGAAGCGATACAATTTCCCGTCCCATCCGCTCACGAACATGTGATTTCCGGCTTCGGGCTCTACGTTTACGGTGAACTCCACGGCCTTGGTTCCCGTACCTGCCGGAGCATTGCCCAGGCGGATCCACTCTGGTGTGGTATTGAAGTTCAATCCGTCACGTGTCATCCAGATGCCATTTCCGCCATTGAATCCCGCGATGGTTACGGTAGTGTATGGATCGCGCACTTTCATTCGACCGGCAACATCATACAACGTGTCTCCCGCGTGGAAATACACGGTATCGCATACTTCATTCACTTCGTATACATCCACCTCAGCATAGGTGGTGTCGTAACCTACGGTGTTGTACACCCACGCACCCCATTCTTCAACGTAAAGGGAATCCACGATTGGAGCGATGTCTGTGATGACTTGCTCGGTACCGACCAACATGCTATCGGTGGAACAATCCAATTGCTCAACGGCCTCCTGCGGATCCAACCAGAAGTAGTCAGGGTCTTCCGTCAAAGGAGCGTCGAGTATGCGTTCTGGTCGCTCCAACACGTCGTAGTACGGAAGCTCAACGCCCTCCGGCAAGGTGTATTCAAAGTCCAAGTTTTGGTTGGACGTGGACAGCGTGAAGGAGCTGTCTGTAACAGTTTCACCGTAGGGGTTGACGAGCAGGATGTCACGTTGGGTGTCGGGGTCATCGGTGTTTTCGTAGAGTCGAACGACTGAGTAAAACTGCCCGATTTCACCTTCAGCATTGGCCAAATCAATGATGTTGGCATCCCAAAAATCGCCGTAGTTGGCAATAGCGCCGGGCCCAACCGTTCCACGCGACAGGCCGCCGTTTTGTGAGGTAGCATAGAAAGCATATTCGTAGCCTACTGCTTCCGTGACTTGGGAAATAGCACAGTCAAAGCCATCGCCACCTTGCACCTCTACCGCTTCTTGATCGCTCAAGAAGTAACCGCTAGCTGGGATGAACAAGGAGCCGTTGTCTTGCGTTCCGCCCATAGCAGCGCTGCGTGCGCTGTGGTCCATTCCATAAAATTGCGTTACTGCGAAATCTCGGTTGATGTCGATGTAGGTCTCACCTCCATCGGTGCTCTTGTATATGCCCCCGTCGGTGGCTACATACATGTTGCCGTAGGGCGTAAACATCACTTCGTGTACGTCGGCGTGAACGTCGATGTCTGTTCCGGCAAAGTCGAACGCGTATGCCGCTAACTCCGCTTGCTGGTTAGGTCCTGAGCGCCACAACTCAATGCCTCCGACGTAGGCTAAATCCGGTTGTCCTTGAGCAATCCCCAGGGCTAAGTCGTAAATGCCCTGGTTCCGCGGGAGCGGAGTTGCTTCGAGGATATCGTTAGGCCACACATTTGACCACGTTTCGTCTTGACCTCCGTTGTCTGAATGGTACAAGCCTCCAAATGAGCCGCCGCTTGTTGCGAAGACAGCGAACGCGTGATTGGGGTCGTCAATGCTGATATCCACCCGGACACGGCCGTTGCCGGATTGTGGCAAAACAGAATCGTTGCTGTTGGAACCTGACACGTTTTCGAATGTCGTGAAATCGCTTCCTGCACTGCGGTAGACGCGGCAGTTGCCCATTCCAATCAGCATGTATGAACCGTCAGAAGCAATTGCGATATCGGCAACCGCACCATTGATGTCATCGCTGGGACTCATGGTCATCACGCCATTCTCGATGAAGCCATAACCAGCGTTGCAACCAAACCATACGCGGTCCTCATCATTGGGGTCAGCCACCATGGCATCTACTGCCGCGAAGTTGCCCGAGCCAAATGCACCGGGATCGGTGCCTTCGACCATCTCAAAGTTCTCTCCATCCTGTGACCAGTAAATGCCTCGTCCGCGGAACGAACTTCCGCCTTCACCATAACCGCCTTCGAACAACGAACCCGAGCCCACATAGACGTGGCCATTTTTGGTGATACCAATGGATCCAATCATCATCTGGTCGATGCCGAAAACTTGGTTCCAATCGTTGCCTCCGTTGTTGCTCTTCCACAAGCCACCGGATACCGAACCGGCGTAAAGCACTTGTTCTTCGCTCCCGTCTTCGGGGATGATGGCAGCGATGGCCCGCGTTCGTCCACCGATGTTATCCGGTCCCATCTCGTTCCAGTAGTGATCCGTCGCGCGGTTGTCGCTCGATTGATTGGCGGCGAAGCGCTCCACTTCGTAACGGAGCTCGCGCAAACCGTCTTCGTTCATCTCACCGGTCTCAATGTCGCCACGCAGCAGTTTTTGGATTTCCCAAGCGCCTTCGGGCGATTGAGCAGGCTGAGCCGCGGTGCGCGGCGCGTAAGTCGCTTGATCCGAAACAGCAGCAACAGGGTCAGTGGAGTTGCTCACTTGCCATCCAGCGAAAGCGAGGACAACAGCAGCAGAAGCAGTGAATACAGATTTCAATTGCATGGTCTGGGTTTTGTCAATCAGGAATTCGAAAGTTACAACAAACCAAGCGCCTGTCAACTCATTCTGTTCACGACTTCCGCACCAATTTCAAGCTGAGGGGAATAAGCGGTTGAAAACTGATGCGCAGTGGCACTGAGGTGCCTGCACATCTCCGTCAGACCAAGTGCTTTTCGGCATGGTAGCTGGAGCGCACCAGCGGTCCGCTTTCGACGTAGCGGAATCCCTTTTCCAAGCCGATTTTCTTCAGTTCGGCAAACGTATCGGGATGAATAAACTCAACCACCGGAAGGTGTTTCGGGGTGGGTTGCAGATACTGTCCCAGGGTGAGGATTTGGCAATCCACGCTGCGGAGGTCGTCCATGGTCTCGACAACTTCTTCGAATGACTCGCCCAGGCCGAGCATGACACCTGATTTGGTTTTGATGCCCGCCTGACGAAGGCGGCGAAGCACTTCCAAGCTTCGGTCGTATTTCGCTTGAATTCGAACCTCTTTCGTTAAGCGACGCACTGTTTCTAGGTTGTGCGAGACAATCTCGGGGGCTACCTGGATGATGCGGGCGAGGTTTTCCCATTTGCCCGCAAAATCTGGGATGAGGGTCTCCAGCGTGGTACCTGGGCTTTGGTGGCGAATGGCTCGAACCGTTTGGGCCCAGATTTCACTGCCGCCGTCCGGCAAATCATCACGGTCTACCGAGGTTATGACGGCATGCTTGACGTTCATCAACTTGACCGAATTCGCCACGCGGCCCGGCTCAAATGGGTCGGCCTCTAGGGGCTTTCCGGTCGCCACATTGCAAAAACCGCACGATCGAGTACAGATATTACCGAGGATCATGAACGTTGCCGTCCCAGCGCCCCAGCATTCCCCCATGTTCGGGCAATGGCCGCTTTCACAAATGGTGTGCAGCTTGTGCTCCGAGACAATGTCACGCACCTCCTTGTAAGCTTGACCCGTAGGGAGCTTCACCCGGAGCCATTTGGGCTTAGGAACGCGTTGAGGGGCGTTTTCTGGAATGGGCGTAGAAGGCGTGGTCATGGCTTATCGAGTCCAATTTCTTCCGACCTCAAAGGTCGCAAATAACGTGACAAACAAGCGGCTGTTCTGTTCAAAATTCGCGGCGAAGACCTCAGGTGCCACGAGGAAGGCATCAACCGACACGCCTGTGGTAAGCGCCTTGGTCATGAACCGCTCGTCTCCGTATTCAAAGTCCAGCCCGTACGAGGCATGGACACCGGGCACAAAAGTCAACTCGTCCAACCCATTGCTCCAGTCTGCACGGCCGTAGATGTTGTCCGAAAAGTGAGCCGATGGATCGTACCGTTCTGTGGCGGTGTAGTCATACGGAATGTCCGGATAGCCGATTTCCAGGTAAACGGGTTTCAACACTGCAAAAGCTGCACCTACCTTCCAAAACGTACCGAACCGAACCGCATCGCGTCGCAATTTTTCGGCGTGAAGGCTCTGGCGACCATACCACAAGCGGAGGATTTGAAGGGTATTCTGCTTTCCGTAGACATACGGACGGCCGTTTTCATAGATAGGATTTGTCGTCTGGATTTCCTTAGGATGCTTGAAATGGGCCAGGTCAATTCCGATGTTGCGAACAGCAAATGCGTTGAGGTAGTACCCCCGTCGCGCGGTGATTCCGATGCCTTGGGTGTGAAACAAGATACCAACTTGGTATTCGTCCGTCAGTGGAACGTTCACCTTTCCATCGCGGTAGACGGCCTGGTCCCCCGTGGGCGACGTACTCGTGGTTTGCGCCCGGAGCAATTGAGTGGACCCCGAGCCCACGAAGGCAAGGACAACCAAAATCAACCGGATCGGAAAACGGAACGCGAACATGGTTCAAATTTAGCGCTGAATATGGTACTTCGTTGCACCTTTGCAAGCATTAAGAAATGCCCGCCACATGACGACTACCACTCCAAACTACACGCTCGCTTACCAAGGCGAACTGCGCACGTCGATACAGCACCTGCAGTCCGAGAGCGAGGTCATTACCGACGCACCGAAGGATAACAGAGGAAAAGGTGAAGCTTTTTCGCCCACAGACCTAGTTAGTGCAGCCCTGGCAAGTTGCGTCATGACCATCATGGCCATCAAGGCAGGCGACATGGGCTACGATTCAATCGAGATGCAAGCACGGGTCTGGAAAACCATGGCATCCAATCCACGACGCATTGCATGCATCAAAGTGGAACTAGACCTGCACATTCCGGGTGTTACTGATCAGCAGAAACTCATTTTGGAACGCACAACAAAAGCATGCCCTGTGGCGCGCTCACTGCACCCGGACACGCACGAAGATATCGTCTTCAACTGGCTTTAATCATTCGCATACCTCCACCTCAGCGTATGCTGCACAAGCGGAATAGCTCGACGCGCATGAGGCGAAAAACGATGCGGCTAAAACCAAGCCAATGGTCCATTGAAAAAACCGTTTCATCATTCGGTTGTTAAAAGTTCATTACCCGCTACGGGTCAACGCATACGAAGGTTACGTTTAGATGTATATTCCCATCATGGAGTCTTCGCAACTTATCACCATTCTGTTCTTAATACTGACCTTGCTGACCGCAAGTATCCTCTGGATGGCAAGGCTGTTGACGCGCCGTGACACTGCACGAACGGCATCCGATCCAGAGGCAGAGCGAGTGCGTTTTGAACGCGACCAGCTGCACGATGAATTGGAACGAACGCACGAAGAATTGTCCGACACGCGCCGGGAACTTCAAGCGGCCATCGAAGCCCGCAGCAAAGCAGAGCAGCGGTTTGAAGACCATGCGCAAGAAGCTGAGCACCGCAGAACAGAGTTGAAACGCGAATTCGATTTGCTCGCACGGGACATCATTGAAAAAAATGCGGAACGCCACCAGAAGCAACTCAGTGAAGGCGGAAAGGAGACCCTGTCCGCTGTCGTAAAACCCATCCAAGAAAAATTCATCGAGCTGCAAAACCAGATGAACAAATTCTACGGGGACGAACGGGAACAGCTGGGGCAACTGGACAAAGAGCTGGAAAAACTGTTCTCACTGAATCAGAGCCTGCAGGCGGAAGCCAAGCACCTCACCAATGCACTGAAGGGCGAATCCAAAGTACAAGGCGATTGGGGCGAATACCAACTGGAACGCATCCTGGAACAAGTGGGGCTTGTGGAGGGCATCCACTACTCGAAGCAATCATCGCAGCGGGACGAAGCGGGAAAGCTTTACCGACCGGATTTTCTGATTTTCCTCCCGGACGAAAAAGTACTCATCATCGACAGCAAAGTAAGCCTAACCGCTTATGAACGCATGACTCAGGCTGACGATCCAGCGGTCATTGAAAACGAACGCAATGCCCACGCTGCAAGCGTATCCGCGCACATCAAGGGACTCGGCAAAAAGAATTATGCCGACCTCTATGGCAAAAGCACAGACTACACATTGATGTTCATGCCGGTGGAAGCGTCGTGGGTGGCGTTGGACCACCACCTCTTGAGGTTGCAAGAAGAAGCGCTGGGCCAAAATGTTTTGCTCGTTTCGACAAGCACCTTAATTGCGACCCTGCGCACCATCAGCTACGTTTGGCAGCAGGAGGAACAAAAAGCGAACATTCAAAAGATTGCGGAGCGAGGCAGCAAACTGTACCACCAGATTTATGCGTTTCTCGATGAATTTTCCAAGATTCGCAGTCAGCTGAACCGGGCTCAATCATCTTATGATGAGGCCCTGGTCAAATTGAAAGGACGTCAAGGTGCCTTATACCAAGCCGAGCAAATGCGGGAATTGGGGGTGAATGTAAAAACCCGCATCCCAGAGGAATTTACTGCTGACCTCACCCCGGCACCGCTCGAACTCCCAAAAGAATCATCTGAAGCCGAACGCCCTTGATGCTCCGCAACTCTCTCCAACTGATTGGAGCCATTGGTTTGGCTGTAGCGGCGCTTTCTGGCTGTTCAGTATCGGGCACCACCATGGGAAAGTCCAACCAAAGGCCGTACGATTTCGAAGCGCATATCCTCCACCCGCGCTGCGCGGTGTTGCCTGCGGGCATCGACAGCGTGGACGTATACCTCGAGTGGTCGCGAGAGGAAGCATTGTTCCTGCGGGATTCGCCTCAGCATCCCTTCACGGCAAACCTTCAATTGAACGCTGGGACGTTTGAAGCTACGTGGACGGATACGCTTGTGGATTTTGCCGATCTGTGGGAGCGAAACCAATGGCGCGTTTCGCTCGCGGAATTTGCCGCAGAGTGGAACCAATCGACGAACCTGATCCCCATGCGGTTGGATGATTTGCACCGGAACGCCTCGGCTACGTGGAGCGTACCACTGCCCCAGCCCGGAATCCCCCGCACACCATTTCAAGGCGATGGTTGGCCGGTGCACGACGGTTTTGCCGCAGTGGGGGATACGCTCTTTTTTGAAAGCATACCAGGAAACCGATGGCAACACGCAAGCATCGAGGTACCTGAAGTAATGCCTGCCCCGCCGTTTTCCCAAGTCAAAGACAAAAGCGACACCCTTCAACCGGCCATTCGTTCCGATTGGAACACGGACGAAACAGGGTGGAGTGGCTACATTGTCCAACCGGGCATCAACGTCATCGGTCAGCCCACATCGAATGGCACGTTGCGCGTGGCCCATCGCATTATCGGTACATCGGAAGACCATCCGCTGGTCCGGGACCTGCGACTCATGATCCAATCCAGCCGGTACATCACGTCGCGCAAAGAATACGAGCGCATGGTGAACTCCTCGGATCCGAAGGCTGCGCTCGACGCTTTCTGGCTTAGCTGCGGGAACGAAAAAGAAGCATCGGCCGATTTGATTGCCACCTATTACGGTCGGGTGGAAGAAGCCAACCGATATTTCTCAGGCGTACACCCCGGCTGGCGCACGGACCGCGGCATGGTGCACATCGTATTTGGGATTCCCAACAAGGTGCGGCGCGGATCCGACAGCGAGTGGTGGATCTACGGGGAAGAAGGATCAGCCAACGCCCTTGTCTTCCGCTTCCTTCACGTCGAACACCCATGGGACAAGGACTTTTACGTCTTGAGCCGCAGCATTCAATTCCGTTCACCATGGGACCGCATGGTCACAAATTGGCGCAACGGCCGCATCAAAGCGGATTGATTTGCCGGTACCTTTGGGCATGCCTTTTGACCTGCCCTCTCCCAATCGGTCTTCGAACCGCTCCAAGCGACCCGCTTCACCTGCAGGAGCAACGAGCCAAGCTGCCCCACGCAAAAAAGGACCGTATACCGGTCCAAAGCGTCCGCCCAAAGGCAGCTATGTGATGGGGTGGCATCCGGTCATGGAAGCCTTGGACGCCGGGAAGGAATTTCAAAAAGTCTTGATTCAACGGGACGAAAAAGGAGAACGTACCACCGCTCTGGTCGCCCAACTTCGAGAGCGCAACATCCCCGTTCAGCGCGTACCGAAGGAGAAATTGCATCGAATCACAGTCAAAAATCACCAAGGCATAGTCGCCTTCCTATCTCCAATAACCTACCAGCCACTTGAAGAGTTGATCGCCCGGGCCTACGAAGCCGGGGAGACACCTCTGCTGGTTGCTCTCGATGGCGTCACCGATGTCCGGAACATCGGAGCCATCGCCCGCAGCGCGGAATGCTTCGGAGCCACGGCCCTCGTCATTCCCTCGTTTGGGGTGGCGCCCATCCAAGAAGACGCCATCAAATCTTCATCCGGTGCTTTGATGCGGCTGCCGGTCGCCCGCGTCCCGGATATGGCGCGTGCATTGGAGGGCATCCAAGCTCAAGGCATGACCTGCATTGCGTTGGATGAAAAAGCTGAGCAATCCATTCATACCCAAGGATCCGATGGTCCGGTCTGCCTGGTCATGGGGGATGAAGGAACCGGGATTTCAGAAGGGGTCGCTCGCAAATGCAGCCTCCACCTCCGATTGCCCATGACCGGAAAAACAGGAAGCCTCAATGTATCCGTAGCGGCTGGAATTGCCTTATCGCATATTGCCTTGTGGAAAGAAGCCTGAAAAACCAACGCAATCTCCCGCCACTTTTGTTATTATTGCTACGTGTGTTCCTTATCGTGAGGCCACTCAACATCGCAAAGAATCGACCATGAAGCACATGCCGCTTTCTCATTCAATGACCTTTGCTGCCATTTTGGTGGCTGGCATGGTGCTGCTCAACTCCTGTGGCTCGCGCCATTTTTGGAAAGGCCTCCGGTTGGCTGAGAAAGAACACTACGCAGAGGCCGCAGCCAACTTGCACCGCGCGTTAGCGAAATGGCCCAACGACACCATGAGTTATCGCCTGTTGGGACAAACCCAGATGCACCTGATGGATTTTGCTTCGGCCGAACGCACCTACGAAGAGTTGGGCTACCGCACTGCGCTGTCCATAGATGACCAGTTGAACTACGCCAAGTGCATGATGCAGCAGGGCAAGTACGCCGAAGCTGCCGACGTGCTGGAGTGGCTGATGGTCGAGGATGATGCGCCCGAATACGTCCAGCGCGTCTGGGATCGTTGTTCCGTACAACTGCATGTTGACGAAGATGACCGGCACTGGCAAATCAGCCCGCTCCGCTTCCCCGGTCTGGAGACCGCATCTGCCCCGCGCATCAGCGAGAACCGCTTGTACTTCTGCAGCGAGCCATACCAATGGGGCCAGGCCGACCAGACGGCTCGACTGGACCGCAACGAAACCTGGTTCATGGATTTGGGTAACACCAGCCCCCACGTGATGCGAGCCAAAGAGGTCACAGCTATGGACCTGCCTGCTCACGACGGCATCATCAGCCTCTCTCCCGACGGACGCTCCATCGCCTATTCGAAGAAAAACAACCGGAGCATCGGCTGGTTTGGCGACCCCATGGAAGGCGGCTACCAGCTCCTCATTGCATCCCGCACTGCCACAGGTGAGTGGGGCGAAGCGCGTCCATTCCCCTTCGTTGAGAAGGGATACATCTTCGCGCACCCCACGTGGTCGCCTGACGGCAAGCGCTTGTACTTCGCGACGGACCTGCCTTCACCGAAATCCCAAGGCGGTATGGACCTCTGGGTGTCTGAACGCAACGGCACGTTCTGGGAAGAACCTCTCAACCTTGGGCCTGAGGTGAATTCTGCGGGCGACGACGTCTTTCCCGCCATTGACACCAACGGACGCCTCTACTTCGCTTCCGATGGCCACCCCACATTGGGCGGACTGGACATCTTTTGGACGGAGATTGACCCAACGATGAAGCCCGAAGCACGCTACTGGCGTGACGGGGACGCATGGAAAACGCCCGTTCGAATGGCCTTCCCCATCAACAGCCTCGCCGACGACTACGCATTTGCCATCGAACCAGACGGAACCCACGGCTTCATCTGCTCCAATCGCGAAGGATTCGATGAAGTCTTCCGCGTCGAACACAGCGAGGACGTGGCCGCATTCAATGTGGTCGTCACCGATTACGCCACCGGCGAAGCGCTGCCGCGCGTCCCCATCCGCTGGATCGACTTGAAGGACGGCTCTGCGTGGGACACCCGGACTTCCCTAAACGGCACACTCTCTGTCGACCTTCCGCCCAACCGTGGCTTCCAAGTGACGTGTGCACTGCCAGGCTATTTGGTGACGCGAAAGTTCATCACCACCGAGGCCACTGAACCGGTGTGGGAGGTAGAATTGGCGAAAATCAAGACGTTAAACGACAAGCGATTCGCCGACCGGTGGATGGGTGGAACGCCGTTCGAAATTGCTGGTTTGGAGTGGGAATCCGAGGCCCAATTGACCCGTGCCAGCGAGATCAACCTCTACGACTTGGTGGACTTCCTCAAGTTGAATCCTGAGGTCTTCCTTGAGATTCGTACGCATGAAGACGCCTCGGCTTGGGATTTGTTTGACCAACCGACCAACCGCACGTCCAAGCTACGCTCAATCGAAATTGAATCGTTTTTGCTCAAAGCGGGAGTCTCATCGAAGCAACTGATCAGCGTGGGCAAGGGCATAGATGAACTCCGAAACGATTGCCTGCCCGGTGAGCCTTGTGCCTTCTACAACCACGAGGAAAATAGCCGCACGGAATTCCGCATCTATGGGCTCTTACAACAGACACCGGGCCAAATTGACCCGGTGCCGTTTTTGAAGTCCAACAAGTAAAGGCTGACAGTTAACCACAGAAAGCATGCCCGCGGTATACCGCTGCCGCCCCCAATTCCTCCTCGATTCGGAGCAACTGATTGTATTTGGCCACGCGGTCTGAGCGGCTCGCTGAGCCCGTCTTGATTTGACCTGTGTTCAAGGCCACAGCCAAATCTGCAATGGTCGTGTCTTCCGTCTCCCCACTGCGGTGGCTCATAACGCTGGTGTATCCGTTGCGGTGTGCCAAGCTGACCGCTTCAATGGTCTCTGTGAGGGTT
>Ga0163109_10002002_pt1 | contig 16022 bp, 5 predicted proteins | sample CRUFie1St13metaG_FD_108704 | JGI IMG/M metagenome (GOLD analysis project Ga0163109, IMG submission 108704) | Marine microbial communities from the Costa Rica Dome - CRUD Field 142mm St13 metaG | ecosystem: Environmental > Aquatic > Marine > Oceanic > Photic zone | place: Costa Rica: the Eastern... | reverse complement strand
ACTACACCTTCAACTTCTGTTGAATAGTTCTTTACTGAAACATCATTTGAGATAGTAATTGTTGGTGGGAATAGATATCCACCACCACCATAAGTTACATTGATTCCAGTTACAATACCGCAATTCTGTATGCCAACTTCAATATTTCTTGTAGTAGTGCCGATACCAGTTGTGGCATTATTTAAAACAAGTTTTGATAAACCAATTTCTGTTACAAAAGTTTCTTTTGGGATAATTTCAATTGTGGGTTGAGGATGGTATCCACTTTCTAATCGAACTCTATCGCCAATAATCATATTAGTCGTATTGATGCCGGTGATAATAGTTGATCCGATTCCAATAGTTCCTGATGTGATGATCGAATCAAATCTAATCGTAGCAATACCAGTTGCTGTAAATTGTGAATCAACTCCACTAGGTGCGGATATACTTACGCTAGGAACGCTCACATACCCAAAACCACTATTTCCAATACTAATTGTATTAACTGTACCGGCGATAGAAACTGTCGCTGTCGCAGTTGCTCTAACCGGTTGTGGGTTACTAAATGAAATTGTAGGTCTTACAGTATATCCAGCACCGATTGTTGCACCTGTTCCAACTGCCCATGGGTCGGAAACATTGAAAGAAACTGCTGTAACAATACCAAGAATTGGATGAATTGTAGCGATTCCAACAGCAACTTCAGAAGGTGCATCTGTACCTGTTCCAATACCAATCGTAACTGTTGGACGAGTAGTATATGCTCTACCAGTTGTAGTAAATGCTACTGTAGTATCATCAATACTTGATCCATCAAGACCACCACCTTTATTAATAGTGGCAGATGCCCTACTTGTTCCTGGGTGACTGATAGTTACTGTGGGTGCACTAGTATAAAATCTACCACTATTGCCGATCGATACCTTTCTAATAGTGCCACCAGCGATTGAAGTTTCATCAAAGACAGCAGTTGCTGTAGCGCCATTCCCACCCCCTGTTGGATTGGAAAATGTAACTGCAGGTGCTTGATTATAATAAACACCGCCTGTTGTTCCATGGGGGAACAAATAGGTTGCAATACCAACACTAATAGTGGTAGCAATAACACTTGAACCAGTTCCAATGGGATGTTCAATTGTTGCTGTAGCAGCAGCACCGACATGCTTAGGTGTAGAAATGCCAACAGTGGGAGCAGTAAGATAATTACCACCACTATTTGCTATTGATATGGATTGTACAGATGTGGTATCGACAATGATAGAAGTTGCTGCTGCTCCACTTCCTTTTGAACTATGGAATGTAACCAGTGGTGCTTGCGTATAACCACATCCAGCATTGGTTACATTTATTGATATGACTCTACCGGTTTTTCCATCACATCCAATGTAATCAAAAGATAGGGAGGCAAAACCGACTGCAGTGATTCCCCCCGATGGTGCAGATGAAAATGCTACGCGAGGTGGGTCAATGTAACCTTTACCCATATTAGATAAAACAACTTTTCCGACTGAACCACCAGTGCACATGTTGGCAGTTGCGGATGCCTGAGTTCCCGCGCCAATTGCTAAAAGTCGTAGTGTGGTTATATGTCCAATTTGTTCAATCTCTTCATCGATGGTTTCAACACCAGTGTCAATAACTTCATCTTCATACCTAAACAGTTCACACCTAAGTTGATAAACGTAGTTCTTTTGAAGTTGATAGAATGGTTGTTCGTGCTCTACATATTTGATTTCAAATAGTCTTTCGCCCAAAGGAAAATAAATTAAATCCCCTTCTTTGGGTCTAGTTGCTAACTCAATATTGGGCAAGTTTTTGATCAATGGTGTAATATAATCTTCAAATCTTTCTCTGGAAACAATAAGAGTCAAATCATCTTTTTCTTGTATACCAAATTTTGAAAGGATAGTTCCCTCACCGGAGTATCCATCATAACTATCAACATATGCCTCAATCGGGTAGGCATTGTCAAACTCTGATTTAATTACTTCTTTGATTACAGTAAACTTTGTTAGGTACTTACGAGGCATATAATACACCTCAATACCATACATTTTAATCTGTTCATTGACGAGACTTTGAATTAAACTTTGCTCGCCTGATGTGCCGTTCTGGAAAAATGGATTAAGCATATCATCAACCAATCAAATCAAGTGGTGGTAATTCATATGTGCTCAACATTTTTGCTTTGAGTTCATCAATTTCCCTTTGTCCATCATCGTAAATTTGTCTACCGTTAAACTCCACACCACCTGGCAACTTTACACCAGTAAACTTCATCAGATTCTGACCCCATTGACGCTTAATAAGAGATGTCAAGTACAGTTTGAGAAATGAATCATTCCACACTCTACTGTAATTGTTGCCGTCCATTTGTCTCCAACAATCAATAATTAAAAATTTGTCTTTACTTATGGTATCAAAATTAGTATCCAAATATAATCTATCTTGTCTTTGATTAAATCTAATTTGTTTATGAGTATTTAATAGGAAATTCAAAGTTTCCAGATAACCTTTTGCCATTGAGTATGATAAAATGTCAGTAGTACCAAAAAAATAGATATCATTTAGGAATAATTGATATTCAAAATTAAACATATTGGCAGAATTAGTGCTGGTGGCACTATCGTCCCACTGAAATACTTTATTAATTCCAATAATTGATGGTGGAACTTGAATATAGTTACTGTTTTCGTAAAAATTAAATGTTACGTTAGACCCATCGATAGATGCAGTAGCTTGTGTATTGACTATGCCCGGAGAAGAACCAGCATCTGGTGCTCCTGGCGGACGTGCTTTTGCTCTATCAATATCATCTTGTGTAATTTGATATTTAAGATATACTTGCTCTACGCCATCAAAATGTCTTTCATTGAAATATTGTACCGCGTCGTCTACAAGGTCCTGAATTTGCTCTTCAGCGACATTGATTTCAACAACCGGAGCACCAAGTTGCCTTAAACAATAATCGATAAGTTCTTGTCTGGTGGATGGTTGCGCCATTATGAGACATTACTTTTTTTACTATTTAGTTAGACCGTAGAAATCCCAGTAAATACATTAATATTACCTCTAGCAATACTATAAGTGCTACTTCCTACAGCAACAAAAATATCATATTCATATCTTCCGCCTTTTATTTGTCTATTAAAAGTATCAGACAACGTAATTTTAAATTCACCTGCAGTGGCATTTGTAATTGTTTCTGTAAAATTTGCCACTACATTCATTGATGCTGCTTGACCAGAAGACTTCATCATTCTTGAATGCACTGAGTGAGAAGTCAAATTATAGTTTGATCTGTCATTATTTAAAATCTTAAATGTCTCTTCAAAATCAACACCAGAATACATCGTAAGATTAACACCATAAGGTACTCTTACGGTGGGATCGAAAGTAATTGTGTTATTAGCCATTTGTTAGAGACCTCAGTAAAGATTTGATTTCATCTAAATCACCTTTAATCCCATCAACTTTTTCTTCAAGTTGATCGACTCTTTCTTTTTCGCATTTGAGTCTGTTCCTAGCATTCATATAGTTTTGATAATCAGTTTTGTTTGTATTAATGATGGCCCTACTACTTGAGTCGCGGTAAAGACCATCTTTTCCTTCTACTTTTAATCTTTTCATTACACTGCTGCAATAACTCTAAAGTTTCTGAACTGTGGGACAATTGCCTGGTTAGTTGATGTGCCAACAATCTTAATTCTAAAGAAGTTAAACGGTTCTAAGTCATCAATAGAGAACTTATATTCCTTGAAGAGATTCAAGGAAGGAAGTTGAGTGTAAATGTCTGATTTAGGAATGAACACATCAGGTCCACCATCAGAGTTAAAAGGTTGAATTACTTTTCCAAATTCATCAATGTTATTGACACCGGGGAACGGTGTAAATACACATTCTTCTGCTGGAAGATCTTGATTAACAGCATAGAACAATCTAACATCATTAAAGTTAGAGACATATCCATCAATAAAGACTCTTAATGATGTAGCAGGATTTTCAAGAACAATATTCTTAGTGACATATAGCAAACTGTTAGGATCATTTGGAATATCCTTGACTCTGACATCAGACTTATAATCAACAACTGGTCGATTTGTTCTATTTGAGACAAAGATGACGGATGCGTGATCCAAGTCAATGGCAGGTGACAATCTAGCGTCAGTTGTGAACATATTAACATCCATGGTCATTGACTTAGATCCAGGAAGAGCAGTCAAAAAGGTTCTCTCGTTGACAGATGAAGCAATCATTCTTTGTGAATCAAAGTAATTCTGTTCATTTAGTGAAACTTCTTGATATCCCTTGTCTAAGAATGAAATCTCAGTTCCATCAACACTGGTTTCTGTTACAGTTCTGACAGATGCATTAAGCGAAGACCCACTAGGAGCAGTAGTTCTGAGGTTGGGAATAATCATAGAGTATGGCAAATTGTATGTTCCTTTAGCAGAAATGCCGCCACCAGTTGTATCATTACTAAAATATCTAGAAGAGTACAATGAAGAGGTAGCACTCCTATCAATTCCATTCTGTGCCATATTCAACTTAATATGATAGAAGTCAATGCCAATACCATTTGGAACATCAGAATCAGCAAGATTATGCTCTTTATTAATTCTTCTCAACGATATGCCACCAAATTCATATCTGAATACAAGTTCATTGACTGCATGAGATGTTGCCAATGAATTATCAACACCTCGACCAACAACGCCAGTTAAGGTGTTTCCGGAAACACCAGTATAAGAAATAATCTCATTACCAATCTTGACATAACCAGGATTACTAACGCTTACGGGCAACCCTTCAAAGTCTGCCATATTTGCAGTGGTTCCAACAGAAATAGCATCATTTGACGTTCTGCTATATGCTGCCGCAAGAGGGGTGGCGGGGATATCAGAAGTAACATTTTGAAGTGTAACTCTGTTTGTATCTGCGTACATTCCGTGATTTCTTTGGAACACCTTCATATGGAGACCATCATCAATAGCGTTGACCCTTGCGTTAGCAATAGGTGTTACACTTCCACCTATTCCGGTGTTAATATCTGATGTAATTCCAGTCTGTGTTGTAAATCTTAGATAGTTAGTGGCACCATAAAGTAGTTCACCTTGAACATTGGTAACATCAATTTCATTAAATCCTTCAAGTTGTTGAATGGAGAACTTCATATCTCTTCCAATATTACCAAGACCCACAAGGTTACCATGAACAGGTGCTACAACATCAGCAACATTATATCCATTACCTCCGGTGCTAATAGTAGCAGCAATCGCAACACCACCATTAACTGTAATATCTGCCTTAGCATCAACGCCATTTCCGGTAATTGTTGTAAGAGATACACCTATGTGTGTAAATTGACCAGATGATGGCGTATATCCAGCACCTGCATTTACAATAGAAATATCACCAATTGCAGATCCAGCAAGACCAACAACAGTTCCTCTAAAATTAGACCCAACTTGAGAAATATCAGTTCCTGAAATGAAGTTATTGCCCGCACTGTTGCCAGTATTGTCAATTGTTGTGCCGATTCCAACACTCATTGATCTTGATTTTACAGATACACCATTTTTGGTAATCTTTTCAAGATCGGTAGGAAGATTTGGATTGAAGAATTGAACCACTCCATTAGAAGTAAAGTTGCAGCGATATGCTACAAACTTAAGATCCTCATATTGACTTGGGGTCCACACACGGGCATTTTGTGATTTGAATAGTGAACCAAGCAGTGGTTGCTCTGTAACAAGAATCTGTCCTGCCTCTTGTGCCAAAGTGGTCACGTCTGCTTCACCGAATCTAGAAATCCAAACATTATATGAAGTTACATCTGAAAGAACTACAAGAGCATATTCGGTTTGCGGATTTAGATATACTGGTGATGGGAAAATGAAAGATGTTGGAGCTGTTCCATCTTCAGATATGGATACCTGGTCAGGTTCTAATGTAATTGTTGAGAATGGTACAATAATATCAGTTGGTGTGCCTAGTCTAGTTTCACGAAGTTGAACCGTCACTGGTAGGTCACTATCTTTCGACTGGAAGAACAATTCAACCCTACTAAGATAAACGCCTGTAATATCATCGACGAAGAATGTCTGAGCGAGAGGGTCACCACGACGAACCCGTGGTGCCTGTGGTGGTGTTCTTACCACATTGATATCTTGTATGATACTCGTTTCATCTGCTTCGCCAGCAACAATTCTTGTCTGTGGATCTATATCCACTGTTTCAATACGGGAATTTCTAAGTGAAAGTGTAACCTCTTGTGTGTTATCTACATCACCTTGAGAATAGAAAGTTTCTTCGGCACTAGATGAAACTAATCCGCTAATGTTAGAATTAGTTGGACTGCTTGTTAACTTAAAGTTTGATCTGCCTGTTTCAAATATAGGATTAGCGGCATTAGATGAATCTGGAACTCTGAATGATCCGATTAATGTGCCGATTCTATCAGTTATAAGCGCCACTCTAGAAACAACTGCTTCTGCACCACTGGTGTTTCCTCTAAGGATCATTCCCTGTTGAATGTAACCGGAAAACTCAGATTGTGTTTCGTCAGCAAGTGAATCTGTATCTACGTTTAAAATTGTTGATGATTCAGTATATGCGGTGGCGATTGAATTTATTCTATCGTAAGGATTGCTATCAAAAACATCAGATGGTTCATCAAAAGCACCAAATTTATGATTAGCAACACATGTCCTAAAGGTAATGGCAGCAGATCCAGCTGATGATGTCTCCTCTGCATCCAATGATGACTGCATTACACCAGTAATAGTTTCACCTACCTGGAAAATACCAGATGTCATATTGATTTCAATCAGTTTTGGTACAATAAATCTATTGACATCAACTGCATCAAAGAAAGAGAACATTCTTGTAAATGGTTTGAGTCTCTTTGCGGTAAATTTAATATTACGAGATCTCATAAAGTGAATGATTTCTCTACTAACCACTCTATCACCAAGACTTTCAGTATTAATTACTTCATTAAGTGTTTGTTGAACACCTGTCCTTGTCTGTTCCAAAGAAACAGATCCTTCAAGGGTGATTGATTCTACAGTAGTTCTATTAGCATTAATTCTATTATTGTTAACTCCTTGTGAAGAAAGAATTTGCTGTTGTGTTCCGAAATTGCCAGAATTTGTTGCGGCATTAAGTGATTGTGTCTGCTGTGAAAGCGTAACATCAAGTTGAGCACCCACTGTTTCCCATGAGTTCCATACGACAGGGGCAACACCAACTCTTGAACCGTCTTCGGCAGTTTCAACTTCTGCATTTATCAAACTGGCAATACTTGAAAAAGCACCTTCTTGAAGGACATCACGAACTTCAAGTTGATTAGTATCAATCCAAACATCAACAGACGGTTCTAGTTCGATAGAACCTCCGTAGAAATTGACCAGGAAGGGAGTTACATTCTCAACTCTTGTAGCAAATGGTTGCTCTAACCAATTTGTATCCTGATAATCGAGAGTAAGCATATTGCCTGTTCTGCGGATACCAGTACCAAAGATACTGTTACCAATTCCAAGTTGTAAATTGAATGATGTAGTATAGTGTGCAGGTCTAAGAATCTTTTTCTTAGTATCAATAGAGTTACGAATGCCAATACTGTCTTCCTGTGGAACTCTTGTTGTAAAATTATCAACAAAAATACCTGATTTAAATCTATTCAGTCCATTTGTATCTGGAACAAAAGTATTTAAAGTTGACTGTTCGAGAAGATTTAGTGATGTATAATATTCAAGATTCTTAACCCTCTGTTCGATCTTAGCAATATCTATCATTTGATATCTCTTATGATCGATAAAGTTCAATCTAGCGTCCTTTACATTGTAAAGGTAAGCAGGCATAAAAATATTAGCAATATTTAAACCATCTGTTACTGGTGCTGGAAGTTGCGGAACATCATCGGGAGCACCGTATTTTACAGAGAACGAACCAAATTTATCAACATAAATTCTATCTGCTCTTGCTAGATAGTAATCATAAGAAACTGTCATTGATTCATCAGAAGCAATCACATTCTTAGAACTATGCTGACCACCATCAAAATTTCTTCCAAAGAATTCAAGAGGCGATCTTGTGCCAGCAGTGGTATTGTAACTAGTTACACGGGGTCTTGCATCGATAATATCAGATACTCTTCTTTTAGAGACGATAGAGATGTCATCAGTATAGTTAAAAGAATCATAAGAATTGACTGTTGTGATGTCGCCAGTATCGCTTGACTCATAGTAAGCAGAGCAGAAATAAACTTTTAACTTTCTTGATGGTGCAGGGAAATTACCTTTTCTAATAATTCTTGAGAAATCATAGAATGAAGATTTTTGACCTTTTGCAAGAGAGTAGTTTCTGGTAATATTCCTAGAACCAATATTAATATTTGAGATATTGCCTTCAATCTTTGAATCAGCAAAACTGACTGATTCACCCGGTTCAAATACGATATCATTCAGATAAACATATCCTATTGAATTTGCTGTCAATTTCTCAATCAATCTTGCTTTAGATCCACTGGTTGATCCTGTAATAATTTCACCAATAATTAAATCATTTGTATTACTAGAAGGACCATTTAATGATGATAAAGTAGCATTAGGTGATTGGGGATCAGTAACTCCATCTGACTCGTAGATTCCATAAATGTCAACTACATCAGGAACGTTCAATGAAATGGTAGAATCTTGCACTCTTGTACCAAAAGGATATGATCCATATCCCAAACCATCGTTCAGTGTTCCAGTTCCAATACCAGATGCGCTGTTGGTTGATTTATTGATGATAATATTATTGTTGGATTTTAACTTTACCTTATTTTTAACATTTGACTTTCTGATTGTAGCAATCAGTTTTGCATTAGGGTCAGCAGCACTGAGTCCTTTAAGTTGAAGTCTTGTAGACCCAGCAGTAAATATAAATCTATCGGCAGTTAGTGGTTCGGTTATACCATCAGACCTAAGAAGAGAATATCTTTCTTCATCAAAAGAAAGGAAAATTTCATTCTCAGCATCACTAACCTGCAATACTTGAGACTCACCATCAGAATTAATTTCAACATCAAAGTTATCTCTTATTGTCAGATTTGAATTTTGTAAGTTTACACTTCTAACATTTTCTTTTGCCAAAGCACTAAAGAGAGAATCACTGCTAGAATCGTTGCCAGTTCCAGTGGACCCCTGAAGTCTCGATATCGTAGTAGTTAAGTCTGTTAGAGAAGCATTACTTGTTGGTGGCGATCCTTCACATACACCAGCAACTGTGGTAACGCCTACAACAGTTACATCAGATCCATTAATACCAGTAATTCTTACTAAAGTAGGATCATTATTTTCTGGAAGAGTATATCTAAGTAGATTGCCTGTGCTTACAATACCCACAAATCCAGTTGTATTAAGCACGGGACTTGTGATAGTTGATACACCTGTGGCGTCTCTTCCTGTGATTGAAGCGATACCAATTGCAATTCCTTCATGCTGCACAAGATCAGCACTAAATGTATTACCTGCTCCAACAGCATCTACAAATACAGATTTAACATCTGAAATTGTATGATTGTTGATGTTGATAATAAATCTTGAATTATCAAGAACACCATTAAACTTGATTCTTTCTCCGAATATAAAATCACCTTGCTTACTGTATGCAGTAAGAGCAGTTCCAGCATTTACATCATATCTTAAGAAAGCAGTTGCTCCACTAGATTCTCCTTCAATATGAACAGAATTTGAAGCATTTAGCGTAATGCCAATATTGACATCAATATCAGTAAATGTTTGTACATCAAACAGAGTTAAATCCCAAAGATTGTCCTGGGGAGTATTAGTATTATATGATCCAGATTCCAATACAAAGTCATAAACTCTGGCAAGACCAATTTCAGATCCAGGTGATTCTGTAGCGATTCCACCGACTCTTTGATCTCTAAGACTTAAGACAGTGGAAGTATTAAATCCAACTAAAGGAGAACCATTTACATTATTAACTTCAAAAGTGGGTCCAAAAGCAAAATTCACTGCTTGATTTTCAAGCAAACGAGTTGTTCTTGGTTTTTCGACATCAATCAAAGAAGGAGATCTAACCTCAATTTCATATCCTTTAACATATGCCTTACCAGGTGATACCTTGTAAACCATTAAATCGTCAGTAGGAGTATTGCCCTGACGTGTTACTTGACCTAAATCATATACTCCTCTATTTCCTTTTTGATCGTTTAGTGACTCTCTAACAGTTGTTACAAACTCTTTAATATAATAGTTTCCAGATTCTTCATAGGTTCTTTTGGCAAATTCGTCACCAAGAAGATTAAATTTAGTGTCATCCGACTTTCTTCTTAGAAGACCGTTTTGAACTTCAGCAAGTTGAATGAAATTTTCTTCATCATAACTATCTAAATTTCTTTTTACCAAAGTTGCAGTGATGCTAAGTCTATCAGCACCAGGTGCAGCAAAGTTGTTAAAACCAGAAGCATTATCAGTTAGTAGTGGGTCAGTATCGGAAGAAATAAGTTCTTCTCTAATCTTTAGACCAATTCTATAATTTGGTGTTGTGCCGTACTGATCAAGAATTACAAGTTGAGATGGTACTGTAACAAAATATCCTCTGATAAAATAAACACCTTCTGATACAACAAATGCTGAACCATCAGCAGTAGCATCATCTACAATTGTGTTAGCAAATCCCTCTCCTGCACCAATGAAAGTCGTAGCATATGAAATAGCCTCTTCAACTTGAAGAATCTCGTTATCCGAGAATGTCTCCGTTGAATCATCAGATGTGCTAGAATTTAGGTAATTTACATAAAGTGTATAATTTCCCTTTGATGATTCGGTATCGGTGATATATGTGATTACTTGTGCTGTGATGCCGGATTCAGCACCAGTAATTTTCTTTCCTAGTAATTGTTCAAGATATACACTTACTGGAATGCCAAGGAACTGCGGTTGAATCTGAACAGCATGAAAATTAGGGTTGTAATTTGTAGAACCCGGAATAACGACAGTCCCTTCTTTGAAGATGTTTGTGCCCATCTTCTCAATCTGATCCTGAAGGATAGATTGAAGATTGTTTAACTCTCTTGCCTGAATAGGGTATGCAGGTTTAAAGAGGACCTTGTAGTAATTGTTGCGGGGATCAAAGTCGTCAAAATAAGGAGCAACATTGAGATTGGTTTCCTGTGGCATAATTCTTTAGAACTGCAAGATAATCTTTACGTCTTCTTTCTGTGAGGACGACCTAGTGACAGGAGGTCTATTATCCACATGGATAATATTTCCAGAATACTTCTTAGACTCTGGTTGTGCCACTCCCTGAACAAAACTCTGACCAAGAAAGTATGTACGACTATTTATTACCGTACTTATACCTGGCAAAGAAAGAGTTCCAAAATCTGTATCAATACTAAGAACATCAGAACCACCATTAATATCAAGTGATCCACCTGTTGCTGGATCACTTGTAAATCTCAATACTTCAAAACCATGTGTTGGTGAAGCATTTGCGGTTCCATCAGTATTAAAACCAGCATTTGTTCTATCTTGCCAATATTTTAAAACTCCTGTAACCTGATCATATGATATTACTCTACCAACAGAAGTTGAACCTAATCCAACTGTTTGTCTTATTTCAGAATCGGGAGTAAATGTAGCACTTTGAACTTGTGCTCCAGTTAATTTAAGAGCATAAACAGAACTTGCTTTATCTTTTGAAAGTATGGTATTTGAACCATTATCAAGAGGATTTTCAATCAGACCAATTCTGGCAAATTCATTGCCAGTAATAAAATCTGGATTCTCCGTATCGTTCTCAAATCTTGAATATGCTAGCACGTTAAATGCACCCAACTCACGATAGATATCAGCACCATGTCCACCAGGAGGTGGAATAATAACATCAAAAGTTGGAGCAGTTGTTCCAGTTGGAACCCTACCCTCTAAATCAAGTGTCCCAAATGTGTAATTTGACCCACCATTTGATATAGTGACTGATTCAATCCGAGAATCATTGTTAACGACAACCGTTGCCTCTGCCCCTCTTCCATCACCTTTAATTGGAACTCTTGTGTATGTTCTTGCTGTTCCTAATCCTACACCTCGACCCCTAATGGTAACAATCTTCAACTGACCACTAGTGGCAGCATTTTGTCTTACAGGAGCATCATCGATGCTAGATTCCCAAGAGTTTGGAACTGGTATATATGTTGTAGAGTCAAATTTAATTGCTTGACTTGGTTTAATAGTATAAAGATATTTCCAGATATATCCATCACCGCTACTTCCCGCTGTTCTTGGTTCTAAATCTGTAAAAGTTGGTTCATCAAGAGAGGGACTACCTTGATAAGCATTTTCAGGATTAGCATTATTAAAGAGACAAATATAAACTCTATAATCAGAGTTCATAACATAATAATTAGAATCATAAATGTCAAACGCACCAGATGGTTGAGATGAATTATCTCTAGTAATATCATTTCTCCACATATCATATGTGGTTCCTGATGACCAAGTTACCTTCCTGACAACTTGACTAATATCACTACTAGAAATTTTCTTCATAGCAATCATAGTATCCCAATAATCATTGGACTCATTCAACGCATCTTTAGGAGATGGTGGACTTGAACTCCAATCGGACTGATAATCAGAAGCATTGGGGAGACCAATAAAAGTATAATACGAATTTGTGCTGGACTGCACACCAGCAACGAAATTCTTCGCATTAAGAATTCTTAATTGATCAGTTATAATCGCAGCCATTTTAGGTAGACTTTTTTGTTATTTATAGGTATTATGTAAGGTATTTTAACCAAAAATTATTTATTAAAGGTAATTATCAAATTTCAAAGGATTAAATCTTGTTACCAATGCCGAAGTTGAAATACCGGTAAGACCGTTTTCACTATACAAATTAAATTGATTTGGATTGATTGATCTCGAAACGTCAATTTTACCCCAACTATAATTGCCCATATTTGGTGTATTAGTAAATGCAAATTCAGCATCAATATCAATATTTACTGTAATTCTGTTAATTGAAGTTGCTCCAACGCCTTCTACAGTTACATTTTTTGTTTCAAATGAAATGACTTGATATATCATATCAAGGGATGTTGTGCCAATACCAATCGTTGATCCTGTTGTATCTTGTGATGCAAAAGTATCACCGATAGATATATTGGTATTTGAAATAGTAAGATAATCATTAGTTGAAATGCCAGTCATTGTAATTGCAGTCCCAACAAGATCCGAATTACGAAGATCAGAATTTTCAGGAATAAAGAAGTCAAAAGTAAGTTGATGTTGAGAACCATCAGCTGTAGTTCCAATGCCAACAATCTGACCATAATCACCACGATAAGAATTTACCGCCATATCTTCTTCTGTAATTGAAGGAGACTTAATAAGGCAAATCGGAGGATTAGAATGTGTATAACCAGAACCAGGATTGATGATGGATGCTGATTCTAATACACCACCAGCGGTCATAGTTCCGATACCAAATGCTCTGGAAGATATACCTTGACCTTCTGGATTTGAAACTGTGATCAAAACAGTAGATAGTCCAGTATATCCAGATCCTGCTTCAGTAATATTAAATGATAAAATCCTACCATCGTTTTCTACAATAGCAGTTACAGTTGATCCAACAAGAGTATCTTGTGATTTCAAAGAGATTTTATTTTGGAATAATCTAATATTTTGTTCATTTCTAGCATCATAAAGTGGTCTTACAGTATCAACATAGATTAAAGTAGTTGTAAGTCCAACATTTTTGATGATGAAGGAAGAGGGGAATATGTTTGGTTCATAGGAAATCCTATCTTTACCAATCTCATCTCCGTTGACAATCTTATCTACTGTTTGTTTGCACCAAGTAATTGGTCTTAACAAAGTCATATCTGTTGTTACACCAGGTCCTACATAAGTATTTGTTTCAACAGTATCAAGAGTATTAATACCAACAACAGTTCTGGGAATTTGGTCAAAAATTACTCCTTGTCCTCTTGATGTATCATTATTAAGTTTAAGAGTATCACCAACCTTAACAGTTTCTTCAATGTCAGTTTGAATAACGTCTACGTTGCCCGCTCCTTTATAGAATAAGATCTTGGAAGTATCACCTGTCAAAGCAGATCCAACTGGTCCTTTTGGTGCTTCACTAAATGTAATTACACTACCACCTTTAAATGTGTAACCTTGATTTGGTTTTTGAAGAGTATCATTGATGAATACAAGAAGTGTCTGTTCAACATCAATATTTGAACCAGGTTCTGCTTTAATAGAAATTGGTTCTCCATTCAACGAAAGTCTAAATGATTTGTTGATGCCGTCAAATTGATCGTTAAAATTATCAAATACCTGGAATTCACCAATGGTCCATCCATTAAATTGATCAGAATAGGTGCGATCGATTGTAAGTTTAAACTCATCAAATGTAAGTGAAGTGTTAGTTGGAATGCCACTTACTCCACCAACATCAACTGTCAAAATATCACCCGCACGATATCCAAATCCCTGATTATTCAATTCAAAATCAATGACACTAGAACCTTGACCAACCACAATATTGATAGTTGCATCAGATCCTGTTTGTGAAGGACTAGAAGGACTATAAACTAAAGGAACATTATAATAAGAAAGAGGATCATCAAATACAACAACTGGTGGATTTGTAAATGTATATCCAGTTCCGGGATTATCAATTTTAACTTCAATAATATTGCCTCCCTGAATAATAGCAGTTCCGATATTGAACAAATTAGGAAGAACACCACTATAAGTTTGAACACCAACATTTACAATAGTATTGATTCCTGCTCTATATCCAGATCCACTATTGCCAATACTAATAGATTCAACTGTTCCAAAACCAGAAATAACAGCAGTTCCACCCGCTGCTACAAGAGGTTGATATCCAAAACCACCATGCGAACCAACTGAAATAAATCTACCACCGACAGGAAGTGAAGTTCTGTTTGGATCATAACCCTGATCTACACTCTTACCAGTAAACACAATAGAACTTACACCGACATTTTCCTCGATGATATAATCACTAGGGAATAGTTTAACTCCTTGTGTTGACTGATAAATGCCATTTATAAGAATAACCGCACTAGTGTTAATTCCAGATACATTAGAACCACCACTGCTCAAAGTATAAGTTTTACCAATACCAGTAAATCTATCAGTAATATCATCGAAGACCTTATTTAAATGATATGTTTCATTCGCTGATCCAACTAAAGCACGTTTCATAAAGGTTCTACCCTGGAACATTGAACTGGTTGTAATACCGGTCCAATCCCTTTCATCAGGATTTCCAGTAGTTGTACCCAAAGGATTATTACCAAATGGTGCTTCAACAAAGTTAATTTGATTATTAGTAATATTGTAATTACCTTTGAATAAAGTTATAGTATCTCCTGCGGTGTGTTGACCAATCCCCGTTCCTAATTGTGCCCTTTTAACTTGAACCCTAAGTGAATTTCCAACACCAATAGTGTCAATCTTCATAAATTCATTACCAATCTTAACGATATCACCTGAGGTAAATGATGTAAGACCAGTTGTTGTAAAAACATTATCAAAAAATATGTTATTATCAAGTTGTGTAGTTACATGTGTCTTAGAAATTGGTGATTGAATCATATTATCAATCGCTACAATTGCTTTTGTATTCTGCTTAGTTGCAGTAATTGTGTGGGAAAGGCCAATACCAACACTTGTAATATCAATTTCTATTGGAACTTGAGAAAGAGCATTTTCAGCGGTTGTCGCAAGTCTAATTTTGGATTCATCATCTTTAATTACAAAAACATTTTGTGGCAATCTTTCAGTAGCACCGATTCCTGGGAACGTAGTGTTGGCAATTTGAATTGCTGCAGTTGTGCCAGTTCCTGGATGTCCATATTCAACTGCTTCACCTGTTACGAAGAAATGATTCGGTATAGTAATTTGATTTGTATTGGTATTGACGATTGTACTATCGGTTCCATCAAATACTCTCTTAAAAATACCTAAACCATT